>Ga0315322_10003079_pt1 | contig 12928 bp, 8 predicted proteins | sample M110021515metaG_FD_203461 | JGI IMG/M metagenome (GOLD analysis project Ga0315322, IMG submission 203461) | Ammonia-oxidizing marine archaeal communities from Monterey Bay, California, United States - M1 100m 21515 | ecosystem: Environmental > Aquatic > Marine > Intertidal zone | place: USA... | reverse complement strand
AGCTTGGATCTACTAATTCCGCTTGATTACGGTTCGGAGCGGTTTTACGAATTGGTGAGTTTTTTGACTAGGCGAGTTCTTCGCGTGGTTACATCGAAAACGTTTATTAGACAGCTTCTAAAAGAGGGGCCGATAAATTATTTCTCGCGTGAATCGAACTGTCGGGCGGGTCGCTGACCCGCCGATGATGGTAAAGTCGCCTCAGCGAGACGGCTTAAAATAGAAAACTCTAATGAAAGATACGCGAATAGGGTTAATAACGAAATATTAGACACTTTCTAAGAGCCTGCAATCAAGTTTGCCCGAGTTGTATCCAGATTTCTAGGGCGATTTGTTCGGGCCGGGATTGGAGGTCAATGTTTAGCAAGTCGAGTTGAGTCAGCCAAAGGGCGGCTCTGGGAGCGGGGTGTTTTTTTAGGAGGGAGCTGATTTGTTTGCGGCGTTGATTGAATAGGTCGCGTATGAGGATCCGGTCTTCTTTGGTAAAGTAGAAGGGGGTTGGTTTAGCTTCAAGGTTTAGCAGGCGAGAACCGACGTCTGGTTTGGGGTAGAAGCAGCTCGCGGCGACATCGTGCGAGGTAGGAGTTTCGAAGGCTGCTTGCAGGAAGATGCTTATAGCTCCGAGTTGTTTGCTGCCGGATTGGGCTACGAAGCGTTGGGCCGCTTCTTTTTGCAGCATGAGGGTCATGCTTTGAGGAGCAGGGCCGTTTATGATGGCTTCCATCCAAGGCGTGGAAATGGCGTAGGGTAGGTTGGCGACGATTTTGAAGGGATCGGAATTTTCAGGTAACCCCGCGCGCGGCTCATCCATTGCGTCTCCTTCGAGAAGGTGAAGGCGGTTTTCAAATTCGGCTTCCATGGAGAGTATGTGCGCTGCGAGTCGTTTGTCTTTTTCGATCGCATAGACCGTAGCGCCTGCATTTAGCAGTGCTCGGGTGAGAGTGCCGAGGCCGGGTCCAATTTCGATGACGGTGTCGCCGGTTTGAATTTTGGCGAGCTCCAGCGACTTACGCACGATATTGCCGTCGATGAGGAAGTTTTGCCCGAGCTTGCGGATTGGGCGATGCTCGATCCGTTCGAGCAAAGCTCGCGTTTCCGAGGGCGACAGCGGCGAGCTCATCTCTAGGCTTGGTGAAAGTCGCTAATGAGATCGCTTGTCGAGTCGGCTTTCATGAGCGCTTCTCCGACAAGGATGGCTTTTGCTCCTGCAGCGCGGACACGTCGTGCGTCTTTGCCGTTCCAGATGCCGCTTTCCGAGACGGCGATTACGTCTTGGGGAAAGAGGGGAATAAGTCGTTCGGAGAACGCCAAGTCTGTTTTAAAAATGGCAAGGTCGCGATTGTTGACGCCGATGATGCGGGCGTCATGGGCGACTGCTCGTCCGAGTTCCGGTTCGCTATGAATTTCATATAGAGCATCTAGTCCGGCGAGGTCGGCTGCGGCGCGGAGGGATTTCATCTCATCGTCGCTCAAGGCACGAACGATGATTAGAATAGCCGATGCTCCGGCTTGGGCGGCTTCGAGGACTTGTATAGGGTGAACCATGAAGTCTTTGCGAAGGCAGGGAATTCCTCGGTTTTCCTCAGTGAATTTTTGAGTGACGCTTTCGAGATCTGCGAGTTCTCCGCCGAAGTATTTTTGGTCGGTGAGGATGGAAAGGCAGTCGGCGCCGGAGGCGAGGTAGGTGTCGGCTTGTTCGGTAGAGGGGCCTAGGGCTTTGATTTGTCCGGCGGATGGCGAGCGGCGTTTAATCTCGGAGATTACGGCTAAGCCGGAAGGCGCTTGGAGGGCCTGGAGGAAACGGCCTTGCGGGAGGGACGTTCCGAAGGGTGCTAATTCGGAGTCATGGACTACGCGAATGCGCTCCGCGATTTCGCGGCGTTTCCAATCCATTATTTCGCTTAATTTATCCATGTCAGGCGTTTTGAAGCGGCCACATTGGTAGGAAGCATTCGAGCTGTCGAGGATTGTATTTGCGCTTGTGGTGGGGTGTTTCGTACATGTATCGGCGTGAGTTCAATAGACGATTTACTGACGACGATGGCTCGATTGAGAGCCCCTGACGGTTGCCCTTGGGACTTAGAGCAAGATCATCAATCGATCGCTGAATGTTTGGTGGACGAATGTAGCGAGCTCTTGGAGACAATCGACACGCTCGATATGGACCACATGCGAGAGGAGCTTGGGGATGTGTTGCTTCAGGTCGTTTTTCATTCCCAGCTTGCGAAGGAGTCGAAGCATTTCGATTTCGAAGCGGTGGCAAAGGAGGTGAATGATAAGTTGATTCGCCGACATCCTCATGTGTTTGGGGACAAGTCGCTCTATTCGTCGGATCAGGTGCTGCATCAGTGGGACGAGATCAAGGCTCAGGAAAAGAAAAACAAGCCGGTCTCGGAATCGGTTTTTAAGGATTTGCCGCCTTCGTTGCCCGCATTGATGTTCGCGGTGGATATTTTCAAGCAGATTGAAAAGAAGGATTTGCCGACAGGTGAATTGGTCGAACGGGATTCGATCGCTGAGATGGCTGAGAGCTTGGACGAGGAAACGACAGGAGCGTTGTTGTTCGAGATAGCGGCTGCGTGTCGGACTAAGGGGATCGATCCGGAATCGGCGGTGAGGCGTTATGCGCGTCGCGTTCAGGACGAAACGGAAGCCCTTGCATCTGAGACGGTAAGTTGAGACGCTCGCTTTCAGTGTCGGCAACGATTAAAGCGACGAATTTAGAAAAAGAGGAGGGGACAGCCCGCTGGAAAGCGGAGTGGCTGTCGTCGTTTTTGAGGCATCTGGTACATGAGCGTCAGTTGTCGGAGTATACGACGCGTAATTACTCGACAGCGATCGCACGATTTTTCGGTCACTTGGAAAGGGGCGGCTCTTGGGATGGCGAGCTAGGATCGATTGTTTTGCGTGACGTTCGGGATTTCGTGATCGAGGAGCAGAGTAGGATAGGGCGGGTGACCTTGCGCAATTACGCGTCAGGGCTGAAGACGTTTTTTAAGTATTGGATTCGCCAGGGCGTGCTGGATCGGAATCCGCTGGATGGGTTGATCCTGCCAAAACCGGCCAAAAAGTTGCCGATTTTCCTAACGGAGAAGCAGGTTTTGAGCTTGCTGGATGGACCAATGAAATTGCTTGAAGCTGAGGAACTGGAGGCATTCGACGCTTGGCGAGATCGCTTGATTCTGGAGTTGCTCTACGGTGCGGGATTTCGAGTGTCCGAATTGGTCGGACTTAGCTATGGTGATATTAGCTTTGACGAGGGCGTGGCTCGGATCGTCGGAAAGGGCGGAAAATCCCGGACCTGTCCGCTTGGTCAGATGGCGCTTGCGGTTCTTGGAAAGTGGAAAACCGAGTTTGCACCGGCCTCTGGTTTTAGGGACATCGTGATCATCGGAAAACAAGGTCGAAAACAGTCGGCTCGGCAGGTTCAATTGATGCTGAAGCGGTACTTGAGGCTGGCAGAGCTTCCGATGGATATTACTCCCCATAAAATACGGCATTCTTATGCTACTCATCTTTTAGATAATGGCGCCGATCTAAGACTCGTGCAGGAACTCCTAGGACATTCTAAGCTTTCGACGACTCAGATCTACACCCATGTCAATTTGGGGCGCTTGAAGGCGGTTTATAACCAGGCTCACCCACGGGCTTAATGATCATAAGCTGCTGACTGTGAGTTTATTGAGGAGAAAAAGTTTGAGAGCCCTTTGGCTCTTTGCGGTATGGTCGAGTTTGGCCATTGGAGCGGATAAAACAGCGACTGATCCTTACGGCCGCAAAGTCGTCGCTGGCGAATTGCTGATTAAAATGCGGGGCGATCTCATTTTACCGCAGTCGACAGGAAGTCGATTCGCTCCTTTGCTCAGAACTCATAAAGAGGCCAAAGGACGAATCAAACGCAGATTTTCGACTTTGCCGCGATTGGCGCTGGTCGAGTTGGAGCATGAGCAATCTCTCGAAGAAGCGATAGCAGCTTATAAGCGTTCGGGGTTATTGGAGGCCGTATCCTACAATTACATCCGAAAAGCGTCCGTTTTACCGAATGATGCCTTACTTCAGGATGGAAAGCAGTGGGGAATGAATAATTCTGGGCAACTGGGCGGCATTGTAGGAGCGGATGTGAGCGCAAGCGAGGCTTGGGATGTCGTTAGCGAGGCGCCGGATGTCGTAGTGGCTATTCTCGATTCGGGCATTCGATACACGCACGAAGACCTGGCTGCTAACATGTGGGTCAATTCCGGTGAGGTTGCGGGCAATGGATTGGATGACGATGGCAACGGGTTCATCGATGACGTTCATGGGATTAATACGGTTGGAGCGAATGGCGATCGGACTCCGGAAACTGAGGGCGATCCGATGGATGATTTGGGTCACGGCACTCATGTGGCGGGGATCGTCGGAGCGGTCGGCAATAACGGAGTAGGAGTCACAGGCGTTGCTTGGAATGTGAAGTTGATGGCTTTGAAGTTTCTCGACTCAGAAGGGGAGGGTTCGGATGCGGATGCGATCGAATGTATTAATTACGCTCGTGAGCAGGGAGCTCGTATTATCAATAGTAGTTGGGGCGGTTTGGATTTTAATCCTTTGTTGGGCGACGCTATCGAGCAGGCAAACGAAGCGGGGATTTACTTTATCGCATCCGCGGGTAATGGGAGTAGCAACAATGATGATCAGCCAAACTATCCGTCCTCCTATGCTTACCCCAACGTGGTTAGCGTCACGGCAACGGATAAGCGTGATGGGTTCGCGAGCTTTGCGAATTATGGAGAATCAGAAGTTGAGCTCGCTGCACCGGGAGTAGGGATTAATTCGACCTATTTCAATTCGGATAGCGATTATCGAGCTCTGAGCGGAACATCGATGGCGACACCGTTTGTCAGTGGTGCGATTGCATTGCTCGTAACACGTTTTCCGGATGAATCGATGGCGACGATTTTGAATCGCTTGTATTCATCGACGGATACGTTGGAAAGTTTGGCGAGGCGTTGCCGAGTCGGGGGACGCCTGAATATTTCGCGGGCCTTGGAATTGGAAATGCCCAAGCCTCTCAATGATGATTTTTCGAACGCGACATTGGTTCAGAATTCACCTTTGGTAGTATCTGGATTCAATTCGACCGCGACCTTGGAAGCAAGCGAAGGCCCTCATGATCCTGAAGGTACGGGTCGATCCGTTTGGTGGAGTTGGACTGCGGATACGGACGGATTTGCGGAACTATCGTCGACAGGAAGCGACTTTAATACGATGGTAGCAGTGTATCAGGGGGAGACATTGGATGCGCTTCAATTGGTTGCGAAGGACCGCGATGTGTCGCCAGGCCATAATGGGGCTTTGTTAGGATTCAATGCGGAGGCGGGCCAGATTTATCGAATTGCGGTTGATGGGTTGCTCGGAGCTACGGGTAACATAAGCCTCAGTCTTGGCCAAACGGTCGTTAATGACGATTTTGCAAATGCATTGGAGATCGAGGGGATCAACGTTAAGACGTCCAGCGAGAATATCGCTGCGACTCGCGAGTCTGGCGAACCGGATCATGTGGCGAATACATTTGGATCGAAGTCGGTCTGGTGGAGCTGGAAGGCCCCTCTGAGCGGCAATGTCACTATCTCGACCTCGGCTAGCAATAGTTTCGATACACTGTTGGCGGTCTATACTGGAGGACGTCTAGACGAGCTTCAATTGATCGCTTCGAATGACGATGACGATCGTACTGGGGTTTGGACGAGTGCCCTTACGCTCTACGCTCAAGAAGGGGAAACGTATAAGATTGCGGTCGACGGATGGAATGGAGGGTTTGGCGAAATCGGGTTGACGGTTGCTATGGCTGAGAGTGACGACCTGGAAGACGCCCGTAATGTAGTATCGGATACGTTTGAGGATGTGTCTTTTACGAATCAAGCGACTAAGGAAAGCGGTGAACCGAATCATGGCGGTAGCGCTAGTGGACAATCTTTGTGGTGGCGTTGGAAGGCGACTCGTTCCGGACATGCGGAAATCGCTACTTTCGGGAGCGACTTCGATACTGTATTGGCGGTGTATGACGGTCAATCGATTGGGGGGCTAAACGTCCTGGTGGAAAACGACGATAGTGGCGGGGCCCTTTCGAGCCGCGTGGCTTTTGACGTGGAAGTTGGCGAGGTTTATTATATTGCGGTCGATGGAAACGACTTTCGAGCCGACCGCAGCTATGGCCTGGCCCGATTGACGATTTCGGTCGAAGAGGACCCGAGTTGGTTAACGCCGGTGATTGCCGATCCGGGTACATTCGAAGCGATTGCGGGAGACACTATTGAGTTCACTATTGCGGCTACCCGCAATCCGACATTGTTCGCGGCGAACGGACTGCCTGCGGGCCTATCGCTCGATGAGAGCACTGGCGTTGTTTCGGGGACGCCATTGCAGTCGGGTCGTTTCGAGGTATTGATCGAGGCTACCAACGAAGCCGGTATAGGGCTGTATTTGCATGTTTTGGATATCGAACCCCGACCGGGGGCGCCGATTGCTTCGCCTTTACCTATCGAGAAGAAAGCAGTCGAAGGAACGCGAATGGAGCTGAGTATTCAGGTTGAGGACGAAACGGACATTTCGTATCAGTGGTTCAAGGACGGAAGTGCTCTTTTAGGTTTCGATTCCAGCTCCTTGCTAATCGAGTCAATGAATTCGGTGGCCGAAGGTTCCTATTCGGTTGAAGTGGCTAATTCCAATGGCACGATATTGGTGGGCTCTACTCGGGTACGGATGATTCGAGAAGCGCTCGTGAATATCTCGACTCGAGGTTACGTGGGGCTTGACGCGGAGGTGATGATTGCAGGGTTTATTATTACGGGTTCTCAGCCTCGACAGGTACTCATCCGTGGACTTGGCAAGTCAATGGAATCTCCTGAATCGAATATCGAAGCTGTGCTTGCGGATCCGAAGTTGACGCTTCGTGACTGGAAGGGGCAGCTAATTGTGTCGCAAGATAACTGGCTTGAAGAACCGAATTGGGCAACAGTTGAATCGGTTGGCCTCAGCGTTGGAGCTGTGCCTCCTGTGGATTCTGGCGAGTCGGCTATTCTGACTACGCTCGATCCCGGATTGTATACGGTTGCGTTATCTGGGGCTGATGGAGGAACGGGACTGGGTTTGATCGAAGTGTTCGATGCGTCTAGTGAAAGCATAGAGACTCGCCTTGCCAATATCTCGACCCGCGTACGAGCTTCGATTGGACAAGAAGTAGCAATTGCTGGATTCGTGATTACGGGTCAGGACCCCAAACGGGTTCTTATTCGTGCCCTGGGGCCGGATTTACTTAAGCGAAATGTTTCCGGAGTACTGCCAGACCCTCGTATGATTCTTTATCAGGGACAGGATGTGATCGCGACTAACGATGATTGGGAAGACCAAAACGGCTTTCTTATTACAGAGGCTTCGAGGCAAGTGAATACGTCAATTCTGGACGAAGGCAGCAAGGATGCGGCAATGGTGTGCGAGCTCCAACCAGGATTGTATACGGTGATTGTGAATGATGTCGCAGACGACTCCGGAATCGCGTTGGTCGAGGTGCACGAGCTTCCTTAGCGAGTGTTTTTGATCTACTTAAATCTAGGGTGGGTCCCTGCTTAGCGCATACGCCCGATTGGGTGCCTCCTGTTTCGCGTTACGATATTGCCAAAGGAATTTAGTCAATCGATGCGATCGCAGCGTTGAGCGTGGCGCTGGGTCGCATAGCAGCTGAGGCTTGGTCGAAATTCGGCTGGAAGTAGCCGCCGATATCTACGAAGCCGCCTTGGGCTGCGTTGAGTTCGTCGACGATGGTAGATTCGTTTTCGGCCAATTGTTGGGCTAGAGGCGCGAAACGCGTTTGAAGATCGGAATCTTCCGATTGTGCGGCGAGGGCTTGGGCCCAGTACATAGCCAAATAGAAGTGACTGCCGCGGTTGTCGAGTTCGTTGACCTTGCGCGATGGCGACTTATTGTTTTGGAGGAATTGGGCTGTCGCTTGATCGAGAGTGGTTGCGAGAACTTTGGCTGCATCGTTGTCGAACGTAGTACCTAGATGCTCTAGGGAAACGGCGAGGGCGAGGAATTCACCGAGCGAGTCCCAACGTAGATGACCTTCGCTCTCGAATTGCTGTACGTGCTTAGGAGCGGATCCGCCGGCACCGGTTTCGAAAAGACCTCCACCGTTCATAAGGGGAACGATGGAGAGCATCTTGGCGCTGGTTCCAAGTTCGAGGATAGGGAAGAGGTCAGTCAGGTAATCGCGTAGAACGTTTCCGGTGACGGAGATCGTGTCTAGGCCCTCTTTGGTGCGTTCGAGAGAGAAGCGGGTTGCATCGACGGGGGTCATGATGAGGATCTCGAGTCCATCGGTGTCATGGTTTGGTAGATACTCGGTGACCTTGGCTATCATTTGGGCGTCGTGACCTCGATTTTCATCTAGCCAGAAAACAGCCGGGTTTCCGGTCGCGCGGGCTCGATTGACGGCGAGCTTTACCCAATTTTGAATCGGGGCGTCCTTGACTTGGCACATGCGGAAAATGTCGCCGGTCTCAACGCTCTGTTCGAGGAGCGTGTTTCCAGAGCTGTCGACTACGCGGATGGAGCCGTTGCCAGGAGCTTGGAAAGTCTTGTCATGGGAGCCGTACTCTTCGGCTTTTTGGGCCATGAGTCCTACGTTGGATACGCTGCCCATTGTGGTGGGGTCGAAAGCGCCGTGCTTTTTGCAGAAGTCGATGGTGGCCTGGTAGACGCTGGCGTATGAGCGGTCAGGGATAACGAATTTCGTGTCCTTGAGTTGACCATCCGGTCCCCACATTTTTCCGGATGTGCGGATAGCAGCGGGCATGGAAGCATCGATGATTACGTCGCTCGGGACGTGGAGATTCGTAATTCCTTTGTCAGAATTGACCATAGCGAGAGCGGGGCGGTCTTGGTAGAGGGCTTCGATCTCCGCTTCGATCTCGGCTTGCTTGGCTTGCGAGAGGGATTTGATCTTCGCGTAAACGTCGCCTAATCCATTGCTGGTATCGACACCAATCGTCTCGAAGGTGGCGGCGTGTTTTTCGAAAACGTCTTTGTAGAAAACCGAGACGGCGTGACCGAAAATGATTGGGTCGGAAACCTTCATCATGGTCGCTTTCATGTGAAGCGAAAAGAGGACGCCTTGCGTTTTAGCGTCTTCGACTTGCTCGGATAGGAAAGAGTGAAGGGCGTGCTTGCTCAGTACGGCTGCGTCGATGATTTCGCCGGCGAGTAGCGGAGTTTTTCCTTTGAGCTCGGAGACGGCTCCGTTGGAGTCGGCAAATTCGATGCGGGCGTCGGTCGCTTCGCCTATGGTGGTGGATTTTTCACTGCCGTAGAAATCGTGGTTGCTCATACTGGCGACGTGAGATTGCGAATCCGAGCTCCAGGCACCCATCGAGTGCGGGTTCGATCGGGCGTATTGTTTGACGGCTCCGGGTGCTCGGCGGTCTGAGTTGCCTTCGCGCAGGACGGGGTTAACTGCGCTGCCTAGGATTTTGGCGTAGCGGCTTCTGAGTGTGCGCTCGTCATCGCTCTGAGGATTTTCGGGGTAGTCAGGTAGAGGGTAGCCGTGCGATTGAAGTTCTTTGATAGCGGCGCTTAGCTGGGGGATCGAAGCGCTGATGTTGGGGAGTTTGATGATATTAGCGTCTGGGGTCTTGGCGAGTTCGCCCAGTTCGGATAGGGCGTCTGGTTGCCGTTGTTCTTCGGTCAGCGATTCTGGGAAGTTGGCGATGATGCGTCCGGCGAGGGAGATATCTCTCGTTTCCACGGCTACCCCTGCGGCCTTTGTGAATGCCTCGACGATGGGGAGGAAAGAGTAGGTCGCGAGCGCGGGCGCTTCGTCCGTTATCGTGTAGATGATCTTCGAAGTAGGTGTGGTCATGGTTTCCTTAGTTGAAAGGCAATATTATATCGATTTTGCGCTCTTGCATTAAGCATCCTAAATAGAGCGAAGTTCTTCGGTAATCGTCTCTCGGGCTGGGTCAATAGAATACGGCGCGTAAGGGTTGGCGTAGGGCATACTTGATTGTGTGGTTTGAGACATCAGAGTAGGAGCGGTAATCGTGCCGTACCGTTAGAATTGAGTAGACGCGGTAGGGCGCAGGCGCCGCCTCTGTAAAAAAGTGGCTCATCTTCTGTTTGAGATTACTTTGTCGAGCCTGTGTGCGATTTGTTTTTCGTCGGTCGGAGTGGAGCGTATTATTGTAGGGGAAACCTTATTACAAATCAGTTGACATTAAAATTGATATGATAATAAATGAGAACGATATGGCCCGCCCGCGTTCGCAAAAAGTTATCGAAGTCAAGGAGAAGCTTATTCGTCGAATCGAGTATGGCTACTATTTGCCGGGTAGTCGTTTCCTTTCAAATAGAGCGTTGGGCTTACGGTTTAATATAAGCTATCAGACCGCGGACACGTTGGTGCGCGAATTGGTGGCGGAGGGTTACCTTACTCGAAAGCCGGGAAGCGGGACATTCCTTCGCGGGGAGACGCCCCAGTGGCGTGGCGTGGAATTGATTTTCAATGAACGGGCCCGTGTGAAGGACAGCTTTGGAGCGCTTTTGTTGGCTCGCTTGAAAGACGGATTTGAAAAGGCGGGAATACAAGCTCGAATTCGATGGGGTGGTTCTGTCAATCGAGTTGGGACATCGAGTTTTCCGATTTTTTGGGAGTGCTTGGAGGCTCAGGAATTGATCCGTCAGGCGGAGAGATATTGTTTATTGATCAATCAAGCTCCTCCGAAAGGTTTGTCGGCGGTGTACTGCGATGCGGTGAGTGTGGACGATCGTTCGGGCGGTATTGCGGCGGGTGAATTGGTGAGGGCGGTTGCTTGGGATGCAGCCGTTATGATTCTCGGTGGGCCGAGAGCGGATCAACGTTGTTTGGATCGCGTCCATGGGTTTCAGGAAGTGATTCCTCGGGCCGAGATCTATTTCGCGGATTCCTGGTTCTATGACGACGGACTTTTGGCGGCTGGACCCTTGTTGGAGAAAAAGCCCGATGTGGTGTTTTGCGCGAATGATCGATTGGCTCAGGCTTTATTGGATGCGGCTGGCGAGGATGGGCGACCGGCGGGGTTGCGGGTGATCGGTTTCGATGACGCGCCGGTAGCGGAACAGTTGGATTTGACGACGATCTCGATACCTTGGGACGAGTTGGCAAAGAATGTTGTAGAGGTTGCTCAGAAGAGAATTTCGGGAGACACGTCTACTGCAATTACGCGGATTTTGGCGCCGCGTCCGGTTGTACGCGGAAGCTTGTCATGAAGGGAGCGTTTGTTCGATCCGTGCTGGGGGATCTCCCCGCGAGGAATCTTGGAGTATGCTATGCTCACGAGCATATTATATTGGATAGTAGTTATACAACTACGCGGTATCTTGAGTTTAGATTTGATTCTGTAGCGAAGGCGGCGGCTGATTTGCTGGAATTCAAGAAGCTGGGCGGATGCTCTATGGTGGATTCCATGCCCTGCGATGCGGGGCGTAATGCAGTTAAGCTGGCTGAGGTTTCTCGGTTAAGCGGGGTGCAGATCCTTTGTCCTACCGGGCTTCATTTGGCGAAGTATTATCCGGATGGCCATTGGGGCGGTCGGATGAGTTCCGATGAGTTAGCTCGATTGTTCGTTACGGCGGCGGAAGCGCATTGCATTACGGGAGCCCCTATTCTGACTCATACGGAGCAGGGAACTGCGGCGGATAAACAAGTGGATTTGCTAAATCGGTTAGGGGTGAGTCTAGGGCATGTAGTGATTTCGCACACGGATCGAAAACCGGATTTAGGGTATCATAAGGATGTTCTCTCCAGTGGTGTGTGCGTAGAATACGATTCGGCATTTCGCTGGAGTGGCGACGCAGGTAATCCGACTTTGGATCTAATGATCGGATTGAAAGAGGGCGGATTGTTGGGGCTAGTTATGCTGGGGATGGACGCGGCGCTCGTATTGGAAAAGCTATTCCGAGGCGCGGGGTTGGCAGTTTTCGCCTAGTTGGCGATTTTCTCCAACTTCGACTGAATTCCCATTGTCGGCTGACTTTATGATCGCGTAGACGCTGGCTAGAGTGGCGAGATTGTTTTGAGCTGAATTGAATGGTTCGCGATCTTCTTCGATGGAGCAGAGCAATTCCAGCATTGCTCCTTTGAATCCGTCGTCGAACCACGAGCCATCGAGTTGGGCTGTGGCGATGCCCTCGTTCGTTTCAAGAGTGACTTCGGATATTTTGGTAACTTCACCTGAGGCTGTAAGTACACCTTTGTCGCCGGTAATGACTATGCGTTCTTGGGCGCCTTGAGTGCATTGTCCATCGAAGGCAAGATTCGCTACACCGTTGCTGAACTGTATCGTGGCACCGCCTAGTAGTGGGGATTCGAGGAGTTGATTCTTTGCTTTGCGGACGGTTCCGAATGCGCGTTCGGCTGATTGTGAATGGAAGAAATTGACTGCCATATCAATCCAGTGCACGGCGAAGTCGTAGAGAATGATGTGGTGAATCGTTTCGAAGGGAGTGCCATGGATCCAGGTGTGGTCCCAGTTTAGATATATGTTTACCGTGTTCGTTTCGCCTATCAGGCCTGCATTTATTGCCTGCTGTATATAGCGGACATAGGGAGCCCAGCGTCCGTTTTGATTGACGGCGAGTTTTAGGTTTTTGGATTGAGCGAGATCGGAAAGGCGTTCGGCTACGTCGAGATCGAGGGCAAATGGTTTTTGGCTAAGGACGTGTTTGCCTGCATTGAGGGAGGCTTCTATTGCGGCGACGCGAGGCGCTGGGTGTAGGGCTATATCTACTACACCAATTTCGGGATTAGCGAGTAGTTGATGGTAGTCTTGGTAACAGGTTGCGTCGGGATAGTGTGAATCTCGTCTCTCGTGCGTTTTGGGTTCATTCAAATCGCACAGGCCGATCACCTCTAGTCCGG
>Ga0315322_10003078_pt1 | contig 12936 bp, 6 predicted proteins | sample M110021515metaG_FD_203461 | JGI IMG/M metagenome (GOLD analysis project Ga0315322, IMG submission 203461) | Ammonia-oxidizing marine archaeal communities from Monterey Bay, California, United States - M1 100m 21515 | ecosystem: Environmental > Aquatic > Marine > Intertidal zone | place: USA... | reverse complement strand
TAACCCTGGTCCTTCTTGAGCGAGGAGATCGCTTTGCTGGTCTTCTTGTCGGGGACGATCCCAAGCTTCTCACCCCACTCTAGAAGTGCGCCAAGCGCTGGCGCTGCATCGCGCTCAAGGAAAGACTCTCCCGCTTCTACGGGGTCAGCAGCCTCGCGTTTGACCGCGGCGAACATCGCACGCGCGCGAGCCACATTCGAATCCACATCGGGATCGTAATCGTTAGCTTCGCGAAGCACATCTAGAGTTGATGTGAAGCCCCCCTCCCGGGCGCGCTCGAGTGCTTGCAGCCAAGCTTTGCGCCAAGCCCTTAGCTCGGGCAAGCGCCGGGCCTTCATCAGCTCTTGGAGTGGGCTGTCGAGATAAGTTGAATCACCTGCTTGGTAGGCCGCGCCCATGCGGAATCCCGGGTCACCCTCCCAAATCACCTTGCCGTCCACGTCGACCAGCAGGGTGCGCGGCAGGTTGAATCGATCGATGGCATAGTCGTCAAACGTGCGGCCGATACCACCCTCGCCAATGTCATCCACGCAGACAAATCCTGGGAATGCATGCGCTTCCAAGTAGTTATCGGCCTTCTTTGCATCGAGCGCGGAAAGCACGGAGACGATCCGTAAGCCGGCCGGCCCCCAAGCTTTCTCCAGGTCTCGTAGCCACCCGTCGAGGGGCAGCAGATCGTTCTGGACGATGCTCCACAAGACGATTAGATGTACTTGTGGATCCTCTTCGCTCGTCCAAGAGAGCAACTCGTCGCCGATCCAACGGCTAGCTTTGGGAAGCGGTGGGACGACATTCAAATAACTGCCACTGACGGATCCCGTGTCGCCACCGGCAGCTGCAAGTTCATCGAAGCGCATGCGCCGCTCGACCGCAGCTCCCGGATCGCGAGCAGGCCGGTCGAGGTAGCGCACATCGCGGAAGCGCGCCTTCCCCGGCGCGGCGAGCAGGCCGAACCCGCCTCGCAGAATTTGGGGATCCTCGAAGGACTGCGTCGCTGAGAACTCGCCGTCAACCCATACATCGATGTCGGTTCCGACGATGTCGATGCGTAGATCGTGCCACTCGGCCGCCTTCGAATCACCCGCCTGTAGTTTCGAGGCGACCGGCACATGTCGCCAGATCCTAAACTCCCCGCCGCCGTAAAAGCTGGTCATGTCTACGTAGGACGGCTGCTCTAGGATTTCGCCACTCCCCGTGTCGCTATCGTGGGGAGGGTAGAGCACCAAGGAGTGGAAGTTCTGATCGGTCTTTTTGCCAAAGACCAAGCCGGCAAATCCGACCTCGCCCTTTTCGACGAGCACCTTGGCTTCCAGGCTGAAGTCTCCCGATGTCACGGTGTCCAATGCCAAGAACTGGTAGTCATATTGGTTTGCGGACTCGAATTGCGAGCTCAGCACCGAGCCAGCGGGTGTGAATGCAGTCTTGCCGGCGGCCACCCAGCCGTCGAGGTTCTGCTCGTTGTAAGCGAGCTTCCAGATCCACAAGCTCTTGCCAGAGCTCTCGACCGCGCGCTTATAGATGTCAAACAGACCGGGCATGTCGAGCGCTTCGCCAAGTCGCCACGACACGTCCATAGCCATTAGTGGAAGTTCGGCACCCAAGTAGCGCTCAGCGATGGACATGGCGCGCGACTCTATATCTTCGTGAACCTTGTTCAGCTTCTTTTGACGCGAGTCCCACTTGCCGAGTAGGCGCTCTAGGCTACGCAGGTCTTTCTCCAGCACTTTTGCTTCGCTAGAGTCTGGGATCTCAGCGGCAAGCCAAGTCTCCGTAATGCGAATAGCGTCAAGCATGAGGCGCGAGGCGCGGTCCTCGTCATCTCGATAGGACGCCAAGAAATTGGCAAAGGCCTCGAGTGTCTCGACGCTATCGGGCGTCCTGAGCAGCGCTTTCTCGAAGTGCTCGGCGGCCGAGTCGAGCTCACCTCGTGTGATCGCATTCGCCGCCCAAACAAGGTAGGGGCGATCGGCTAGGGCCTGTCCTGCTTGTTGGTCGCGAATCTCAAGGATCCAGTTTTTCCAAACCTCGTCCAGCTCTTCAACAGTTTTTGGAAGCGCGAGGGCGTCATCGAACTCCGCGTCGGGGGTCGGATCCGAGGGGCTCGCCAAGACGACCTCTTCGAAGTTCTCCACTGCGCCTTCGCCGCGCCGACCGCCCGAAGTGTCGATGAACTCGGCGAACGCAGGACGGTAGACGAAGCGGCCATCGATTGGATCTTGGTAGTTGTACAAGAAGTACACCACGCCCCATGTGGGCGCATACCAGGGTGGGCCCCAAGCATAATTGTTTTCAAGGATGATGCGGAATGTGGGCGCGGTTTCAGGAGTCGCATTGGCGTCCCCTGAATCGATGCCGTCTGAGGCACTGGTCATCCAGCCCTCTTCCATCCTTGTGGCCAATGGAAACAAGCGGTGGTTGGCCGGCAAGTTCATAATTACGGTGCCATTAGACAATATGCGGCAACCCTCGAAGAACGAGGCGAGCCCCTCATTCAGCCAACCCGACGCTGAAGTCGCCAGCGAAACGAACTGGTGCGCCGCCTCGTGGAACAACGTCGTCGTCATTCCCTCGAAGCCTCCGCCGCCGATATAGGTCTCGACCGCACTCCCAGTGAAGTGGCCAGCTGACCACTCAACGGGCGGGCCCATACCCTTCTCTAAGTACTCGTCGCGGTCCTTGAAAATATTCAGGATGATTTTCGAAACGCTCCCCCCATCCTCTTCTGTTCCATAGTGGAAGAAGATGCGGTAGAACGCATTCATCTGCTCCATCGCCTCGGCGGCGCGAAGCATCACTTCGTAGCCTGCGTCCGTATACGTGGTGTAGTTGTCGCGGTCCTCTTTCGCTCTCGTGCTCCATTCGTTGTGCTCGGCGTCGAACTTGAGCACCCACTCTTCGCTGACGTCGGCGAGCAGGTCCTTTGGTTTTGCGTCTGCGGCAAGGCTGGGATCCGGAGCGGCTGCGATGCGTTCGATGGCATCTTTGATGGTCTGATTATCGGGGTCGAGAGAAAGGATCTCCTTGAACACACGTATCGCGCTGTGGGGGCGATCGTCGGCTTCATAGGCTTGAGCAAGTGGTGTGAGCTTGTCGAGGAAGCGCTCTTTCAGGCCCAGTAAATCTGCGGCTAAGGGATCGGTGCCTTCGAGTGCGGTGCGCAACTCTTTCAGCCTGCCTTTTGTGGCGCCTTGGGCGCGCGCGAGCTGGAAGTAGCGGTGACGGCTGTAGACCTCTTCGTCGCGATCGCCGGCCGTTTTTGCCCAGCGCGCGCGTAGCTCCCATGCGGAGAGTGCTTTGGGATCGCGCTCCAGGGCGCGCTCGATTTGGAAGCGTGCGGTCGCGAGTTGACCTAGCTCTAGTGCCCGCTCCGCCATGCTCAAGGCATGTGCAAAGTTAGAGCCCTCTTCGGGGATGAGGGTCGGGGCGGGCTCGAATGTCGGCGAGACTATGGCAAAGAGGGCTGGGCACAAAAGCCCTGCGGCCAAGAGGCCGGGTGCGACGCGTCGGAACATAAAACGGGACTGAAAGGGGAGGAGTGGCGGGGGCCGGGGGCTCATTTCACATTGCAAAGGGCCGCTTGGCTAGGGCCGTCTCATGCATCGAGGGGGATCCGCAGGCAGAATGTAGCGCCAGTACTCACCCTAGCAGCGTTTTTTGCCTGCGTAACCTGTGAGTCCGGCGTTCCTTGCAGGAAGAGGTCGCCTCCAAAACTTCTGGCGAGTTCTTGGGAGAGGGACAACCCTAGCCCCAGCCCTTCCTCGGTGCTTGCGCGGTCGCCGCTAGCCTCAGCACTCCCACGCTCATAAGCATCGAAAAGCTTGGGTATAAATCCTTTGGGGACGCCCGGCCCGCTGTCGCTGACAAGGAGCTCGATGGTGTTTGCTGAAACCTGAGCGCGCAGGCGGATGATTGGCTCGCCGCCCGCTTCGGGAATGCCGTATTTGCAGGCGTTGTCCACAAGGTTGACAAGAATGCGTTCGATGTTTTGGGGGAGAGCGCTGAGGCGCTCGTTTTGAATGGCCTCGCATTCGGTAAGGAGCTGGAAGTTCGAGGCCTCGCAGCGCCGCGCCAATAGTGGAATGATATCGGCGAGAACGTCTGTGGCAAGAGCGCTTGAACCGACCGGCGCTGGTCCGGATGAACCCCGCTCCATGCCTGCATTTTGAAGAACATTATCGACAATGTGCCGCAGCCTGCCAGCTTCGCGATGGAGCGTTTCAATGTACTCCTGCCGCTGCACCTCGTCGGTGATCATGCCTTCTTTCAGCATCTCTGTGTACATGCAAAAAGTGGTTAGCGGCGTGCGCAGTTCGTGCGTGACAGCCGAGGCAAATCTCGAGCGACGCTGGGCTAAATCGACGGAGCGATTGAGCGAAGTGTGCAGCGCGAGAAGGCTTGCAAGGAAGACGAACCAGGCGCTGCTCAAGGACGTCGTTGTAGCGCTCCACTTGAAGGGGACCGATCTCTGGCGGCCCCCGACATGGACCTCGAGTGCGATGGTGGCAAGGCGTCCGCTGTCCCTCTCGACAAGGCTGGCCCCTGGTGCAGGTGCACCATCTCCCTTGATGCGGTGCACCGATGGCGAGAGGCTAATCTCACCTTGCCCTAGCTCATCTTCAGCAAGTCCCCGAAGTGCTTCCCGCAATGACGGCCAGTCGTACCAGATACCCTGTACGACTTTCTGCGGCGTTCCGGGGTGGGCAATGCGCAGAAGAAGTAGCTCGGTCCGGCGGACCTCTCCATTCATTCCCTTGGAGGCAACCGGAAGGAGGAAAGCATTAAATGGCGCGATGGGATTCACACCGCTTGGGCCGCTCGGCTCTTTATTTGCGGTCAAACGAAGCAAGCTTGTCAGAAACTTTGGCGAGACAAACGTCTCCAATTGAGCCCCGCGCAACTTCGCGTTGTCGACCCGCTCCTGTGTGGTGTGCCCCAAGCGAAGAGCGAGTTCGAGGTCAACCCCCGTTGGGACCTCGGGAAGGTGGAAAGCAGTGCCTGTGCCGACCTCGAAATAGAGCCTTTGAAAACTTGGCCCAAGCCCCGAAGGGAGGACTGCGGGAGACAAGAGCGGCGAGGCAAAACGTGCACCTTCACGATCTGCTGGCGCGTCATCGATGTAGCTATTGAAGGCGTTTAGCGCCAAGGTCGACTCGCGTGTAAAGAGCACCCGTAGCGCGGAATCGAGCTTGTCCACGATTCGCTCCACTTGGGCTTTCTGTGCCCAGAAAAGCCTCGAATCGTTGATCATTTGCTCTTTCTCGAAAGCGAGCCACGTGACCCAAACAAGAGCTAGGGTTGAGAGTGGTGCGAGTACCGAGAAGAGCCTCAGGCGCCGTGAGTCCTGACGCTTCAACTTGGGGAGAAGGCTCATCGCTTGAGTCTAAATCGGCCCTGGCGAAGCGGCGAGTCGATAGCCTTGACCGCGAACGGTTGCGATTACTTCTGCGCTAGCACCTTTATCTTCAAGACGTTCGCGAAGGCGCGCGACAAGCATGTCGACCGTGCGCGTCTCGAGTCCCTTCGGGTTGATTTTCCAGACGTAGCGCAGCAACTCTTCGCGCGCGATTGCACGATCGGGATTGGCAACAAGAAAGGCGAGTAGCTCGGACTCGCGCTCGGTGAGCTCGACCTCGCTCCCGGAGGGCAGTCTGACCGAGCGTTTAGCAAAGTCGATTTGCCGACCGGCCACTTGGACTCGATCGAAAGCGACTTGTGTTCTCTCTGCCGAGCGCCGCAAGACGGCGTCGACGCGCGCGAGCAGCTCAAGTGGGCTGAAGGGCTTGACTACGTAATCGTCAGCACCCGCGCGCAGGCCTCGTACTTTGTCCTCTTCTGCACCGCGAGCCGTTAGCAGGATCACGGGTAGGCCAGGCGCTTTTTTGCGCAGCGTGTCGAGAACGCAAAAGCCGTCCATGCGTGGAAGCATAACGTCGAGCAAAACCAGGTCGGGCGCGGTGGCAAGCGCCCTCTCCAATCCGCTCGGCCCGTCGATGGCCTCGCTCGCTTCGTAGCCGTGGAACCCGAGGGCGTCAACGACACCACGCCGGACGGCGGCATCGTCTTCGACGACTAGAATACGATGGGGAGATTGAGGCATAGGGGCAGTCTAGCGGAACCGAACCCAGGAACGGTAACGAGAGAGTAACGCGCTATTGACCTATGTCGCTGATGGTCATGGCGAGCCCATTGGTGAAGGCTAGAAATCCCGATTGAAGGGGTGTTGCGGCTAGCGCTTGCCAGTACAGGTTGATGCCAACCAAGCTGGTGTTGAGCGGCATGCGGAAGCGGTGTTTTCCAGCGCCGCTGCCGTCCAGGGGGACGGTGACTTGGTAGATGGGTGGCAGCGAGATCAGCAGCGTGCCGCCCGCAAACGGAAGGCCGCCGGGGATCAGTGCTCCAGAAGCTGCAAGAATGGCGCTAGTGCCTCCGGAGAGCCCGGAGATGTCCAGGTCGATCGTTGCACCGATGGAGGGCGCGGCGTCGCTCCCTAGTGTACCGACGTTTGCGCCTCCTAGTCCCGTACCAAACTCGGTCGACGACGTGGTGCCCGGCAAGTAGAAGATAGGGTTGGTGTACGTCGCAGCGCCGCCGACTTGGGCGTATGCGCGCGACCATGAGTTATTCAATGGGAAGGGTATGAATAGGTAGGTGAAGACGCCCTGGCCAGTCAGCGGACCGCTGGTGGTAAGCGCGGACTCTTGCACACCTACGGCGCCAGTGAAGAAGGTAATGGTGCCTGTGTCGCTGCCGAAATTGTAGTGCGCCTCGAGGGTTACGATGTCGGACTGTTGCGATGGTGAGAGCGTCTGGATCGAACCCATCTGCAAGGGATCGCCCGTGAGGATGGCTTCGTGAATAAGGACGTGGTCCTTGGAGATATACACGCGTCCCTCGCGAATCGCGCGTTGTACGGTATTTGGATTGAAGGGCTCGCTTGCCTCGAGCGTGACGTTGTCCGCGCCAAACGCAAACGCCTCGTCGTGGGTGTCACTTCCCGAATATCCGAAGAGAATACGACCATCTTCGAGCCAGTCGATCCATGCAGCAACGTCGCCACCCTGTCCGGTAATAGCCACGCCGTTCCATATCTCGACGCCGTGCATGTCATTGTTTTCGATACCGCGCAAGTCCGCGACGCTGTTCCAGCCGAAGCTCGAACCAGTGGGGTGGTTGACGATGGGGTAGCCACCCTCGTTCCTAATCTTATTGATATTGCCACCGAAGCTCTCGAGTTCGTCCGTGAAGAGTCCGTCACAGAACCCCCAAAACTCCTGGCTTCCACCGTGTTTCCACGAGCTGATGCCGTGAGCACCCATGTGATTCGAAGTCGTTGCACCCAAGCAGATGGCGTCGCCCAAATCGCTACCTTGTTGCGGCCCAGACTCGTCACTAGAGAGCTCAGTGTCGGGGATCACTAGGAATGAGGAGTCGGTCAGGGCGCTACACTCGGCGGCGATCGTGTTGTACTCGTTCGCGCTGTCCAGGCAATAGCTGTGATCGGTCGCTGTGAACCAATCGATGCCCAGTGATGTGTATTGGCCCTTTAGCTGCTCGTAGGTGAATGAACCCGAGACCTGGAAGGACTCCGCACCGCAATTGCCGAAGGGCGCGCAAGCGCCAATGGCTTCTCCATGGCAGGAGTGGACGTGCAGGTCACCCGCGTGAACATGTGGCGTGCTCGCCGCGAGGGCTTTGCTCCCGCCGGCTCCCGAGGCCATTCGGTTGAGTGTTGTGGGTGCTGTCAACAGAGGGGCGAGGCGAGTGATGCTGGTACTTGTGAGTGCTGTGTGTGGCTTGCCTGAGCTGTCGATGTAGTCAACCTCAATCCCCAGCTTGCGTGTGGTGCCCGGCGCGTCGTCTGGTGTAAAGAGCTGGTCGAGCTCGTAACTAAAGTTCACGGCGAGCAGCGGTTGCTCTAAACCAGCGTCCCACTCGTTGCGGAGCGAGGCAAGAGAGGCCTCGATATCGCGCATGTTCGAGGTCACCTGTGGGCCCGTAAACTCGGGGGCGTCGAGCGGCGCAAATATACGGGGCCGGCCAAGCTCGCTGACGGACTCGGGCAGACGCTCGATTTTGGCTACAATTTCGCCGAAGCGACGGTCAGCGATTAGATTCGCATCGAGACCGCGGGCCTCGACCACCGTGCCCGCGAGAGTAATTCGCATTCCCAAAAGTTGTACACGGTCGGACGAATCGGTGTGTTCGCCACCATTGTAGATTAACACCTGGCCATCGATGGGGACCAGGTTGCGAGCGCTCCGAACGACGTGGGGGACCAGGACGACACCCGCCGACTGCTTTGCTAAGAGGGCCGCTGTTGGCCCACCCTGGAGTTGCGGGCTCAGGGCGATCACGCAGACGGCTGCACTGCCTGCAAGAATGCGAAGTGATGAGGGTAAGAGCATGGCCTAACTTTGGGAATTTGGGACTGGTAGGAGGGGGAGTCGGGGTATTTCATTAGAAACTATTTCCACAGGATGTGCCTTATGCTTCTTTGGGGGGGGCGACTCAGCCCCCTTGAGCGGCATTTGCTTACGCATTCACCAGGCTTTGTTGCTGCCCGTACGCAACTTAATTGATTGAACGACATGGAACCAAGAATCTGGCACAAGCAATATGACCCAGGAGTTCCGATCGAACTCGACTTTGAGGATGTGACGATCCCGGAGTTTCTGGATCGCACGGCAGAGCGTTTTGGGGATTGTCCGGCGATGTTCTTTATGAACAAGGAGATCTCCTATGCCGAGTTCGCGGAGCTGGTCAACGACCTCGCCGTTGGGCTCAAGGGTTTAGGTGTAAAGGAGGGCTCGCGTGTGGCGATTCAGATGCCCAACATGCCACCCACGATAATCGCATATTACGCGGCGATGAAGCTGGGCGCTGAAGTCGTCCTGACGAACCCGCTATATACACCTCGCGAGATAGAACACCAATGGAATGACTCCGGTTGCGAGTATGCCTTTGTCGCGGACTTCATCTTCGATCGGACCATCTCGGGGATGTGCGACCGGCTCAAAATCAAGCACTTCATCGTCGCTGGAATCGCAGACTATCTGGGGTTCCCTTTGAACTTTCTCGCTCCGTTTAAATTGCGCAAGCAGTCACCGCCATTGACGGCAAAAGTGCCGGAGACGTCGACGGTCCACAACTTCAAAAAGCTGATTGGGAAATCGAGTGGCATGATCGAGACGGTAAAGCGGGATATGGACCAAATCGCCGTCTTGCAGTACACCGGGGGAACAACGGGAGTCTCCAAGGGCGCAACTCTGACGCACCGCAACCTTAGCTACAACATCCAGCAGATCGACGCGTGGTTTGTGGGTAACGAGCGCGGCCGCGAGGTCATCCTCACTGCACTCCCGATTTTTCACGTATTCGGGATGACAGCATGTATGAACTGGAGCGTGTACTCAGGCGCAGCAATGGCGGTTATTCCTAACCCGCGCGACTTTAAAGCACTCATTGCCGTGACGGTTAAACGCAAGATCACTTTGTTCTTGGCAGTCCCAGCGATATTCAACTCGTTGAACCACTACCCCGGGATCAAGGACCATGACATGTCGTCGATCAAGGCGTGCTTTTCAGGTTCAGCGCCCTTGCCGTTAGACACGATGAAGCGCTTCGAGAAGCTCACGGGCAGCGTGATTGTCGAGGGCTTTGGAATGAGCGAGACTTCCCCAGGAACACATGTCTCACCGCTTGGAGGAGCCTGCAAGCCAGGTAGTGTTGGCCTCCCGCTGCCGAATACGGATGCGCGTATCGTTGACATCGACGACCCGACGATCGAGCTCCCGATAGGGGAAGAGGGCGAACTTATCGTCCAAGGCCCGCAGGTCATGAGGGGCTACTGGGGCCGCGACGATGAGACAGCACTCACTATTATCAATGGATGGCTTCACACTGGTGATCTAGCGACGATGGATGAAGATGGCTACTTCTTCATCGTTGGCCGCAAGAAGGACATGATCAACTCCTCCGGCTTTAAGGTCTTCCCTGACGAGATCGATCAGGTCTTGGCGAGCCACGAGAAGATCCTAGAAGCGGCGACGATTGGTGTTCCTGACGATTGCCGCACCGAGATCGTAAAATCCTTTATCGTCATGAGGCCCGGACAGACGATGACCCGCGAGGAAGTTCGATCGTTCTGCAAAGGCGACCTCGCCCCTTATAAGATCCCCTTCGAGGTCGAGTTCATCGACGAACTCCCCAAGAGCACCGTGATGAAAGTTCTTCGCCGCGAGCTGAGGGACTGGGAGATTGAACGCCGAAAGAAGGCGGGCAAAGACGACTAAGTCGACTGCAATGAAAAACCTATCATGATGCCATTCCTCTTTGTTGGCGTTGGCGGTTTCGTCGGCGCCATTCTGCGTTACAGCGCGAATCTAGCCGTTGCAGGAAGGATGGGCGCATTCCCATTAGGCACGCTCCTGGTGAACGTAGTCGGCTGCTTCTCAATGGGAGCTCTGGCGGCTTGGCTCGAAGGCGAAAACGACCTTAGCGACAACGCGCGACTCGCTCTTGGCGTCGGACTTATCGGAGCTTTGACAACCTTCTCTACGTTTGGCGTAGAGACGATGGACCTCATGCGCGGGGGTGCAATGAAGCTAGCTTTTCTAAATGTTGCCGCTAACCTGGCTGTTGGCTTTTTTGCCGTTTGGCTAGGTCGCCAAATGGTTGGGTCTCTAGCGTAGCTGCCGCTACTTTTGCTTCGGAAATACTGGGTCTGGAGCTGCTAAGGAGAGCGCCCGCTCGGTTGCCAGGACAATGTCGAAGCCGCGTGGACCATCGACCACCTTACCGGAGACAAAAAGGTAGTTCTGGACACCCTCGTCACCCCTAGTTTTTAGGTTGAATGAGGCCATCTTGGGGCGCAACTCCTTCGTGATCTTCGCACGGAAGGCCCGCTGATCTTGGCCCGCTCGGAAAAGAAGCGTCAGCGATCCATCCGACTCCTCAAAAGCGCGATCGACGGCTCCAAATACCGTTTTGGGATAGTCACTGACCTTGCCCAGAGCCTCTAAAGAGGCCAATCCCAGCTCGTCCTCGGCGCTCACTACAGAGTCCGGTGCCGCCTGCTGGCGCTGCCGGAAAGCCTCGATCGCTTGGCCGCGCGCGCGCCACCAAGGCAGGGCTCTATCGTAGTCCCGTTTGTTCCAAGGCTCGCTAGAGCTTGCGGGCTTGTTGACGTCTGGATTCCAGATGCCAAGCTGCTTTTCCTGCGCGCTCTTTTCTGCGGCCAAAAAGGCGTCATGGCAGATACGGCTGTAGCCGTATTTAGTGAAATAGGGGCTCCAGCCTTCCTTGACAAGTTTCAGGTTAAAGTCATCGCCGTTTGGCAGGACCACGTGGCAGAGAAGGCGACCGTATACGTCATAGGCCTCTTCGCCTTGAGGGAAGAGCACGCCGATTTCTATCATTCCGTCTTCGTTCGCGAGATTGTTGAAGTAATCGATTGCCCACAGCTTTGTCTCTTCGCCGAAAAGTGTTTCCGGTTTTGACGCATTAAACTTTCGGCCGGAGAGCTTCTCTTCGGTGTCGACAGAGAGGAGACGCAGCTTCTGCTTCTCTCCATTGCGCATGATGTGAATCGTGTCACCGTCAACAACTTTAACGATACCGAAGAGCTCGGCTGGTTCGCCGGGAAACCACGATTCCGGTGCTTCCCCGTCTCTTGCTAGGGCGCCATTGAATTTAGCCTCGGTTGAGGCGATGGCCTCGTCGACTAAGCCAAGGCTCTCATTCAATTCAGGCGCTAGTGCCTGCCAAGAGTCAGCCGTAGCTTCGGAGAGTCGCGCGAGCTTGGTCTCGACGAGAGAGCGTTTGGACTTCAGAGCAGCCAAGTGAAACTGGAGCTGCTGTTTTACCTCGGTCGAAGCGCTTTCCAGCTTGGCCTGGAGCGCTGCGATTTTGGATGCAGACTTTTCGAACTGCTCCGTGCTAGAGGCGATTAGCTCTCCGCGAGTACCTTGGATGAGACTGGTGGCGGCATCAATCACTTCGTCGATAGCATCGACAGCTACATCGCGCGTCTCCTCGATCTCGTGGATTTTTTCGGCGTGTTCGGTCTTGGCAGCTTCGATTCCAACCTGCGCGCTCTTTGCGAGTGCGCGGGCTTCGGCCGTTACAGCTTCGGACGCTGCGCTGGCAGCCTTGTCGACCGCCCGACCCGTGGGAGAGTCCCCGCAGCTGGTGGCTGCAAGGAGGCTGAATAGCAGGGCAGCCAAATGGCCGGAATCACTCTTGACACGCTTGATAGGGGGGCAGGAATCTTGGCTCATGAAGTTTCTCCTCTTGTACTTTCCGCATTGCTTGCCTCGCGCGCACTTTGCGCGCATCGAACCTCGGGCGCGGACCCGGAAAAATCCGAGCAGCATCCTACCCACCGGATAGCGGGCGTGAGCTGTCTGGGCTCGACTTCGATTCTTATCTCTTCGACTTCTTTCGATACGAAAAGTGAGCACAAGGCGGAGTTCAGGGCTGCCGCAAGGGGGAATGGCAAGCCTTATTGGGTAGGATGGCCTGCGATATGAGCAGTAGAACCACAAATGAAGAGGATCTCGAGCCTTCCGGCACGAGGGACGGCGCCTCGCCATCAAAGCCTACCAACCAGGCAATAGGGGACCAGGGCGAGGATTCAAATCTTCAGTTCGATGTCGCGGATGCCCTAGAGTCTACGGGGGGTGCGCCTATCGCCGGCGAGCTCTTGCGAGGGACATCGGTCTCTGCAGGGCTTGTCTTGGGCCGAGCGCACCGTAAGGATCACGATTTATCAGTCGTCGAAGAGGAGCGCGTTGCCGTCGAGGAAGTGGATGGGGAGTTGAATCGCTTCCGGACAGCTCTCGAGTCGTCGAAGAGCCAAATCGAAGACCTGAAAACCCGCCTTAGCGGCCAAGTTGCGCCAAACGACGCGCGTATCCTAGATACTCATCTGGCCTA
>Ga0315322_10003076_pt1 | contig 12939 bp, 7 predicted proteins | sample M110021515metaG_FD_203461 | JGI IMG/M metagenome (GOLD analysis project Ga0315322, IMG submission 203461) | Ammonia-oxidizing marine archaeal communities from Monterey Bay, California, United States - M1 100m 21515 | ecosystem: Environmental > Aquatic > Marine > Intertidal zone | place: USA... | reverse complement strand
GCTCGGATTCTTCGGGGCAGCGCTCATAACCGCATTCCATCGTGATGCAGCGCGCCGACATCATGCAGCGCGTCAGGTCCGACGCTAAGCGTGCGCTCTGCGGACGGACACGGTCTAAGCAGTCGTTGAAGCAGCGTGTGTCGGCCCCGCAAGCGTTCACGCAGAGGATCATGTCCGCACAGCTGTAGTTGTCTCCAACCGGCATCCCCGTGTCTTCAACTGGCTCAGGTGCTTCGCCCCCTGCGCTTCCGCATGCGCTCGCTTCGCTCGGGCAGCTGCGCATGATGCAGGTCGGGTCGGCGCAGTTGTTTTGGGAGGCGCAGCGAACGATCGCCTCCGTGATCTCACGATTGCGAGGCAGAACCTCTTCCATGCAACGCGCCGAGCAGTCGTCGTCGTCACCGCAACCGAGAATACATTGCATCCCCTCGATGCAGCTCCCGCGACCGCCGATCAGCTCGGATCCGCTGATGTCTCGGGGTTGGGCGTCGGGTATGCTCGCGCCGCTATCGAGCGTTTGGTCGCCTAGGTCCGCCGAGCCTGTATCGGCAACTTCGATGCGCGTGTCGTTGGATTGGGTATCGCTTTGAGGGGTCGCATCAAGGACTCCCGCTTCAGCTTGAATCGCGGCTGTTTCTTGTGCGCAACTGCACAGTGTACAGCCCATCAAAGCGACTAAAGAGAGCCGGTGTAGGCGAACAATCAAAGACATCATCACGTCGGGCCTCAGCGTTCTTAGGTTTAGCCTAGTCTACTGTCTGAGAATACACCTGACAAACCGCTGCCGTCACAATGGCTTGAGTTGAGCTTGCTTGGGCGAGCCGAGCCATGCCGATTAGGGCGCTTCAGCGGTCCAGTTTAATGTGGTGTTGCACGGAAATCTACCGGAGTTGCTCTGCGTTGCGATCTGGTCACAATCGCTGCCTTCGCACTCGAGCACGAATTGACCTTTTCCTGACGCGGTGGTCTCTGAGGTGACCGTGACGGAGCCAGGACCAACGATGCTGATCAACCCATCGAAGCCCGGGTAGGAGAAGCTGTTGGTAAAGTTTGAGCAGGTGTACTTGTCGTCGCGTTCGTAGGTGCAGCGAAGGCTGCTCTCACCCACTCGGACGTCTCCATTAAAGAAGGTGATTGAGAACGAGTTGGAGTCTGCGTTTGAGAAGGTCACCGAGGTCGGCACCGCGAGGCCTTCTTCCCCGTTGCATTCATCATCGGTCCAGCCCGTGGTGATGACCGGCCAGTCACCGACCTGAGGCTGAATCCCGGTGTCTTGTGGAGCTGGGGTTGGGTCTGGAGATTCCACCGACTCACCGCAACCCGCCGCGCTTAAAATGCAGAAAATAGCACTGAACAAGAATAAGCATTTCATCGGGAATCCTCGGTTTAATTGCGAATATAGCGAGAGGTATGAGGAATCCGAGTAAAGGGCTATGTTTTATTGTATTTTAATCGCCAGTTTTCCGACCACGCGCTGCGATTGGCTGCGCTCGAAGGCTTCAGCGATCGCCTCGAGGGGATAGGTTGTCTCGATCACGGCTCGCAGCGCGCCCGCTTCGACCAAATTGCGCAGAGCCTCAAGGTCAGGCGCGCTCGGGTGCACGAACACTGCGTGACTTGATCGGCGTCGAAGGGGGTTGAACACCGCGCTCAAGCTGGTGCTGAGCAGCTTGACGATGTTGAGGTACTTGCCGCTGTCTTTGAGTTGATGACGTACCTTACCTAGGTTTTGGTTGCCGACGACGTCAAACCAGACGTCGTAAGCTTGCGGCTCATCAAGCGGGTTGCGCTGGCGATAGTCGATGACCTGGTCGCAGCCTGCTGCGACCGCTTGGTCATGATTCGCTGCGCTGCATATTCCGGTGACCTGGGCGCCGAGCGCCTTGGCGAGCTGAACAGCGATCAAGCCGACGCCTCCGGAGCAGCCGTTGACCAAGACGCTTTGCCCAGGTTGCAGGCTCGCGTGGTGCACCAGGCTTTGGTACGCAGTCAGTCCAACGAGCGGCAAAACGCCCGCGTCGATAAAGCTCAGATTACTGGGCATATGATCGACGATCTCGTCGCGACAGCGCAGGATCTCACAATGCGCCCCCGTGACCTTTTTGAGCCCACGGATGTCGGTGAGCCCCCACACCTTATCACCGGCCTTGAATCGACTCTCCGGCTCCGCCTCAAGCACCACGCCCGAGAAGTCGCCGCCTAAAATAGAGGGGGGCTTTAATCCAAAGACGATGCGTAAATCGCCACGTAAAATCTTCCAGTCTACGGGGTTGATCGAGCTGCCATGGACTTGGATCAGCAGCTCGCCAGGCGCTCGAGCGGGCGCTTCGATTGAGCGGACCTCGAGCCGCTCGGGGCGCCCGTAGCCGGTGCAAACAGCTGCGCGCATCGTGCTCATGAGCTGGCCTTTGCTTGGCGCAGGCGAACCGGAATGATGACCATCAACATGCTCGCCCAGACCGCTAGGCTAAAGTACAAGGTCTGCCAGACCATCGGGTAGCGCCAGTCCTCATACGACCCGGTGATGTTCATGTTTTGAACGTCAGCCAAGCCTTGAGCGAGCGTGAGATAGCTCGCACCGGCTGCCTCTTTCGCCTGCCAAAGCCGGTAGTAATTGGGGATATCGATCAGCGTCATAAACAGCACATAAGCGATGCATCCGAACACGCCAAAGAGCATCCAGCGTTGTTGCTTGACGCTGCCTTGCTTGCGTAAAATCCACAGCGCCAAACCGAACAAGCATGCTGAGAACGCCCACAGGCTCTCTTCGATGGTTTGACCGATGTAGTTGGTCGTGAGCACACCGTACCAAGCGCAGCACTGCGCGGCCACGATCAAGGGGACGATGGGATAGCCTAACAAGCGGATCCTTTGGTGATCGGCTGCGCGGGCGAGCACGACCAAGAGCAGCGTCCACTGGGCGACAAAAGCGACCTCGGCGACGGTGGCGATCGAGCGGCCAACCAAGACCGTTGAAAACCACGAATCAAACATCGCAAACCGGGCCACATCGCTGCGCAGAACAAAGCATCGAGAGGCGCAGCCGATGACGTACAAAGCGCAGAGCACCAGCTGGAGGTTTTCGAGCGCTGTGGACGCTTTGTTTTGGAGCCAGCGCCACAGCGCACCCAGCAAGAACAGGTTGACCACGCCAAGGACGCTCATCCCAACCCACCACGTCAAAACTTCAGGAGCAAACTGGGTGTTCACATTGGACTCAGTGAGATATTATTAAGATGGATACTACTGGCGATAGTTGATGCTTTCAGCGCGGAATCAAGATCTGAAGAGTAGTGTCTTTGCGTGCTTGTTCGCAAGCGTGCTTGGCTGCGGCGGGACCATTTTACCTGATCTTCCTGGTCCCAATCAAGCCGAGGTGCTGCCAACGGTCCTCCAGATACGAGTCTCTGACCCTGATTTAGAGTTTGATCAAGCGTGGCAGGTGCCCAACGAAACTCAATGGGTCGAGCTTGAGGTGTTAGTGATGGGCGGATCGGTTGGCGCGGCTGAAACCGCTCTGCCCGACGAAACCGTCAATTTTACTTTTGAAAATGCGCGCCAGGCGGCGACTCGCGTGCTGGGTCTGGACCAGGGAAGCTCTTGCTCAACCGACGACACCGGCCGATGCCGTCTAGCGATTCGCTTGGGTACAGAACCGGGTGATTGGGTGATCCGAGCGGCGGCTTTGCGCAACGCGCAGGCTTTTGCTGAGCAGCATATGGTCATCGGCATCGGCGATCGCCGTCGAGTAAAGATCGAAGCGCCAGGGCTACCGGTTCGCAACTGGAACGGGTCGCTGCCCGACCCTTGGCTTCGTGATGAGTTGATTTTAGCGCGCAGCGAGGCTGAGGGGGCTCCTTTTAAGCTGACGGTCTACGACCAACACGACAACCCGGTGCCAGGCGCTCGAATTATACTCTTAGTTCGGGGCGTAGGAGCGCCCTCAGGTGCGGTCGCTGATGCAGGCCCTCCCGCTGACACTGAAGCGCCGATGCTCGATGCTAATCAGTTCGACGTCGCTCAGCCTAGAGATGGCGGTTTCGGTGATGCGGCTGTCCGCGACGCCGCGAGCGCTGTTGACCCAACCGGCTGCTCCCTCGCTGCGTGTTTAGGCGGCGAATCGAGCGAGCGAGTATTAGGGGTGACCGACGACGACGGTCACTTCGCCACTCAGTTGGTTCCCGGCGCCTCATCAGGGCGCTTTGCGCTTGAGGTTCGGATCGAAGAAACCGGCGACGACGCCTACCCATTTCCCAGCGTTGCCCTGAATGGAAAAACGTATCAGCGTTTAGCCAGCCAGATCGTCTTTGATGGCCGCGCCGTGTGCTTTCCGGCTGATAGCTTGCGCGGCGCCCGCGTGCGCGTCCTCGACTCCACCGGGGCAGGCGTCGCCAACAGTTCGCTTCAGATCCTGGCTGAAGGTCTTTTTGGTGCGAGCGCGCCGCCGACCGATGACGAGGGTTGGGCTGAGTTGACGGCGCGCTGCCCATCGCAGCCGCCGGGTATTAATGAGGTCCTGCTCTTGCGTGCGATCGTGGTCGATCAACCGGGGGTTCAAATCGATATTCCGGTCGCTTTCGAGACCGCTGCGCCCGACCGAGTCGACTATGTTCCGATCCGCTTTGACGCCAATTCGATCACTGCTGGCAGCGTCTCAAGGTTGAGGTTTCGAGTCACGGACCGCAACGGCTTTCCCGTGCCTGAGGCGAGCGTCACCGCGCAGCCACTCAGTGATGCAGACCTTGGCCGGCTGACCTTTCGAAGCGGTGAGGGTTTTGTTTCGACCCAAACCCTTGAGACCAACCTCGTTGGCGAGGTGATCTTTGAGGTGCGCCCTGTCGGTGCGCGCACACAGCCAGAGTATCCGCTTCAGCTGAAGGTGTTTGCATCGCTTGATCCGGTCGTGCACGCCCTCCTTCCTGTTCACGTGATGGGTGGAACGCCTCAGCGTGTGCAGGTGGTGCGCGGGCAGAACATGCAATTATTGACTGGACAAGGCGGCGCGGTCGTCACCGTACGCGTCGACGATGGACAGGATAACCCGATCTCAAACGTTGTGGTCACCTTGCAGCCACCCCCTTCGGTCGTCATGGCGCCTGTACAAGGCAGAACGGACACACGGGGCGAGTTCAGCGCTGGAGTGCTCGAGGTGAGGGGGTTTGAGGACGACCAAACCGTCAGGGTCCCGGTGTCTGCGCGCTGGGTCGACAGTGAGGGCGTGGAGTGGACCGAGAACGCAGAGGTCCTTCTTTGGCTTGGGGTCGGTTCGGCGCAAGGGGTCGCTTTTGATCAGGCAGGAGAAGCGCTCGCTGAGTGCGAGGGGTTACCATGCCTCAAGGCGCCTGTTGGCCAATTGCTCGAGACTCCGCTTGAAGTTCAGGTCGTCAACGCAAACGGCGGACCGCTGGCGCAACAGCCCGTGGCGATCAATCTGGTTGATGATCAACCACAGGGCTGTGGGAGTCGGCCCGGCGAGGGCGCTGATTTAGGGACAACCGGTGAGCGCGGCGCACTCGATGTGGGCGGCGACGTCGGCGCAGCTTGGCGTCTAGGGGATCAAGCGCGCGACTGCCTTTGGGAGGTCGTCAGCGGTCAAGTCACGCAGCGCCTTGTAGTGCGTCAGCAGCCTGGGCTGCCGAGCCTAGGGACCTTTCAAGCCTACGATGGGGACGGCGCGTTGTTCGGCTTGCCGAGCGCTACGCTTGAGCTTGCGGCGCGTCCGTTCAATTTTAGACGTCCGCTCATTTTTGAGCCTGAAAACGCACACCGCGTTCGCTTGGTCATACTCGATCGTTTTGGGAACCCGCTCGCCGGTTCAAGTGTGCTCGCGGACCCCGCAAATTGTCATGTTGATCGCCCGGATCTGCGGCTCGACCAGCAAGGCGCAGCGGATGTCTGGGTCGCCGCTGGCGCGATGGTTGATCAGCCGTGTCTGCTCTCGGTGCTGTCGCTGGCTGGTTGGGAGGGTAATCCGCCGAGTGCCCAATTTGTGATCGGGGGCGGGCTCGTGGATGTGCGTGATTTTGTTTGGGATGACTCGCTGTCCAGTCAGACGCGTGTCCTTGCGTTCCCGGTGACCGGTGATTGGGAGGGCTTCGAGACGGGCTACTTTCGTGGCGGTCTTGACGAAGGCGTTTCATTGCCTTTGAGCGAGAGCACACAGGAGGGCTTATGCACCAATCGCGCAGTCTGTACGCAGGCGGAACTCGTCTATCTAGGGACCTATGAAGGGTTGCTGCCCTCGCCACGTGTGCTCTGCGGCGCCGGGCAAGAATGCCAACGTCTTTTGCTGACGAAAGTGGGCAGCAGAGTGAGCGTTCAGGTGCCGCGCGAGCACGTACGCACGCCTGGTCGCTTTGGGATGCGTCTGGTGACGCCAGGTCAGCCGGAGACGAGCAGCGCAATCCTTCCATTTTGGGCGCGGGTGACCCCTTTTGGTCGCCAGCGCCGGGTGCAGGTTTCGCTTCCGGCGCCCTGGCGTTGGGGGGTTACCGCGACCAATTCGAGCAGCGTGACTAAATCCGTGCATGCGCAGCGGTTTGATGATGGGCGTGTGCGCATGGACAGTTGTGGTTTGGGGTCAGAGAACGGGCGTGACATCACCGCCTGGGTGGCGACATCAACCAGCCCAGCGCCGAGCGCTCAGCGGATGACCGAGGTTCCTGCTCAAGCACAAGCGCTCTCGATCGGGGTATCAGGCTACCAGGCGGCGAGGGATGTATCGACGCGAATGTGCGTCCCGGATGACGTCAACGGTGACGGCGTTCAAGACCTGATCATCTACGGGAAACCCTCCGGGAACCTGCACGGGCGCAATTGTGTTCATCTGGTCGTGGGGCACGAGCAGGACGGTTATGTCCGCCAAGCGAACGACCTCGCAGGGTACTGCGGGACGATCCCGGAGTGCAGCGTGCGCCAGGTTGGCGAGAGGGAGACGGCGATCGCCGTGATCGACTGGTGCGACCCTGACTTCCCCGTAAACGAGCGCGCTCACTCGTTGTCAGCTGCCGGCTCGTTAGTGGACAATACCCGTTATTTTGAGTTGAATTTTTCGTCGATCGATTATCGTGAGGTGAACGGTAACGAGCGACTCTCCAGGGTCTGGTCGCTGCGCCGCCTTGGGCGATTAGGCCAAGGCGGACGCTTTGTCGTCACCGACACCGCAACGTCCTCTCATCTGCGCCACGGCGTGCTGGGGTGGGATCAGATCGACCTCGATGGTCTGGGTTGGGATGAGGTGGTTCACTACGCCTACAACACCAAGAACAGGTGCGAAAATGTCAACGCTGCCTACCGATGCAGCTTGATGGCTCAAGGTGGTGCTGAGGTGCACGCTGGCAGTGGCAGACAGCATCTATATTCTGGACATCAGCGGCTGGCGGCTACCTCACAGGGGGGGCTGCAAACCTACGACCTTAAAACCGGTATGGGCCTCTTGGCGGCGAGCATCGGCGAACAACGTGGGGCGTCAATGAACCGAGCTGGAGACTGGTATTTGCGACAGCTCAGCATCCACGGGCGACCGTCATACCTTCGGCTTGAGCGGTTCGGTGCCTTGGAGGTAGAGTACCCCTGGGTGAACTGTAATGCCGAGACGCTCGAGGGGTGTCCGTACCTTCATCTGACCTCGGCTTTCTGGCTCAGTGACGACGTCTATGCCCTTCATATCGGTGGGCAGTCACCGCATACGCTGCGTCTCTATCACAAAGACCAGCCCTTAGAGCCTTACTCGAATTCGATCTCAGCTAACGCGTTGGGCGGCTATGGAATCGTTTGGAGTACACAGCGCCAAGAAGCGATCGTTCGTCATCACGACGCCCTTGCGCTGGTACGCATGAATCTCAACGCTGAGCTCGATCAGCGTCTGCGGGTTGAGCTGCTTCCCGAGGCGATACGAGATCAAAACGGTCGCAACCGCTGTGCGCTCGATCCGCAAGGAAACTTTGTGGCGTGTTATGAGTACAACGGCACGGCGCTTCAGCTGTGGGACCGGCAGCGTGACGTGGTGAGCGAGGTCGCAATTCCGCGCCAAGTTTTGAGCGCCGAAGGCTTGATCTCTGCGGTTCAATTTTTAGCGACTGGCGGGCTTTTAGTGAGCCTCCACCGTAACGTTGAACGAGTCGCTAATTATCGAACGACGCTCATCCTTGATCCGGCTACGCAACAGGTTCAGTCCTCGAGCCACGCAATAGGACATAACGCCGGCGCGGGCTTTGTGATGCAGGCGCGCACGGCGTGGCAGCCGCCGGTATATGGCCAGCATTACACGAGCCAATCGTTTGGAGCGCTCGGGTATGAGGGGGATTTGGTGTGGAACGGTTCCCAGTACAGTTATCGACTCGACCTGACCGGTCGCCAAGCTGATGAGTTGACCCACCAGCACTTACCTGGCGTCTATCGTCAAAAGATAGCGTTCGATGATGGGCAGAGCGAGTCCATGGTCCTCAACACCGTCGACGGCTGGATCATTTGGACGCCTCAGCGTGCCGTGCCGCTTTGTGGCAACGGGATCCTGGATCAAGGCGAGCGCTGTGATGACGGCAACCTACGCCATGATGACGACTGTCCCATGGATTGCCGCAGCGTATGTGGTGATGGGGTGCGCAGCGAGCTTGAAGCCTGCGATGACGGCAACGAACTCGACGGTGACGGCTGCTCTGCCCAGTGCGAGTTGTCCGACTGAGTCCTAATCCTACTGAACCTGTACGGTGAGGGTTAACGAAGCGTCCTTATCCATGGTCATCGGGTACCCCGGTTGAGCGCGCATCTGGTTTAAGATCCGCCGTTGAGGGCCGGACAAAACCTCGGCGAGACCCCCTTTTTGAATCACCCAGATTTGGTGCAGGTATTCGTTGGCTGCGGTGCGAACGTCGTAGTCCCCGTTCTCTTCGCGGTTTTGCTCTTCGGTGTCGTAGTCGCCTGCGTCGATGTCGTCTTGCATGGCTCGCCCGAGCGGCGATTCGGGCTCAAAATTCCAGGCTTCTAAACGGCTCGCCATGGCTTCAGTGTAGGTATGAAAAACCTCCTCCCAAAGGGCGCTCATACGCGCTGGGCGCCACATCGATGAGCGCAGCGCGGTGAGCGTAAACCCGGTCCCGTTCCAGCTCGGCATATACGGCCAGATGTCGCTCTTCATCGACATCACGTAGCGACCGCTTTGGCGATCAATACTCTGCTCGAGCGGCTCGAGCGTTCGATGGTGACCGACGGCAAAGACGAACCGCTCGGCGAGCGCGTCAAGCTGCGCTTGGTCGTCAATGACCCCGTCGTGGTTGGCGTCGAGCAAAGAGACAAACAAACGCGCGGCTTGCTCGACCACTTGCTCGCCCGTTGCGGAGCGCTGATCGGTCTCAAGTGGGGGCTCGTCGGTGCCCACGACGTAGAACCCACCGATGCGGTAGATGTGGGCAAATTCGGGCTTGAGCAGCGCTTCAAGTTCGCTGTTTTGACCCGGCAGGGCGCCCGCATCTGGGCGCATAATTGCAGCGTCTTGAGCTGTTCCCCCGGCATCACGTGGAGCCGGTGTGGTCGAATCGGGCGCTGAACCTGACGGCGTCGAACAGGCACCTAAAATCAAAGCTGAAACGATCCAAACCCGCATCGATCCCCCTAGCCGGTCATCAGTGAGGTCAAAGCGTTGCGCTTTACAAGTGCTTAGGCTGGGCCATTATCGTTGTGGGAATCGTCTGCTGCTTTGATCGGTTTCTTAAGTGAGGAGTGCTGATGCGTGCCACGATCTTAGGTTGTCTCTTGTTGGGGTTAGCGTGTTCGGGGCGCCTCGAGGCTGGAGAGACGGCGCGAGAGGGGTGGAACACCCTGACTCCAGAAGCTCAGTCTGTGGTGGCAAAAGGGGGCACTGAGCGAGCCTTTACCGGCAAGTTTTTGAGTCATAAAGAAGAGGGCACTTACACCTGCGCTCGCTGCGACACGCCGCTTTTTCCATCAGACGCTAAGTTCAAGTCGGGGACCGGCTGGCCGAGCTTTGACCAGGCGCTCCCTGGCGCGGTCAAAGAGGTCGCTGACGGGCTGCGCGTCGAGATCCGCTGTGCGCGCTGCGATGGACACCTAGGCCACGTATTTCGCGGCGAGGGCATGACCGGTAAAGACACACGGCACTGCGTCAATTCGGTAGCCTTGGGGTTTAGCGAGAAAAAATCGCGTGAGGCGTTCTTCGCCGGGGGCTGCTTTTGGGGCGTTGAGCATCTGCTTGAGTCGATGCCCGGCGTGCTCAGTGTCCAGTCTGGTTATATGGGTGGGCGCGCCGACAACCCAAGCTACCGCCAAGTGATCAGCGGTCGAACGGGTCATGCCGAGACCGTTCGAGTCCTCTTTGACCCCGAAAAGATCAGCTACGAGCGTCTGGCCCGGCAGTTCTTTGAGATTCACGACCCGAGCCAGGTCAATCGACAAGGCCCAGACGTCGGTACGCAATACCGCTCGGCGGTTTTCGTGACCGATTCCGAGCAAGAACAAGCGGTCTACCGTCTCATCGCCCAGCTTAAAAAGACCGGCTTGAAGGTGGCGACTCAGGTTGAGCCTGCCGAAGCCTTTTGGCCGGCTGAAGATTACCACCAGGATTATTACAAGCGAACCGGCAAGGCGCCGTACTGCCACAGCTACACGCCGCGCTTTCCGAAGCCCTGAAAATAGTTAGGGTTTTGACCGCTGAGCCCTGACGCGGCAACGTGCCGCCATGCGCTATCTAATGATCACCCTTCTCGCTCTTGGTGCTTGCACTGAAACGCCGACCAATCCGGTCTGCGGTAATGGCTCGGTCGAGGCAGGCGAAGCCTGTGACGACGGCAACGCCGTCGAAACCGACGCCTGCAGCTCAGCCTGCGTTGCTGCGCGCTGCGGCGATGGGGTCGTGCAAGAAGGCGAGCTGTGCGAAGGCTCTGAAGCTGAGGGCTGTTACAATTGCCAGCCTCGGTGCGGTGACGGCATCGCTGCGGGAGATGAGGCCTGTGATGACGGTAACTACGAGCCCAACGACGCTTGCGATGACTGCGATAAGGTTCAGTGCGGTGATGCGGTCTTTGACGCAAGCGCAGGCTCGCCGACGCTCGTCACCGACCTTGTTGGTGACTTCACCTTGCCGCTCAATGGCGGCCGTCAGTGGACGTTCAGCGAGGCTTATACGGGGTGCGACAGCTATCACTTTATCTTTCGTGATGGCGGCGTCGAGTACACCAGCGCCTTGATCAATAGTGACATGCGCTCGTTGCTGGTTGAGCTCCCCACCAACAGTCATGTGTTCTTTGGCGCGTTCGCTGCGGGCACCCAACAAGCCCTCGACTCGGTTCGACAAATCCAAGGGGTCGTGGACGCCGTTCTTGGACGCTTGAGCCCGGCGCAGCGCGGTGAATGGGAGGGCAGGATCCACTACATCATGGAGCCGGTTCAAGCCTTGGCTGGATCGGTTGGTGATCTGGCGCGCCGAGAGCCGCGTTCGTTCCTTAATTTTACCTTCTCGATCGATCGCCTTCAGCGCCTGCGAGAGCATGGCTTGCTGCGCGACCCGACGATGCAAGACTCCAACCCGGACATTCGCTGGATCGCTGAAGAAGCCAAGGGGTACAATTTTGAGTTTGACCGTCATCAGCGCTTGAGCGCCGAGGAGGGGATCACTGAGGTGTTGCTCACCGAAGGTCTTGTGCATGGCGGCGGCGGCACCACATTTGAGATCGACCTGCCCAGCACCGAGGCGCTCGAGGGCTTTGATACCATGGCCATCGACATGCTGATGGATTGCCCTGACCACACCCACGAGAACTGCAACCCATGGGATTATTCGGCGCCTCTTTATCTATGCGGCACGACGCCGAAAGAAGGGTGCGGCGATGGGGTGCTTGACGAAGAAGGGGGCGAGGCCTGCGACGACGGCAACACGGTCGCTGGCGACGGCTGCACTGAGTACTGCGAGCTCGAGGAGTCAGGCCGGGTGGGTTACTGTCCCGATAAGGTTGAGTTTGCGTATTGGATCACCACCTACAAACGCCCCGGGCGCTGGGTCCACGACATCACGCCGATGCTCGCTCACCTCAAATCAGGGGGGAAGCGCCGGATGCGCTTTCAGGTCGGCACGAACGGGAAGCAATATCTGCTGACCATCAAGCTGCGTTTGAGCTCAACGACCCCTGATTTTGGTCGGCCTGATGCGGTCTATCCGATGTGGACTGGCGGTGGCTATGGCGAGGGCTACAACGACGCCCAAGAGCTCAAAGAGGTCACGATTCCAGAGGATGTGAGACGGGTTGAGTTTGTTGCGCACATCACCGGTCACGGCATGTCGGGCGCGATGAATTGCTCAGAGTTTTGTGCGCACAATCATCGAATCCAGGTCGGTGAAGGCCCTGTTCACGAGAAAGACCACAGCGTCGCTGATGTCCGTCGAGGATGTCAGATGGCGATCAATGAGGGGGTCGTCCCCAACCAGTTTGGGACCTGGCCTTTTGGTCGGGCAGGCTGGTGTCCAGGGCAAGAGGTCAGACCGTGGCGCATCGATCTGACGGATGAGCTCACGCCAGGAAGCACTCGCTCCCTTCGCTATTGGTCTGATGTTCGAGGGCAGCCCGGGACGGGGGGGCGAATCCGGATGGTGAGTTGGCTCGTCTATTGGCGCTAAGCCTCGTTGTTCGCAGGTCTTTGTCGCGAAGCGATTCTTCGTCATCGAGGGCTTGAGTCTGCGCTGAAAAACCGAGAAGAAGCGAGCATGAGCTTTCTCGACGGCCTCAACCCAGAACAACGCGCCGCCGCAGAGCACCGCGCCGGTCATCTCTTGATCTTGGCGGGCGCAGGGACCGGCAAAACCCGCACCTTGGTGCATCGTTTGGCGAGCTTGCTCGACCAGGGACAGGCACCGCAGCGCCTTTTAGCGATCACTTTTACGAACAAGGCCGCCGCCGAGCTCAAGGCGCGTCTACAAGCTTTAGTGGGGAC
>Ga0315322_10003071_pt1 | contig 12952 bp, 9 predicted proteins | sample M110021515metaG_FD_203461 | JGI IMG/M metagenome (GOLD analysis project Ga0315322, IMG submission 203461) | Ammonia-oxidizing marine archaeal communities from Monterey Bay, California, United States - M1 100m 21515 | ecosystem: Environmental > Aquatic > Marine > Intertidal zone | place: USA... | reverse complement strand
GGAGCTGCGGTGCGTGGGTAAGGAGCGGGTCCTGGTTGACCTGGAACCGGAGCTGCGGTGCGTGGGTAAGGAGCGGGTCCTGGTTGGCCTGGAACTGGAGCTGCGGTGCGTGGGTAAGGAGCGGGTCCTGGTTGACCTGGAACTGGAGCTGCGGTGCGTGGGTAAGGAGCGGGTCCTGGTTGGCCTGGAACCGGAGCTGCTGCAGGAAGAGGTGCTGGTCCTGGCTGGCCTGGAACCGGAGCTGCTGCAGGAAGAGGTGCTGGTCCTGGCTGACCGGGAACGAAACCTGTTGGAGGGAGAGGTGCTGGTCCTGGCTGTCCAGGGAAGGGCGGAGCAACATTAGGTCCGCCCTGAGGGGGTACCGGAGCCGCTGTATTTTGTGCCATAGCACTGGCTACTGGTATGACCAGCAAGAGTAGGATTTTTTTCATATGTTATTTGATGTTGGTATTGGTTGAGAAGAAATTAACTTACGAGTGGGTCAAAACAATAAGCAATATGATGCGAATCTTTATTCTGAATTTCTATTCAAATTTTGGCGAATAAACAAAATAATTCGATTCGGGTGGGCTAAAGGGCTGAAATATGCTTGTAGCAAGTCTAGGGTTAATTATTATCAAATCTTACATAGCTAGGCAAAAGCAAGCTTTTTTTGCTTATGGTTCTTCTCCTGTTCCGTTTGTCATTTATTGACAAGCCATAGCATTGTAACGACTTACACGAATATATGAAAATTTTTCACATGGATGGAAAAATCAAGCTTCTTTGCTTGGTTTATTTTATGGTGGCACAGAGCTCCATGATGGCAAGGGCAACCTCTGATTCCTTCCTTTTGAAATATTTTGAGGCGGAGAGTATTCCTCTCATGATTATGGGAGCTGCTAGTCTCTCAATTGTGCTGGCAATGTTCACCACCTACCTATGCGGGCGGTTCCAGGCATACGGTGCGATGAAAATAGCTACAATCGGGCTCGTCGTAGCTCTCTGCTCAATCATCGCACTGGTAAATATAGGCGAAGAACAAGGTTATACCAAGAGTGTTTATGTCCTTGCCTACATGCTTTGCGAGGTAATCGTTATTTTACCCATGGTTCTTTTTTGGGGAATGGCGATGGGTGTCCTTGACCCGACGGAATCAAAGAAATGGATGGGTATGATTGGGGCAGCCGGAACCTGCGGTTGTATTTTGGCAGGTTACACCATTTCCTGGGTTAGTAAGGAACATTACGTTAATGAGCTTTCCCTCGGCATGGTCGCCTTGGTTTTGCTTGTGGTCTCCTTTATCTTGATGGCTCGATCAAAGTTACTGACCATCGAAGACGATTGTCCGACTCCGGCTCAAAGCTCGAGTATATTGCGTAAACTTGCCGTATTGATAAGTAGCAGGCAGTCAGTTTTGATGACGGGCTTAGTGGTGTTTTCCGCTATTGTGATGTCGCTGATAGACATCAACTTTAAGTTTGAGGTACGAGACGAATACAAAGAAACCCCAGCGGAACTTTACGACTTTTTCGGGCAGTTCTATACTTATACGAGTATTGCCCAACTGATTCTACAGCTTTTGGTCGTTCGCGCCATCTTGACGAGGGGAGGTGTGTGGGGAGCGATTTCAATTCTGCCCGTTCTTCTTTTGTTTGCCTCCGTTTTCGCCCTGATTGCGGACTGGAATGCCGTTTATGTAAGCAAGTTCATCACCCAGGTAGTCTTCTTTACCATCGAGTATGTTGGTCTGCAGATGCTCTTTCTTTCCGTGACAAAGAAAATGAGAGGGCAGATGAACAGCGCCGTCGATGGTTTGACGCGTCCCGCCACTATTGCCGCCATTAGTTTGTTGATAACCTCCACGCTTCTTTTTTGGCGGGAAGAATCGGTTTTCCGGTTGAATTCAATTATCATCTGCCTCTGTCTGGTTTGGTTGTTCGTCTCTTTTCTTAATTATAGGCAGTACCTCGCTTCCCTTATCCATAATTTACGTGCGGGCAGAGTTTTCATGGGGAGGCCGATCCCCGCGCTTCCGGGATCGAATATTTCCGGTGGCGATGCCAAGAAGGAGTTCAGACGGATCCTCTCAGGAGCCCTTGCCTCCCATGGTATGCTTGCCTCCCTGAATGGAGAGGGCCGATTTCATCCCCTCAGGCAGGCCCTCGGGAACGAGCTGGAAAGAAAAATCGACCATATGACGGCTCTCCTCTTCGCTATGGATGACAAGGTCAACTTCCACAGGCTCATGGGATTGGTCAAGTCCCCCAAGGCCAGCGTGAAGTCGGAGGCACTTGAGGTCTTCAAGGGTGTTCTTGGACTCAGGCTCACCGATGAATTCGTATCCCTCCTTCAATCAAGTCAACCCGGGGAGGGAGAATCGGCCGCATTGAGGGATTTGATTCGTTCCCTCGGTGGACATGATTGTCGTTGGATCTTGTCTGGTTTGCTGCTAGCCTGTACCGCAAATGATTACCCAGAAAATGAAGATTTCGTCAGCAAGTGCCTCTCGCATGACGATGATCTTGTTCGCGAGACTGCCTTGCAGGTTTACCTGCGACTTGAGGCCGATGCCAGGGGCGTCGACGAGACCTGTCGCAAGTTTTCCGAAGATTCCTCAAGCCGCATTTCACAACTTGCCCAGAACAGGCTTGCCTTATCCTAACTGAAAATGATCCTTTCCGAGAGAGCCCTTATCCTCAAGAATACCGAACTTTTCGGGGAGGCATCCCTGGATAAACTCACCCCTTTGGCCGAGGCCCTGACCGAGAGGACTCTGAAGGATCAAGAGATCGTTTTTCCTGATTCGGGGCGGTATGGGACTCTCGTCGTCTTGGCCCGAGGGAAAGTTCGCCAGACCGAGGAAGGCAAATCCTTTTTCTTGGACCAGGGGGATTGCCTTGGAACGATTTCCCTATTTGATGAGACGGTCCCCCGACCCGAGGCCAAGGCGGATGGTGAGGCCATGGTCTTTGTGATCGATGGGAGCATGGCGAGGGAGTTCATCGTCGAGGAATCCTCCGTTGCCGAAAGTTTCATTCGAAGTCTGGTTCGAAAAATCAGATCCGTTGACTAAATTCCAATTTTGAAAATAACAATGAAACCATCTGCTTTCGGAACCCTCTTACATATGCCGCAAAACTTTTTACCTGCTTGCCTGTCGATTTTATTCATGTCTTTTCTTTCGGCGGAAGTTGAACCCGAGACGATCTCAAACTTCGGTGTCATCGAAAATGTAACTTTGGAAAATAGCTCAACTCCTTTTCTCGATAAAGTATCGCTTCCCTTGGAGCACCCCCCTGTGATCGCCCAAGAGGAAGCTCAACCGTTGACTCCGTCCGAAGAGGTTTTCGTACAGGCAGTTCCTCCTGCCATTCCGCCAACTCCCCCTGTGATCGCCCAAGAGGAAGCGCAACCGTTGACTCCGACCCAAGAGTTTTTGGCTCAGGCGGTTCCTCCCCAAGTGTTTCCCGTTGCACCCCTTCAACAGCCTCCTCCCTCAGTTCAGCCAGTTCGGCCCGCCGTTCCCGTACAGACGGTTCCTCAGGCTCAACCGCAGTTCCAGTATCCGGTTGCCCCCGTGGTTCCCCGTAATCCACCCGCAATTGGCTCCCCTGCCAGTAATTATGCCTTTCATTCGTATCGTTTGAGTTATATGCAAAGCGACCGAGTTCTTGCCCTTTTGAAGGCTTTGGGCTACAGTACCGTGGAGTTCGCAGCCGCAAGAGGCGAATCCGTGAACGAAAGTATTTTTACGGCTTTCAAGGATGTTCAGCGCTATCCTCTTGTCGTAAAAATTCTCGATGCCGCCAAAACCAGTCTCATGCAACCACCCTTGGATGGGGGACGCAGCGTAACTGGGACGGATCAGTTGAGCGGTACTTACTTGCATCAGTCCACAACTGGGGCGCCAGAGCAAAGACTACTCTTTATCTACGAGAAAAATGATCCCGAGCAGCTCAACGCACTCTTGAACCTTCTTCGCAATGAAGTCGACGTACCTGCCAGTCAGATAGTGATCGAGGCATTGGTCGTTGAGATCAACAGTAACAAAGCCAAGGAACTGGGATTTAAATATGGCTTAGTTGACAAGAAAACGACAAGCACGATTGGGCAACAGGCCAATGGCAATTATGGTTTGAATAGTGCCTTCCGATCTGATGAAAGTTCCTTGTTTCAGTGGAATGGTCCTGGAGGTGCAGTCCAAACTGTGACGGGGACATACGTTGATTCAGCCGGAACTACGCAATATCAGTATCCGGGGACTTCGCGGATCAACCCTTTGGGCTTTTCGGCAACATTGGACGCATTTATTTCGGATGGAACGGCTGAAGTACTTTCAAATCCAACGATCCTCGTATTGGATGGAAGACAGGCTCTCATCAGGATCGGTACTCAGATTCCAAACGAGACGATCCTGACTACGAGTTATGGTAGCCAGAAAAACGTCACATACATCAATACGGGTATTGTTCTCAATATCCGTCCCCGTATTTCGGAGGATGGTTCCGAAGTGACCATGCAAACCGAGACCATCGTCAGTAGCCACCAACCCGATGCATCTAATCCCGACAAAGCCCCCCAAATCGAAACCAAAACGATTCAAAGTTTTGTCCGGGTTGCAGACAATACCCCTTTTATCGTAGGGGGCTTGATCGACAAGAAGAAGAACAAAGGCTTCACGGGCATTCCGGTCCTTTCCGAAATTCCGCTTTTAGGAAACCTGTTCAAGTCACGCTCCGAAACGTCCGTGGATAGGGAAGTGATCATAGTCCTTACTCCTCACGTTATCAACACGAGCGAGAAATCGTTCAGTTACGTAATCCCAAAGGATTCCGATACTTTCGACTCATTCAATCATCTTCTCTTCCGAAATGCCTACCGTATCAGGGATGATGATCTGTTTGATCTTTCCTTCGCCACCAAGAGCAAGTTTTTTCAGGATATCCTGAAGGAATTGCGCGTTTACAAGCAGAACTTCAAGGGGGTATCTCATGAGGAGCCTATCTTTGACTACCTCACGACCAAGGTTCCCGGTGAAGAAGTGATCGTCCGCCGTATGATTTGGGAAATCGTCCATAAATCCAAATACCATCAGTATATTGCGGATGACCATATTTTGCTTTTCGAGTCAAACGAGGTCGCTCAATACGGGAACAAGTTCAAGACTCATTTACTGAGTGTTTTGATGGAGCAATTGGAGCCAAAGGTGAGAAATTCCTTTATCTTTGATTTTGCAGATCATAAGTCCAAGTCTGCCGGGCCTTTCGAGCACCCGCGGGCCTTGATTTCCACTGCCACGGTAAATGATCCTGGAAATTACATTGAACAGATGAGCATGCTCAATGACAGTGATCCCGATCGGAACCGTATTCTTTTGTCTTCCTCCGTATCACCACCCGGGGTTCGGGGAGCAACGGCGTTGGAGGTGCTCAAGGGGGTCCTTGTCCTCAAGAGAATTCTCGCATTGAACAGTTCCATGCCGGTCACGATCGATGAATTCAGGGTGGGCAGGCAAATTATCTTTCCCACGGAGCAGGAGTTGAAGGACAAATACCATGTCATCGACTACGATGTAGCGAAATTCTTTTATGAAGTCATAAACTACTATCCGGAATTCGAGACCGCTTTTAACAGAGATTCGGCCTCCATTCTCCTTAAGATGAGAGGGATTCCGCAAAGATAGAGCGGAGACCGGTGTAATGATCGAGATGAAAGCGATTGACCGAATCAAAAGAGGCTCACCCATTTGGGCGCTATCCCTTGCCGTCTCGTTGGTTTGGCTTGTGGGGTGTCAACACCGGGGTCAAGTACGGTCGCCGGACTCAACTGATGTCATTGCGTTCGAATCCTTGGGGTTTGAATCCGATTCGTTCGAGCTATCATCTACCAAGGAAAGCCAAATGAAGGTGTTCGAAACCTTGTTCATTGAAAAAGACGGTTATCGGATTCCCGGTGATCCCGGTCCGGCCCGATTGCGGGCTTTTTTCAGTGACCTGCGAGAAAGCTACTTCCGAAAAGCTGAGGGGCTTGATTATTCCATCGTCGGCAAGCAATACCATACCTTCACTCATGCGATGGATGTCATGATTACAACCCATGCTCTGTTGCGTTCCGGGGGAGCGGTCTATTTCTCAAAGAACGAACAAGCGGTGCTCGTTCTGGCTGCTCTTGGTCATGACTCCATGCATACAGGCGTAAGCAATGCTTTTCTCGCTAACACAAAACACCCTTATTTTTTGGAAGCCGGCGCTGACAGTTTGCAGGAAAAGCGTTCGGTCAAACATGTTCTTGGGCTTTTGGACCAACACGAACTGCTTGTTGTAAAGGTAGGTATGGGGGAAGATCTTCAGGACGAAATAATGGGTGCCCGGAACCTAATTGAACAGTCGATCTTATGGACGGATATTTCGCGTCACAAGGAGCAGATGGAGAAAGTTGCGGCCTTGGTTCCGCAGCTAAATGATTCCTTGACGCAGGCGAGGCGAAGCGAAAGGAAGGAGGCAACGAAGGGAGCGACCGCAGCGGATTTGCTTTTGCAGATGAAAGTGCATTCGTTTTTGCCCGAAGAATCCCGTGTTTTATTGGGCTCTTTTCTGCTTCACGTTGCCGATATCAGCAACCCCGGGCGTGATTGGGCCACTTGCGAGAGGTGGGCTGGCTTGGTGATGAACGAATTCTTTTCCCAGGGTGACTTGGAGAAGAAATTAGGACTGCCCGTCTCCATGAATTGCGACCGGAGCAAAGTTCTGGTTCCTTTCGCCCAAATCGGCTTTGGGAAATTTGTAATTCGTGATCTCTACGAGTTGCTGTCCCAAACCCTTGATTCCGGAGGAAATTACCTGCTGGGTAACTTTGAGAACAATCAAAGAAAGTGGCAGGAGATCGAAGAAGAAGTCAAGTCAGGTGGAAAGCCATACTCCATCAAGTTCGAGCCTCCCTCCAGCGAAGGTGGTTGGCTTGGTGGCAGGGCGAGTAGTAATTAAGCTCCCAAAGGGTTCTTGGGGCGTCTCTAGCCCAATCCCTTGACTGACCAACCTTTGCGGTATTTCCGGCTTACAAGCTGAGTCGCTTCCTTGTTTCCCTTGAAAGTCAGGGTAGGGGCATCCCAAACCAGTTCCTCATGCGGGAATCTGGTTGCGATACCTCCCAGTAAAACGGTTTCCGAGAGCGGTCCGGAATAGGAAAAGTTTGCCGATGGTTCCGGTCCCTTTTCGCGAACGGCATCGATGAATTGATGCCAATGGCTTTCGCCTTCCACTTTTTTGATTTCAACGTCTGCAAAATCCTTCTTGGGAAACAGTTCGGGCATTCCCACATGGGGAATGAGCATGACCCCCTTGGTTCCGATGATTACGGAACCTTGTCCGGGAAGATTTTTCCCTTCCAGCAATGAGGTGACGCTTGCGGGCGGTCTTTGACCTCCGTCGTACCAAGTGACGGGAAGGTTTTTGCCTTCGGAGTACTTGGTCTTTGGGAACACATAGTGAATCTTGGCATCGAACCCCCAATTGTCCTTGTTGGGTGGCTTCCCCTCGGAACGGAGTGAAGTCGGGTAGGTAAGACCCAAAGCTTTGAAGGTCGGGTCATAGATGTGGCAACCCATGTCTCCGAATGTTCCGGTTCCGTAATCCAAGCGTTTACGCCATTGTCCCGGGTGGTAATACCCCTTGATGAAGTCAGTATAGGGGGCTGGTCCAATCCAAGCGTCCCAATCCAGTCCTTCGGGTACTGGATCCTTCCTGCTTGGTTTTAGGTTGGCGTCCCCCCAGCGTTTGTTGCTGAAGGAGTGGGCTTCCTTGACCTTGCCGATCACCCCGTCATGTACGACTTGCACAGCGGTCCGATACTGGGTCGAAGAGTGAATCTGAATACCCATTTGAGACATCAAATTGTTTTCCTTTGCGTATTCGGTGAGGGCGCGTGATTCGGCAACGTCGTGGGTCAGTGGTTTTTGCCCATAAACATGCAACCCCATTTGCATTGCGGACATTCCCATGCAGGCATGCATATGGTCGGGGGTGGATACATTCACGCAGTCAAGGTTCTGACCTTCTTTTTCGAGCATTTCCCGCCAGTCCCCATATACTTTTGCTGTTTTGAAGCGTTGCTGGGCTTGCCTGCGTCGATTCGGATCGATCTCCGCTACCGCGGCAATCAGCACGTTTTTGTGCGAACTGATGTTCCCGAGGTCCGACCCTGCCATTCCTCCTCCTCCGAAGCTTGCATGCCTGACGGTTTCGTTGGGGGATGACTTGGCCCATGAGGTGCGGGCGACGAAGGGGAATGCAAGTCCTCCTCCGAGTTGTTTGACAAACAGTCTCCTCGAGTAAGTGGTTTTCATGAAATCAATTCTCTTCCGATAGATGCCCCAAGGGCAAGAAGAGAACGATGCCGAACTGAAATATTTTAATTCGCAGGGAGAAAACCGAATCCTTATCGTTGACCATTTCCATTCTATGCCATAAATTTTGAGGCTACTTCTGATTACGCCAGGGTAGCTCAGCTGGTTAGAGCGCCGCACTCATAACGCGGAGGTCGGCGGTTCAAGTCCGCCCCTTGGTACCAATCTTTCCCTTAGTCATTCTTTTGACTGTCCACAAAGCAGAAAGTTCTGCTGCACCTTCTTTCGAAAATATAAATTTTGCAGGGAGAAAAAGGAGGACTTGGCCAGCCTTCCGGGCAGATTAATTCTTCTTGAACAGACGATTGAAAAGGCTGTTTTTCCTGGTTCCGTTTTGATCTGCAGGAGTTTGCGGTAAAACGACCTGGGGTGGTCCGGGCGCATTCCCTTCCGGGTTTACTTGTTCCGGGGGAGTGATTGTTGCTCGTGGGAGTTGGGGGTTGACTTCAGGAACCGGTTGAATCCGTTCCGGGGCAGGTGCAGGAGCTTCTGGTTTTACCCGAAACGCTTCAGGTCGTTTTGGGATGAGCTCTTCTTTGGGGGGCAGAGGTTGAACGGGGACCGGGATTGGGGTTGGAGCCAAATGCGCTTGGGGACCAGGGCGATTACGGTTGGTTTGCGCTTGTTCGCCGTCGGATATTGTTTGGCCCACATAGGTACGGAAGACAAGATCGTGATCAGGGTTAAACCAAATCCTACCATGTGGGTAGGGGTTTCCTTCTCCGAATGCAAAATCACCGAACCATGATTTTTCATTTATCTTATCGCATACAAAAAAATAGGTCTTTCCGATTTCCTGTGGGATTTCGCCACGCATGTTGATGGTAATCCAACCACTGTCATTCTCGGTAAGGCTTTGTGCAGCCAATTGGTTCAGGATGTTGTCCCGGCTAAGAGCCCATGCACCATGTTTCGGGCCTGTGCTCGGGTTGCCTTCCCTGATGAATCCACTCATGGAATTCCCATAATAAGCCGTGATTCGAACGGTAGGTTTGCCATAGAGAAGAATTTTGGTGAGTATTCCTTCTTTGCCTGCCCTGAAACTGAACCAGTTCTTGTTTCGAACGTGACTGAAACTCGTTGTGTGCTGTTCCTTGTAGTAGTCTTGGTACTGGTCCAATTCCTCTATGTGAACGACGGGTTCGGTCAGGGTGGAATCTTTTTCGACGATCTTGGTCTCTTCGTTTCTTTTTGGCTCTTCCTGAGGTCGGTCTGACTTTTCGGGTGGAGTTTCCGAGCAAGCGAATATCCCGCAAAGCGCGATGAGGGACAGGGTTTTTTTGAAAGAATTTTTCAAGGTTGGCAAGTGGGGCATTCTTTTGACGGAATGAGAAAGGTTATCTAATTAGCAGAGTAATAATAACAAATACAATGTTTTTCGTTTCCTTCCCTTTGGGCTACTACGCAGAACATTACTCTCGTCATCGCTAGGTTCCTCGACAATATGTAGAACGAATATGGATACTTTGGCCTTCTGGTTACCTCTGGCGCTTCTTTTTTTTTCCGCCCTCGCGGGAACGGCACTCAAAAGAAGAGCCCGCGACCACTGTTTGAAGAAATTCGAAGAGTCCAAGGTTGTTTTGCCCAACGGGCAGGACCAATGGGAGAGGGGAGTGCTTAGGGTTTTCGCTCAAGGCCTTGAGCTTGCTTATGAAAAGGGGCAGCGAGAAGATTTGGGGGTGATTGAATCGTTGGTTCTTCATCCTTCCGAAGTGGATGCTATTGCCTACTTGCTCCGTCCAGCTCCAGCTCCCGATACACGAGCCGGGGTGGAATGGGCAAGAGAGCTGGAGCGCATTCGAGTTCCCTCATTCCGGGATACCGTAACCCGGGCAGCCTTGAACTTTTACAATATGCTGAGGGACGCATTCGGACAGGCCTCTCAGGCAATTCTTGGAGCGATAAGCAAAGACTCGTCGATGGGCCAAGTCAAAAATGCGAACAAGCACGCAAATGAAATCGGAACGGGCTTGACCGATTTGGTGCCCAACGCTTGGGAGCCCATTCTGGAAAAGTATAGAGGGCACCAAGTTGTCGTTGAGCGCAAAACGAAGAGCGGCTTGATCAAGGAGTCGGGAGTACTGGAGGATTACTCCTCCAAGTATATTCTTGTTCGCGAAGTTGTGGTCAGAGATGAAAAGCTTTTGGACTACCTGGAAAAACAAGGAGCGAAAAGGGATGCGAAAAATGATATTTTGTATTCAAGGTCCAATGCCATCGTCCGTCATACCGTTGCCAATTGCTGAGAATCGATCTTTAATGCAAAGTCCAACTTGACCGACCGAGCCTAAGGCAATATGTTGATTATGACTTCTGCATCGTTCGAGAAGTTGCTTTGGTTCTTTTCCTTACTCCAACTATCAAGGGAATCCATCGACAGCCGTCTGCAGTCAAGCCGTAAATCGGAAGACTAAGGGCGTCGCGAGGGTACCCACCTGGACCTTTAAAGGTCATAGAACCGGAGAGTCCGATGCACGGCGAAGGCAGAAGTCACTTTTTTTTCACCATCTCCTCTCCTCTGATTTCAGAAAAACGTCTTTCATGATCATTAAATCGGTTGAGCCTCATTTGCTTTCCTGTCCTCTTCCTCAACCCGTTTGCTACGATTTTCACGGAGGAAGGCGTACCGTCTTCAAGAGGGACGCTTTGGTCGTTGCCGTTCGCGGGGAGAAGGGGGTGGTAGGTTTTGGTCCGGCCGCGGCTTCCGAGGAAATGGCAAAGGTTATAGTCGAAGGAATCGCCCCGTTGTTGGTCGGCAATCATTTATGCGACCCAGCGGGTTTTATTTCCCTTGCTACCTCGAAACTCGGTTCCGAAGCCTTGGCCGCGGCTGGTGCCGTCGAGGTCGCCCTGTATGATCTCTGGGGAAAGCTTGAAGGTTGTTCCGTCACTGAGTTCCTCGGTGGTCGCATACAGGAAACCGTTTGTTGTTACGGGAGTGCGGGAATGTACCAGTCTGCAGAGTCCTACGCTCAGGAGGCAGCCGCTGTTTGCGAGCTTGGATTTTCTGCGTACAAATATAGGCCGGCTCTCGGCCCTGGAGAAGACCTGCGTACGGTTGAACTTATGCGTCAGGCAGTTGGTCCGCATGTAGGCCTTTGTCTTGATGCCCATGGTTGGTGGAGGATGGGGGACAAGTCTTATGATGCCTCGACCATTGAGACGCTTGCCCGTGACATCGCTCCCTTTGGCATAACTTGGCTAGAAGAACCTCTCCCCTTGGATGACCGTGCGGCCTATGCCGATCTTAAGGCTAAGGGAATCGTTCCGATTGCAGCGGGCGAACATGAGCATGATCTTGCCGGTTTCAAATGTTTGGTTGAGAGTGGCTCCGTAGACATTGCTCAGGCAGATGTCTCACACCACGGGGGGTTCAGTGGCGTCGCCGAGATCATTCGCCTGTGCGAAAGCAACGAGGTGGCCTTTGCCTTTCACAATTGGGGGACGGCTTTGGAAACGGTGGTAGATGCGTTAATCGGATCATGTTTTCGTCGAGAAACCGCCCGTTGGCTTGAATACCCTCAGTATGCTCATCGGGATCCGCGCGTAATGTATCCTTTTCCTCTCTCTGACGAACTTGTTCCGGAAATGCCGGTTCCCGAAAAAGGTGAACTGTCTTTGCCCGATGGTCCCGGTCTGGGGATCACGGTGGACGAGTCGGTCTTTGAGAAATACCCCTACCTTCCGGGGCCATGGAGTATTTTCGAGCTTGAATCGCCACCGACCAAGTTGGCTCTCAGCGGGGACCATGCTCTCCCCTGGGCCGAGAATTCCGACTAGAAGCCTCTGAGTCCGATTCTGTGCCTTTTTGCTTCGATCAAAAGGTTTGGCTTGTCGAGCAGTAGAACCGAACCGCATTTCAAGGCGGCACTGCCGATTCCAGCCCTTGTCATTGCTTGCAATGTATGCAACCCGAAGACCGGCACATCAAAACGTGTATCCTGATCAGGTTTTCCCAGCTTTACGAACAAACAATTTTTTGCGCCGAAGGTTCCAGCCCTCTCGATCATTGCATTGGTTCCCTCGAATGCCTCTATTGCGAGTACCGTTCCCCGGCTCACCACCACACCTTGTCCAACGTCCATCCGAGCGTTTTCGTGGGCGATTTCGATTCCATGCTCGAGGTGTTGGGGGTCGGTCTTTTCCTTTCCCTTGGCCATGATCCCTTCGTCCGCGAGATCCTCATCCATGAAGGCGCGTGCGTCGAGAAGATGAACGCCCGCACCCTCAATCTCATCTCCTATGGCTCCGAAAATAGTCTCCGCGTTCTTGCGGTCCAGCCCAGCGAGCATGCGGATTGCCTTGAGGTCGGGATGCAAACCGCGAAAGAGTTTGCCTGGGGTCACTTGCCCGGCCATGACCGCATAACCAGCATCAAAACTTTTCAATTCCTTGAGCAGTTTCCCCACTTGCCCGACTTTTACGGTTGCCCGTTGCTCGGATTTGAAGTCATTCACAAGCTCGGTTGGAGTTTCGCCTCCGAGCTCGATCAAGCGTAGGTCAATCCCGGCTGCACGGGCTCTTTGAGCAAGAAGTATAGGGTATTGACCCTGTCCGGCAATCAAGGCG
>Ga0315322_10003068_pt1 | contig 12958 bp, 8 predicted proteins | sample M110021515metaG_FD_203461 | JGI IMG/M metagenome (GOLD analysis project Ga0315322, IMG submission 203461) | Ammonia-oxidizing marine archaeal communities from Monterey Bay, California, United States - M1 100m 21515 | ecosystem: Environmental > Aquatic > Marine > Intertidal zone | place: USA... | reverse complement strand
CTGAAAGCTGGAGTCTGGCTCATGAGCATGGAAAATGCCTGGATGTGCTGGCGCGGTGTGATGAACTCCTGGATGCCCTGGGTGCTAAAAAGGGCGACCCCCGGCGGGGTCTGGTCTCTGAGAAACGAGCGCATTGCCATTTTCAGAGGGGAGAGTTTGGGCAGGCGGACTTATGGATGAAGGCCGCGATTAATGATGCGGTCAGCCGTGGTGACAATGCACTGCTCGTGCGATTGTATTTGGATTGTGTTCGCTATGCCTGGACGCGCGGACAATCCGCCCAGGCGGAAGAATGGATGAGTATGGCAAAGTTGCTGCTACCCAACCCCATTCAGGGGTCTCTGGGATTGATGTGGTTTATGGCTCAAACGAATCGTCTGATGCGTTCTGGTCAGCTGAATGATGCCTCGGATTGGGCCACCCGTGCGGTCGCCTTTGCCAGGGAACTGGCCGATGATCATGCCTTGGGACTTTGTCTGCGAGACCAGGGAACGGTTGCGTATTTGTGTGGAGATTTTACGTACGCCCGTGAACGTTTTGCCGAGGCGAGGGTCGTGCAAGAGCAAGTGAGTGGACTCAAGGAGATAGCCAACACTGCGAACCGACAGGGAGAATGTGAACGTTGGGCTGGCGATGTGGTGCAAGCAGAGACTTTTTATAAGGAGGCGGTCTCGATTTATCGGCGGGCGGGAGCCTCTTTTGCAGGTCATCTGCCCTTGATTAATCTGGGGCTGCTGTACACCGTGTCGGGCCGGTTTCGGAAGGCCCTGGTTCCGCTGACTCAAGCGCTTGCTATGGTGGAGCGTCAGGGCAATGAGGGCTTCCAGGTGATTACGCGTATTCTCTTACTTCCGTGCTGCGCAAAGGTAGAAGACTGGGCAGGCTGGAATCTGCAGATTGAACAAGCGGGTGCGATTCGGGCACATGTGAGTCTGGTAGAGCATGATTTGGTATTTTCAGTGCGTACGGCCGCCGAGCTTGCAGAGACAGCCGGTCGGTTTGCGGAGGCCAGTCAGGCGTGTGAACTTGCTATCTGGATGTACGAGGTACTAAGAGATTTTGATGGCCGTGCACAGATGCTGGCGATGGACGCGCGCTTGAGAAAAACACCCTGATTTTCAAGTTGTGGCTGATTAGGACTTGCGCCCAAAGGGTAGCCGGGTGAGAATTGGACATGGATAGGCGTTTTTTTAGCGGATTGATACGTGATTGGGGCATCGCCTTGCTGGTAACCGTTGGGGTTATCGCGATCTGGGCCTTTGTTCGCGGAGGCCCGGTGACGGAAGGCCGCGTAGAAAACGTGGAATTGCAGACACTCTCGGGAGAAGTTGTGGAACTTTCCACATACTATCGGGGAGAAGACAAAATTATTCTGAACTTTTGGGCGACCTGGTGTGGGCCGTGTATCAGCGAGCTACCGCTGTTGAGTGCGTTCCATGACCAGCATCAGGAAGTCACATTCCTGGGAATCAGCGTCGACGAAAACAAGAGCATTCCTGCGCTGAAGTCCTTTGCAAAACGCCGAAAAATTTCCTACCCGGTACTCCTGGACCATCTGCAAGAAGTGTCTCGGGCATATGGGGTGAGTAACCTGCCGACCACCTTCATCCTCTCTTCAGATGGCCAGATTGAACATGTGCGGATCGGTGTGGTAAATCAAGCCTGGCTAGAGAAATCTCTGGAATAGGTCATCGCTGCTGCGGTTTTTACCCACAAAGTTATCCACAGGGTCGCGTTACGTCATGATAGATTTTGGACAAAGGTTTAAACTCGCTTTTCAAGCACTTAGTGTTGACGCGTCAAGTAAATGTCTTATCTTATACATAAAGGTTTCCCCAGCGTCAGAGGGTCAGAAACAGATGGTTTGGAGTCGTAGAAATTGATAGGCATGAGGCTTTTTCTGGTTTGGTTTGGTGTCGCGTGGAGTGGAGTAGTTATTGCCAATCCACCTGAAGGTTTGGACTTGCAAAGACAACACCAGGAATATGGGTTTCGCGCGGTGGCTGCGATTGTCACTTCGTTAGAGCGATCGGACGTGTCGGGTGGCGAGGTGGCCTCTATGCTGGAACGTGGTGGGTTGGGTGGATTGGAGATGCCCGTGGAGGTGGAGCCGCAGCTAAGGGGGAGCGTGAAGAGTGTTGCGCCTGCAACGGATTGCCGTTGGAGCTGGGGTGTTTTCTGTCAAGTAGCGCTTCGATGGCAAGGTCGGCCGCCCGAACATTGGGGATTTAAGTGTATTCGGCAAGGTGCTGTTGTGGAAGGAGTGGGTTTGAAAACGGTTCTTCTACCGGGCAAAAAACAGCGACGGGCGGATGTGCAGGTGGAAGGACTTGGACCCTGCTGGACGAGTGGTGGGACTTCGATGCGGTTGGTGAGACTGGAGCCTGGGGAGAGGGAGTCTCAAGCGAGGTAAGAGAACGGGGCGCCACTGACCAAATGCGCCAGCTGAGCCGTTCAGAGGTGTCTTTGACATCGAATCATGGGTGTCAGGATCGGAAGAGCGTGCGGGTGCTCCGGGGTTCTGTAAACAGGTTGGATTTCGGGAAAAAAGGCGAAGAGTTTTCGCTTTCGCATCTGGTTTCCGGACAAAAATTCTGTGGACTTAAGAAGGAATTTTTCGAGAGTAGGCGGCATTGTCAAGACAGACGGGGTGAAGTCATAGTAGGCTGCGAGGACCTTGGTGAATCGCTCAATACCAGACCATATCGGACCCTACCGCGTTCTTCGGCCCGTTGGACGTGGAGGTATGTCCGAGGTGTACATTGTGGAGGAGCCGAGTTCCGGAGAGCATTTGGCGCTGAAGTTGCTCGTGGAAACTGGCGATGCCATTGCTAGATTTAATCGAGAATATGAGGCGCTTACCCGACTGAATCATCCAGGTATTGTCCGGGTGTACAACTATGGGCTATACCAGCGTTTACCCTGGTTTTCCATGGAGCTGCTTGAAGGAAAAAGTCTGCAGTCCTGGATTAAATCCTGCGGGCGTCCCGGACAGACCGAGCGCACTTCAGAGGTGATTCGGGTGGGGTATTATTTGTCGGTGGCCCTGGCGTATATTCATCGCCGGGGTCTTATCCATCGGGATTTGAAGAGCGCCAATGTGATGGTGATGCCAGATGGGCGCGTAAAGCTTCTTGATTTTGGTACTGCGCATCTAAAAGACCCGGTGGAGCCGATTACCAAGGATGGCGAATTTATTGGCACTTTTGCCTATGCTTCCCCCGAACAGTTCCGTGGTGTGGAGGTGGATCACCGGGCAGACTTGTACAGTCTGGGTGTATTGTTATACCGATTGTCGACCGGTAGGAGACCCTTTAAGGGTTCGGATCCTGCGACTTTGGCGCGCATGCACACCCGGGAGACCCCCGTGCACCCGATGGAGCATGTACCCTCTCTGCCAGACGGCCTGGGCGATTTGATTATGCAGCTCCTGGAGAAGAACCCGGATGCCCGGCCCCAAAAGGCCTCGGCTGTGGTTCGAGGGCTGGTGGAGATTGCCGGAAGGCCCTTGACGTTGTCTGGGTTTGGGTTGACCTTACGAGGGGATCGACTGGTGGGGCGTGAAGGAGAACGCAAGACGATCGAGACCATTCTTGATGGGACCCCTGGACGCTCGATTGTGGTGTCGGGCGGGGATGGAAGCGGGCTTGTTGGCTTCGTAAATGTGGTTGCGGGGGACGCAAGAGAACGAGAAATGCGTGTGTTCACCTGTACGCTCGATCCCAGTGACCCGCTTGCACCTCTTCTGGAATTGCTCATTGAAATTGCGAGAGATCTTGGAGACACGGAAGACCCACATCTGAAGGCCGCGGTATCGGGAATAAAGAAAGTCCTCATTAAAAACATGGTGATGCGTTGGCAACGGCGCGAACTGTTGTATGTGGCTGCTACGACCATGTTCAGTCGGTGCATTGGGGCGGAGCCGGAAAGCACGTTGATGATTGTTCATCATCAGCACCTTGCGAATGCGATGGTGATGGAACTCATGGTTCGCCTGGCGAGAACAGCAAAATCCGAAGGAATTCCTTGCCAGTTCGTGTTTACGGCGAATTCCTCCAGAGGCAGTCATCATACGGCGTCCCAGCAGCGCTTCCATGGTTTCCTGCGTATGCAATTGAAGCCTCTCACCGTGCGCCAGGTGTCGCTAATGATCGGTGCATTGCTCTCTCGACGACCGACTCCTGCCCGCCTGGCGCGTCAGGTACATCGGATTTCCGGTGGAGAACCGGTTTGGGTGGAACAGGTCGTGCACTCCCTGGTGGATGAAGGAAGCATTCGCCCTCTGGGTGCAGAGGGGAACCATCTGGAATGGGACGACGATGGGGTGAGGGAGGCGCAAATCCCGACGACTGCAGCCTCTGATATCAAACGAGAATATGTGGTGCTGTCTGCTTATAGCCGTCGCCTGTTACAGGCCCTCGCTGTCTGCGGCTCGGAAGCCCCGGTTTCAGTTATTTGTCATGCGATGAATTGGGATGAACCGAGTGTACAGCCCCTGATCGATGAACTCGTCGGAGCGGGTTGGTTATCGTGGGATGAGGAGTTGCGAACCGTGAGCTGGTTGCGTGAGCTGGATGCACATGTCGTGCGCAATTACACCAATCGGTTTCGGCGGCGCATATTTGTGCATGCGCTTGCACAAATATCGGAGACGTTACCCTCGACGCCCACGTTTGTAGACGTTTTTGTAGTGAGTGGTCATTATCATCGGGCGCTGGTGATGGCGCTGGCCTGCGCGGAAGAGAGCATGGCTGCGCAGACGGTTCTTCGGGCCCTGGCAGTACTTGAGCAGGTGGTGGCAGTGATGGACGGCAGAATCACGCTGGACCGAGAGCTTTTGGAGCGGATGTATTTAATGCATGCCAGTTGTCTGATGCGCATTCGTCCGATGGACCCCCAACTCAATCGGTCGTTAAACCACGCCCGGAATCTTGCCAGCAGTCAGGCGAGTCTTGCGCATATTGAGTTGTTACAGGCGCGTTTACACCGACAACTCGGCCACTTTCCAAGCTTTCAGAAATATGTGGTTCGCGCCTGGGAGCACGCGGGTTCCACCAACGATTCGCGACTCAAGAGCCAGATCGCAGCCTACCAGATGCAAGCCTTTGTCGGTCAGGGTCAAATGGCAAAAGCGGAAAAGTGGCTGCAGGTTGTATCGGAAGAGTCTGTAGCCATCCAGGACGACACGAGTTTGGCCTATGCGGGTGTAATGACGGGATACTTCCGGCTGGTTCGGGGAGCAGTCAGTGAGGCGGAAGACCTTCTCGCCCAGGCCATGGCGTCGTTCGAACGACAAGGAAATCGCAGCGGTTTGTGGCTTGCCATGCCCATGTGGGCAGAGAGTCTGCGTTTTCAGGGGCGTTTTTCCGAAGCGCTGGCTTTATTGTATCGAGAGCTTCCTGAAGCCAGAGAGAGTCATGTTCCCCTTCACTATCTCCAGCTTTTGCTGGCCATTTCCCGCGCGGAAACCGATTTATGTCGGTTGGGAAAGGCGCAAGAGTGCGTAGATGAACTGGAGGTAAATATCCGGAGAGGAGAACAGTTGTCTCTCCGCCTGGAAACTATGTTGGTGAAAGGACGCATTCAAATCATGAGCGGCCAGCACCGAAAGTCTCTTGCTACCCTTCAAGAGGTGTATGAACGCGCAAAAACTTCGGAGTTACCAGCGGTCTCTGAGTATGCGCGAGCGATGCTGGCCGAGGCGCTATGGGATATTCGATCCAGGGAGGAGGCGAGCGGTTTGTTTGAATCTGCGTGTTTAGGCTTGATCGCGACCGGAAATCAGGCGATGCTTGCCCTTGCGGTGATCAGTCGAGCACACGCTATGGGGGGACACATGGAACACGGCGAAATCTTTCAGCCCGTACAGCGAATGCTGGATACAGAACCCGTGGCAATTTTAAAAGTAGAGCACCTTATCGCTGGGGCTCGATGGAATCGTCGTCATAAGCAAAGAAAACAAAGCAGGACGATGTTTCGGGAAGCGGCTGCCAGTTTGAATCGAGTTGCTGAAAAACTGAATGACACCGATCGGGCTGCACTTAGAGTGCATCCGTGGTCCGTACACATCCACCGGGGAATCAGGTAGTATTTACGAATGGAGCAAGGCAAGGTCCCAGATACAATTGATCAATACCGTGTGCTTCGGCCACTGGGTCGGGGAGGTTCGGGTCAGGTGTATCAGGTTGCGGATCCGACAAGTGGAGAGCACCTCGCCCTGAAATGGTTGCAGGTGCGCGGCCTTGCGGAAGATCGGTTTAATCGAGAATATGAGGCGTCAATTCGATTAAATCATCCGAATATTGTGCGCGTCTACCATTGTGGGCGACACGATGACACCCCGTGGTTCACCATGGAGCTGGTGGATGGGATTCAGGCCCAAAAACATGTGCAGCAGATCGGGGAACCCGGGGGTGAAGCACGCACCAAAGAGGTGCTGCGCGTGGCATATTCTGTGGCGGACGCTCTTCATTACATCCATCAGCGGGGCCTTGTTCATCGAGATTTGAAATCAAGCAATGTGATGGTGCTGCCAGATGGTCGGGTAAAGCTGCTGGATTTCGGTTCCGCCTGTGTACTGGATGCGGATCGCATCACCATTGATGGGGAATTTGTGGGGACATACGCGTATGCGTCTCCGGAACAATTGATGGGCTTACCCTCTGATCGACGAAGTGATTTGTATTGTTTCGGGGTTTTACTCTATCGCCTACTTTCGGGAAAGAGACCCTTTCTGGCTGAAGATCCGGCTGAATTGAGTCGATTGCATGTGGAGGAACCCCCTCCATCTTTGATGGATCTGGTGCCCAATATTGCGCCTGAACTTGAGGCGCTCGTGATGGAGTGTTTGGAGAAAGCACCCCAGGACAGGCCCTCCTCGGCCGGTCGAATTATGAAGCGACTCAAGACGCTCGCGCCTAAAGATCTTGGTTTGCCAGGTACGCTGAAGCTCGATCGATCTGCAGTGCAGTTGGTCGGTAGAGAGCAGCAATTTGCGCGCGTCAGCCGATTCCTTGACCAGGGCAAGCCTGGGTCAGTATGCGTGACGGAGGTGGAGAACGGTGCGGGAGGAGATGCCTTCCTACAGGCGATGGAAACCAAGATACGCACCATGGAGTGGTGGTTTTACTCCTGTGATATGTCCAAGGGACTGGACATGTATCAACTGGCACTGATGCTGCGCCAAATTGGAACCACCTTTCAGGGTACACCGCCGGCCCAGGCGGCACGAGCCATTGAAGTGATAGGCCACCTATGCCGTGGCTGGGGAACCGCAAATATTTCACATCAGGATGCGATGATTACCTGTGGAAAAGCGCTTTTCCAGGAGCGATATCTGGTAGATGGGCGTCCAATTTTGATCCAGATATCTTACCCGTCTGCGAAGAGTGCTGCGTTTTGGCGAACCCTGGCCAGATGGGCGCAGGCCATGGTGAAGGAGCAAGTACCTGTCCTCTTTTCTGTGGCGATACATGCGCGTCCGAAGTTGGATATTGAAAGCCTTACAAAAGAACTGCCTTCGTCTCGAACGATTCTGCTGGGTGCTCTGGATGAATGGCAAACAGGCTTGCTTGTAGGCTCTCTGCTGCACCGTCGTCCTCCCCCGCCCTCAGCCACAAGAAAAATTTTTGAAGTCTCAGGAGGGTTTCCAGAATTCATTGAGGTGGTGATCGAAAATCTGGTGGCGGACGGACTCCTCGAAACCTGCAGGGACTCGAGTCGTTTGCAATGGGGAACCCAGGGAGAGCTTGAAGTTCGCCTCGCAGAGTCGCTGGATGTCGGACTGGAGAGAGAACTGATGCGCCTGTCTGCATTTGCCCGACGCATTCTTGAGGTGCTGGCGCTTTCCAAGATGCGCTTGTCGGAACATGAGATGGCCAGCTGTCTGGCGTGGAGCCGGGAAGATTTGAAGCCGCTGTTGGTAGAACTGGAAAGCGCGGGCTGGATCTATCGAGGAGGCGATCTCGGATGGACAATGTCCAACCTCCTGTATCGACGTATGGTGACCCAGAACGTACATCCGTTGCGCAAGGGGGTTCATCAACGAAGAATCGTGCATGTGCTGGAAGGGCGTGAACCTTCTATAGGGCTGGTCCATGCCCTTTTGGACACCGGTCAAGTGGAGAGAGCCTTGCCCCTGGCGGTGGATTTGGCAGAGGAAGAACTGGTCCATGAACGCTCCGGGTCTGCGCTAGCGATTTTGCAGCCGTTGATGAAGCACAAAGAAATGCTCAAAACGTTGCCGAATCCGGATGTCGGACGGTTGTTTTTGGTATGCTCGAAAAGCTTGGCACAGGTGAATCCCACCGATCCGAGGCTTCAGGATTTTTTGCGCTACCTGGCCGACTGGACAGAAAACCCGGTGTTGGCCGCAGGTATTGCAGAGGTCAAGGCGGGCATACAAAAATGGTTGGGACACTACCCGAATTATCGCAAAATTCTTGGAGATGCCTGGGGAGCGCTCGATTCGCCAATTGAGCCGCTTCTCGGCAGCTCTCTGGCCCGCCAGTTGGGGGAAAGCCATAGTTTGAACGGAGAGTTCGGGACTGCCTCCAAGTGGTTTGATTTGGCCCGTGATTATGCAGAAAAAGTGGACTCTGACATTCACTGGGCAGACGCAGAGGTGGGCAAGGCCGGAATTTTTTATGCTGCAGGTCAACTACAGAGTGCAGAGTATTCAGCCTCTCGGGCGTTGGAAATGTTTGATGATGCCGGACACCTCCCCGGCATGGGCAAGGTGCTGCCCATTTGGGCCGATACACTTCGGCTACAGGGCCGATTTACCCAGGCTCTTGATGTGCTTAATGAGGCGGCGCCGATGCTTCGTGCGGCCGAATCTCCGGTCTACTATCTAAGGACGTTGATTTCTACGGCTCGCTGTGAAATGAACCTCGGCCGGCTGGGTCGGGCACAGGAATGCCTGGATGAGTTTGACGCAGTATTGCGGTCGGGAGAGTATCTGGAGCTTCGTATTCATGTAGCCTTGGTGCGTGGAGCACTGCAGATTCAGTCCGGGCAAGCTCGAAGGGCCAGTGAGCTGATGGCAGAGGTGCTACACAAGTCTGCCGCAGCTGGACTCTTGATTGAGGCGGAAGTGGCGCGCGCGATGATGGCGGAAGTACTTTGGCGGGATGAACCAAAGACCTCGGACAAGTACTTTGAAATGGCCCGGGCTAAGTTGACTGAGATTGGGCACATACCTGCGTTGATGGAGACTTGTATTCGTTTCGCCTATGTGAGTCGTTCCATGATGCGACCAGATTTGGTGTTTGCTCCGTTAAAAAATATCGCTGCAGAACAGCCTTTGGAGCAGTTGCGTCTGGAATGGGCGATTGCCGATGCCTTGTACACGGAAGAAAAGGGGTGGGATGCAAGGTCCCAGTGGAATAATGCGCTGACTTCACTAAGGTGGATTGCAGAAAATTTGAATGAAAAGGACCGGATGGCAATTCAACTACACCCCTGGTCGCGTATCATTCGGGCAGGTCTTTCTCGCGTAGGTGGACCATAGGAGTGGCCGAGTCCACACCATGTGATAAGTCGTAGTAGATGGTCTACACTTCCCTGGCTCCCAGCGCTCGAACGCTGTTTCATTTAAAGGCGTTGCTCAGGCTGTTCTTGTTCTGGACGCCGTTTTTGTTTGCCCTTGCGATCGTTGTGGTGTTCTTTGCCGGGCTGACCATGGGGCTGACCCTTGGTTTGATTCTTTGGGTGATCGTCGCTGTGGTGTCTATCTGGTATCCCTCGTTCGCTTATGAGCGCTGGGGTTATCTGCTGCAAGAGGACATCTTGTTAATTACCTGGGGGGTTTGGTTCCGACATGTGGTGGCGATCCCCCTACACCGGGTGCAACATGTGGATACGCACCAGGGACCGCTGGATCAGCTGTTTGGTCTGGCACGGATCCAGATTTATACGGCATCGGGAATGGGTGCGGACGGGATGATTCCCGGTCTGGTTCGGGAAGAGGCGCAGCGTATTCGAGAGTTGCTGATCGAATCCGGGGGCGACGATGGCGTTTGACGCTCCGGATGATCAATGGCTACGCCTACATCCTGCGAGTGTCTTTGTGAACCTGATTCCCCAAACGTGGCGGGTGCTTCGGATGGCCTGGCCATTGGGTTTGGCCATTCTATGGCGGGGCGAGTCAGGGATGTGGTTGGACACGATTGATATCGGTCTGGTTTTGTTCTTCTTTCTATTGACGGTAGGGGGGACCGTGAAGCATTGGGTGCTTCTCAGGTACCGCTTTCACGGGGGGAGATTGGAGATACGTTCGGGGTTGATTTATCGAAGACTTCGGGTCATCGATCCGGTACGGGTCCAAAATGTAGAACTGGTGCGCAATCTATTTCATAAACTCACCGGTCTCGTGGAAGTTCGAATTGAAACAGCCTCTGGCACAGAAATCGAGGGAGACCTTTCGGCCCTGAATCTGACTGCCGCGGAAGCCTTGCGCCAGGGCCTGGAGAGTGCCCGAAGAACTGGGGAAGAGTGGGAAGATACAGAAATTCCTCTTCTGGAAAACGGCTGGATTGATCTTTTTCGCTATGGCGCGACCGCGGGACGTTTTGGGACCGCATTGGTGCTGTTCGGTATATTGTTTGAGACGATTACCCGATTGGAGCCAGAGCAGTGGGGCCAGTTCAGTCAGATGGCATTGGGACTGAAGGGGTTTGCGTTGCTTTTTGCGGTGTTTTCGGGGGCCTGGCTATGGGGACTTCTCTCTGCGGTAGTGCGGCATTTTCATTTCCGTTTGGTCGAGGTTCCTGGTGCACTTGTCGTGGAAGGCGGGCTATTTACCCGCCGGCGTATGGAGCTGCCGTTGCACAAGGTTCAGCTGGTATCGGTAGAAGAACCACTGCTCCGGCGCTGGGCTGGTTTTGGTTCTCTCACTATTGAAACGGCGGCGGCCCGGATGGGACGAGGGGGTACGGAGCGAACGGCTGCGATGATTCCGGTTGTCGAGCATGCCTCCCTGCCGGAGATGACCCGAGAGGCCATACCCAATCTGGATGTGGATCCCTGGACACAAACCCTCTACCGACCCCACCCAAGGGCGTTGCTTCGAGGAATATTGCGGGCGTTTATACGAGGCAGCGTGCTGGCAGGCGGAATTCACTGGTGGTTTGGCGGTTTTGCTGCGCTGGCGTGGTTGGTCTTGCCGGTCGGGGCGCTATTGGCGTATCTGGATTACCGCCATCAGGGGTGGCTGGTCTCTGAGGGGAGCGTGGTGAGTCGTCGCGGATATGTGAACCGCTCCAGCGTCATCGTGCATCGGTCGAAGATTCAGTCTTTATCGTGCCACCAGGGACCTGTGCTTCGTCGGATTGGACTTGGACGTCTCTCGGTGAATGTGGCGGGTCGTTCTGTGGGGCTTCCCTTGATCTCCTGGGAGCAGGCTCAGGATCGCCTGTTACAGCTCACGGAGCCTCCAGATGCTGCGCTCGATGCCACAACGGAAGAACAACTGGCGTGAGGGGGTAGGCATGGCTGGTTCGTTGGCGGATCTACGTGATGCATTGGAAATCGCATGTATTGATGCTGTGGGTGGAGATACTTATGGTCCCCATTTGGCGCGTCGATTGGAAAGGGATTGTCGAGCCATCTTGTTACAGCGAGGTATTCCACGCGCACGGGTGCTTGCGCAATCCGACCATCGTGGGACCTTCGTGCGGGTGATTCTTCCGCCAAAGGTCGCGCGGGTGGGTGAGATTGTGATTCGTTTGGGCGCTCACTAGGGATTCAGGAAGCCCGTAGACTTTGCTCCACGAAGGGGAGTCGATCGTTTCCGAAGAACATCTTGTCGCCCAGAAACACGGTAGGCGCTCCGAAAGCCCCACGCTGTACCGCTTCATCGGTGAGTGCGCGAAGGGAGTCTTTCGTCGGCTGTTGTGCTGCCGCTGTCAGGTCTTGTACGCCAAGAGTTGTCTTGAGTATCTCAGGATCGGAGATGTCCAGGCCCTGGCCCCAATGCGCGTGGAACAACCGATGGCTGGCAGCGATTTGAGCATCCTCCTGTAGGGTGTGGAGCATACGCATCACGGTGAGTGAGTGGATGGGAAAACTGTCTGGGAACTGTAGGGGGATTCTGTACCAGTTGGCCCACCGTTGCAGATCTACCTTGAGATGATGTGCCTTGGACGGCACAATTGCTGGCGCGTGGTTTCCCGTGGCCTTGAACACACCGCCCAGAAGGATCGGGCACCAGCGGAGCGGAGCTTTACAATCTGCGGCAATGGCTTCCACACGGGTGGCAGCCAGATAGCTGTACGGACTGGCGACATCGAAAAAGAACTCGAGGGCAGGCATTGGATTTTCCTACTGGAGCGGGGGAGCCGTGATAGCCGTGGCACACGGAAGGGGTCCGTGAGTGAGCACGATATCCCAGTCGGCGGCTCGCTGCAGGTTCACCTTTCCATCTTCATCGTGACTGCGAAGTTCAACCACATGACCTTCAATGAGTGGGGTGTTGGAGCGCTGCAAGATCCTTTCATTGTCGAGCCAAACGCTCAAGGTCTTTGTAGGCTGTTGGGTCATGTAATCCACCAGTGTTTTTCGCCCCTCTTTGTTGAGGAGGACTTCAATGAGCGGATTTGCCATTTCCCGAAGGGTAAATGTTGTGGAAGTGACATGAGAGCGGTCGAGCAGCACCGCAGAAGGATCGGCGTGGTCACCCGCGTAAACATTGAAGGTTCCCTGACGTTGCAGTACGGAGGGAATCTGGCGGTCTACCTTTGGATCTCGTCCGGGCAGTGTCACCGTTAATGCCCACTGGCTACCCTTTTTTTCCCACTGCGGGTCTCCCAATCCCATAGCGGTGACCCGATGTGCAATCAAGGCCTGTGCCTCGGAGCAGGTGGTCACGTTCATGGTGATCCGCTCTCCACGAGCGGAACCGCCGATACTACCCAGGCCAAAGAGGGTCGCGTACCCGGTGCCCACCACAATCGTGAGC
>Ga0315322_10003063_pt1 | contig 12969 bp, 10 predicted proteins | sample M110021515metaG_FD_203461 | JGI IMG/M metagenome (GOLD analysis project Ga0315322, IMG submission 203461) | Ammonia-oxidizing marine archaeal communities from Monterey Bay, California, United States - M1 100m 21515 | ecosystem: Environmental > Aquatic > Marine > Intertidal zone | place: USA... | reverse complement strand
CTGCCGACAGGCAGCGGGCTTGGTGTCGCCGGCTCGATGTACATCTCGGGCACGAACTACCCGATCTATCCCAACGACATGCCCCAGGCGGGCATCCAATTGAAGGTCGACCGCTCTGGACTGGTGACCGCATTCACCGGCGGTAATGATATCGGGCAGGGAAGCTCGAGTGTCGTGCGCACGATCCTTTGCGAAGAGCTCGGGCTCGACCCGCTCGATGTACGGGTGGTCGCGGCTGACACGGATTTGTGCCCGGTCGACCTGGGAGCCTATTCCTCACGGGTGACCTTTATGGTTGGCAACGCGACGATCGATGCCTGCCGCAAGCTGCGCAAGCAGATTGTCTCAGCGGTTGCCGCGAAGTGGGAGGTTGACGCCAAGCGCGTCTATCTTGGAACTGGCGAAGTGTTCGATACCGACAACCGGGAGACGAATATAACCACCCGTGCGGCCTTCGAAATCGCAGAGGCGTACCACGACACACTCGGCAGCACCGGCGCGTACAACACGCCGACGCTCGGCGGCGATTACCGCGGCGGTTCGATTGGCGCATCGCCGGCGTATTCGTTTACCGCGCACGTGGTTGAAGTTGACGTGGATACCGAGACGGGCATGATTGACCTGAAGCATGTTTGGGTCGCCCACGACTGCGGTCGGGCACTCAATCCAATGCTGGTCGCGGGGCAAATGGAAGGTTCCGCGTATATGGGTATCGTGGAAGCTGTCTTCGAGGATCACAAAGTCAATCGCTTCGGACTGCACAGCGGCCCGTCGTTGCTTGACTACCCCTTGGCAACTTCTGTCGATACACCGGAGTTACATGCACTCATCGTTGAGAGCATTGACCCGGAAGGGCCGTACGGTGCGAAAGAGGCCGGCGAAGGCCCCTTGCATCCAGCGCTTCCGGCACTCTCGAACGCAATCTACGATGCCGTCGGCATTCGCTTGCGCGAGCTGCCCTTCACGCCGGGGCGCGTGCTTGCTGCACTGCGCGCGAAGGCCGTCCAAGATCAAGACGCAGGAGGCGCGTCATGCTAAGACTCCCAAGATTCACACTTGAGCGCCCGACAACGATCGAGTCCGCGATTCAACTGATCGCGGACTCCCAAGGAACCGGTCGCTTTCTCGCTGGCGGTACGGACTTGATTCCGAACTTGAAGCACGAGTTTATCGAGGCGGATATCGTCGTCGCACTCGAGGGCATCGAGGCGCTTCGCGGCATCGAGGTGACGGCGGAGGGGGGCCTTTCGATCGGTCCTCTCACGTCGTTGGTCGACATTGCCGAGAGCGAGGACGTGCGGCGCATTGCACCCGCCCTTGCGCAAGCCGTCGAGAGCGTTGCGGGCCCGCAACAGCGCCAAATGGGAACGATTGGCGGAAACGTGATGCTTGACACACGCTGCCAGTGGATTAACCAAAGCCACTTTTGGCGCAGCAGCTTGGGATTCTGTCTAAAGAAGGACGGCTCAGCCTGCCACGTTGTCGAGGGTGGTAAGCGCTGTGTTGCGGCTGCAAGCAACGACTCGGCGCCAGCCCTTGCAACGCTCGGTGCGACGCTCGATTTCCAAAAAGCACCGACGGAGCACGGGGGCGGAAAGCGCACACTTGGCTTCGAAGACCTGTTCAAAGCGGACGGTGCCTGGAACAAGAAAGTTGGCGCGGATGAGCTGCTCACGCGTATCCACATTCCGGCAACGCCCGAAGGTCACCACGGCGGCTACGCAAAGCTACGCATGCGCGGCTCGATCGATTTCCCCCTGCTCGGTGTTGCCGCGCGCTTGGACGTCGCCGGCGAGGGCACAATCGAACACGCCGACATTGTCGTGATCGCACTCCAGGCGCGCCCGACGCGCGTGCGTAAAGCGGCGGCGCTCCTTGTCGGTGCGAAGTTGGGCGAGGCCTCGTACACCGAAGCGCTCGAAGCCGTAATGGTGGCGGCGTACAAGCAGTGCCATCCGTTGCCAAACATTCCCGGCGACCACGAGTGGCGTCAGGAGATGGTGCCGGTGTTCGTGAAGCGCGCCCTCGAAGCGGCCATTGCATATAGCGCGGCCCCTTAGATGCCCATGGGCCCCGCGCTCCGCGGACCCAGCTGGCTGCTGGGGCGGTCGTTCTTGGTATTTGCATTGAGCGGGCCGCCCTTGCTTTTCCAGTAAAGCCGCTGCGGACGGGCTTTTTCTTTCCTGCAGGCAGGGGGAAATGCATTTCACGACCTAAAACTCCTTAGACGGGTCTATTCTTGAAGTTGGGATCCTTCGGGTCCTTAAGGGCCGTACTCAAATCGGCGAAAGGGGGGCCGCAGCGCCTGCACCAAGAAAAGTTCTTTGTCGGAGTCCGGTATCGCAAAGCGGGCCTATTACGGAACCCGCACCTATGTAAGTCGTCCTACATTATCCCCATGCTTTGGAATCGTCCATTCGGACTAAGAGTCGGGCCCCCCGCAGTCGATCATATGGGGTACGATTTCGCCGCAGGTACCCGTCCCCACAAGGCCTCTTTGGGCGCGATTTGCCCAACAAGACCCTCAAAATACCGCCCTTGAAAGTTCTACATATCACTCGTTTACTACCCCAGGAAGCCCTGGGCCCCATGTATCTCAGCCGCGCCGTCAAAGACGCTGGCCACGAGATGGAGGCGATCATCGTCCCCGACCCGATGTGGCTCAAGAAGGTCAAGGATTACAATCCCGACGTGATCACCTGGTCGTTGATGACCGGTAACCACAAGGCGATCTTCGATGTGAACCGCATCCTGAAGTCGAAGTTGGACTTCTTCTCGCTGATGGGCGGTCCGCACGTCACCTTCTTGCCGGACTGCGTGCAGCAGGACGAGATCGATGCGGTCTGTATAGGCGAAGGCGAAGGCGCACTCGTCGAGCTGCTGAACAAGATGGAGGCTGGCGAGGATCTAACTTCGATCCAGAACCTGGTCTTCAGCGACGGCAAGGGGGGCATGATTCGCAACGAGCCGCGCGAGCTTATTAAGGATCTCGACGAGCTTGGTATCCCCGACCGCACGGTGCTGTATGACGCAGCGCCTCTCTACGCGAACAGTCCTCGCAAAGTCATCGTGACCCAGCGCGGCTGCCCAATGATGTGCAGCTTCTGCTTCCACCACGCGTGGAAGCGCATCTATGGCGCGACGAACAAGCAGTATGTTCGCAAGCGCTCAGTGAGTCACGTCATTCAGGAGGTGCAAGAGATCCGCAAGAAATACCCGCTCGACTTTGTTCACTTCCTCGACGACATCTTCAACTTGAAAGATGCGTGGCTGGAAGAGTTTGCCGATCGCTGGCCCAAGGAGGTCGGCTTGCCGTTCGACTGCATCTTGATGGCGAACATCGTCAAAGAGCGCCAGATCGTCAACCTGCGTCGCGCGGGCTGTGTTTATGCACGTATTGCTTTCGAAGCCGCCAGCGACTTCGTTCGCAACACGGTCTTCCGCAAGAACACGGACGTCGAGCAGCTCCGTAAGGCATCGAAGTGGATCAAGGAGAACGACATCCGCCTTGGCTCGCTCAACATGCTTGGCGGCCCCGGCGGAACGATCGAGGATGATTTTGCGACGATCCAGCTGAACATTGAGTGTGGGGTCGACCACCCGCTTTGCTCGATCGTGCAGCCGTACCCCGAGTTCGATCTCAACGAGATCACCGAAGGCCTTGGCGTTGCGGTCTCCAACTACGACGACTTCCCGGCGAACTTCAACCGCGAGGCGACCATCCAAGTGAAGGACAAGGACCAGATCGAGAACCTGCACAAGTGGTTCCCGATCCTTGTGCGCTTCCCGAAGATGATGCCGTTAGCGAAGAAGACGCTCGACAAGCGTTGGATGCGCAAGCCGCTGCTCGTCATGTACATGCTGTACTCCGAGTGGCTTGTGACCGAGCAGAACACGATTTACAACCGCGCCCAGGGGATCAAGAGTCCGCTGAAGTGGGGACCAGTTGATTTCACTCTTAGGTGTCTCAGCAAAGGCGTGATTCGCATTGTCGGCATCTTTGGAGCTAAGTTTGTCCAGCGTTGGGCGACGAAGCTTGAGATGGGTGACGAGCGCGTTCAGTCGCATATGGACTAGCGGGGGGTCATCCCCCAAGTCTAAAGGAAGAGGGAGCAGCGTCTAGCTGCTCCCTCTTTCGTGCGCGCACCTACAGAATCGCTTTGATCGTGCTGCGCACGCCACCGGTTAGCCCAACGAGGTCGTACCCTCCCTCCAAGAAGGCGACGAGTTTGCCGCCTGAATGCCGGTTGGCGATCTCGCGAACGATGTGGGCCATGTCGCCAAACCCGTCATCGGTAATGTTCATTCCACCAAGGGGGTCACGCTCGTGAGCGTCAAACCCCGCAGAGATGAGAACGAGCTCGGGCCTAAAGTCATCGGCGGCCGGTACCAGGTGCCTTTCGAAAACGGCTAGATACTCAGCGTCTCCGCATCCCGCATCGAGCGGAACGTTGATCGTGAACCCCGCACCTTCCCCGGTACCGGTTTCGTCTGCGCGCCCGGTACCAGGGAAGATCGATCCTTGGTGTGTGTTGAACACGAGTACATCCGAGCGCGCTTCGAAGGAGTGCTGCGTGCCGTTACCGTGGTGTACGTCCCAGTCGACGATGAGCACGCGCTTGACGCTAAGAGTCTCGATTGCATGCTGTGCTGCAATCGCGATGTTGTTGAAGATGCAGAAGCCCATCGCTCGATTCGCCTCGGCGTGGTGACCCGGTGGCCGCACCATCGCGAAGGCTCGTGAGCATTCGCCGTTGATAACATCCTCGACCGCACAGATACCGGCGCCAGCCGCAAGCCTGGCCGCCTCGACGGAGCTCATCGACAAGCGTGTATCTGGGTCGAGGTCCAACTCGCGGCCCTCTAGGCCGAAGATCTTTTGGACGTATTCGGGGGTGTGGATGCGCGTCAGCTCTTCGCGTGTGGCCTGTCTCGGCGAGTGCATTCGCACTCCGGCGATCTGATCCTCGCGCAGGCTGAATAGCAGGCGCTCCAGCCTACTCGGCCTCTCGACATGGCTCTCGCCCGTGTCATGACGCATCATGAATTCGTCCGTGTAGATTCGCATGCCCACACGATACGTGAATACGGTGCCGGACACACAGTTTGCGCTCAGCGTAAGCTGTGTGTCCGGCACCGTATTCACGTATGATTAGCCCCTCATGACAAACTGCTCAGAATTTCCCACCGGTCGCTGTCCCGCTGTCCGCGTCGTAATGATGCCGAAGGACACCAATGCCGCGGGTACTATCTTTGGCGGGGTGATCGTGTCCCACATCGACCTTGCGGCCGCGGTCGAGGGCCACAAGCACCACGAGGGCAAGCTTGTCACCGTCGCGATGGACGAGATCATCTTCCGTCAACCCGTTCACGTTGGCGACGTCGTCTCGTGCTTCACGGAAACGCTCAAGGTCGGGCGTACGTCCGTTCGTGTCGGCGTTCACGTTTGGAGCGAGAGCCGCTTCGGTTCCGTCGATCGGCGGCTAGTGACCGAGGCCGTCGTGACGATGGTTGCTGTCGACGACGACGGCAAGTCCATCCCGCTGTCGAACCCTCAACCCGAAGAATAGGGACGCAGACCTTGCTAGGCCACAGACTCGGCTAGGTTGTCGAGCAGGAAGGCGATGATCTCTTCGATCACCTCCACAGGTGATGACGCCCCAGCGTGAATGCCAATGTGCTGCTTGCCGTGGAACCACGCCATGTCCAAATCGCTGACGCCTTCGACCTGGTACGTAGGAGCGCCGCCCTGGGCGCAGACCTCTGCCAATTTCTTTGTGTTGGAGGAGTGGGGGGACCCAACCACCAGGATCGAATCACAGGCTGCACTGAGCTGATCGGCCTCTTGCTGCCGCTCGGTAGTCACGTGGCAGATGGTGTTGATCGCCATGACTTCGCGTGACTTGGCCGTAAGGACCGAAACGATATCGCCGGCCTTGCGCGCGACAAGTGTCGATTGCATGACAACGCCAACACGCTTCATCACGGGCAGCGCTTCGGCATCCGCGACACTCTCTAGAACCTGGGCCTTGCCACCGGCGTGCTCAACGGCCCCAACGATGCCAATGACCTCGGGGTGGCTCGCCTTGCCGATCACGAAGATCTCGTACTTGCCCTCGAGTAGAAGGAGCGCCTTCTTGTGGATGTTCGTCACAAGGGGGCAAGTGCCGTCGACAACCGTGAGGCCAGTCGATGCCGCCTCGAGCTTCGTCTGCGGAGGCACGCCGTGTGCGCGAATGACCAGCGCTGCGCCCTCGGGGGCTTCGTCTACCTCGCGTACCGAGTTAATGTTGTACTCGTCGCGAAGTTTGTTGACGGTGTAGTTGTTGTGGATCAGGTCGCCGTGTGTGAACACTGGGCGGCCCTCTTCATTGGCGGCCTCGACACTGAGATCGATTGCGCGCTCGACACCCCAGCAATAGCCAGCACTGTCGGCGACTTCGATTTGGATGCGGCCGTCTTTGGACGTCTCGATGCGAGTCATGCTAAGTTCCCTTAATAATTTAGTTAGGCGATGATCACGCAAGGTGCGTCGAGCTTCTCCTCGACCTCGGCTTGGATTTCCTTCAGCCGAGTTGCAGTAATGCCTTTGGTCTTGGGAAGGAAGCCCTTCACGGGAGAGCGGATTTCGATCTTGGCTGGTTTTACACCCTCAAGCATCTTGATCCAGTTGCGGACTTCGGAAGCGGTCGAGTTGTCCACATTACCGCGAAGGAAGCGGGCGCGAATCACAAGGTTTCCCAGGTCGAGCTTCTCTAGGATTTCGAGGGCGTCCTTCAAAACGGTGCCCTTCTCGCCGGTCATCGCCGCGAACGTCTTCTGTGTTCCGGCTTCTAGGCGCAGCGTGACTTCGTGGTAGAAGAGGAGTGCAACAGCGCGGCCAGGGGAGTTCACGAAGCGCGGCGACCCGATCAGGTGCAGGCGCGCTTTCGGGAACCACTTTTTGGCGATGGCCTTTAGGTTCTCGGAGATCGCTCGGAAATCGGGGTGCTCAAGGGGATCGTACTCGCCGTCGACAACGATGGTCTTGAGCTTGGAGCCGTCCTTGGAGAGCGCCTTTAGGGTCTTGGCAATCGTAGTGACAACGACAGCTTGGGACAGGAAGACACCCTCGCGGAAGGACTCCTGGCAGGGATTGATCTGGATAGTGAGCCCAAGGCCTTCGACTTGCGAAGGTTTGGACAAAATGCTTTCGCGGGTGGTAGTAGACATGAATAACTCGGGCGTGGCCGTCGCCGAGGGGATCCGCTGCTGCGGACTGGAGGGGCTGATCCAAAGGGACGCAGCCGGCGTAGGCGCTAGGAGGGCATGGGATGCCCTTTCGTAATCAGCACTAGGTGCCGTCCTGATTGTAACGAAAACACCATTTTTCCCCAACCCAGGACCGGCCCGCAGAAGCAGGAAACCTTGGCGATATGCAATTAGCACCAAGCTCATGGCCACTCCGACCCGAATAGGATGCACGGCGACGACCACCAGCCAACGAATCCACAGCGCCTCGCCCTGCCGGACTCCCCGGAAAGTCAGCCACTCCCCAAGGAGGAGAGTGAGTAGCAGGCCAGCAACGAAGGCGGCGAGATAGGGGGAGAGGGTCACGCGAAGAGGACGTGTAAATTTGATGCTGGTGACAGGGATTCGCCTTTTACTGCCCCGACGCCAAGGTCAACTCCTAATCGGCCCTTGTGGGCGCATCCGAAATCGGCACGGATCCCCAGGCTTGCGATTCTAAATCCCGCTCACGCAGGAAATACACCGCGTTGAATAGCTCGCTGAATCCTCGTCCACCGTCTACAAGTCGCGCCAGCCGGCCATTCCGTCGAGGACATTTACTACGTCCGTGAAGCCCTGGATCTTCATCCAGCTGGCTAGTTGGCTCGAGCGCCATCCGCCTTCGCAGATGACCAAGTAGCGCGCGTTCTTGTCTAGGCCCTCGACAGCGGCGGGGCCCTCGTCTTGGTCGACTAGTTTCGCGATGCCGATCACGCCGTCGTCGAACTCGGACTGCTCGCGGATGTCGATGATCATCGGTGGGGTGCCGGCGGCGATCACCTTCGCCAAGTCGTCGGCCATCATGAGCTCGATAGTGCCGGAATCAGCCGCGCCATCGGCCTCGAAAAGCGCGACATCCGAGTAGCCGAGCTCCTGCAGGATTGCGGCGCCCTGCTCGGCGTTCGACAAGCTCGAGGCGCGCAGCGCAATCGGCCGTGCCAAGTCGGGCACGTAGCTGAGCGTGCGGTCCTCGAGCTGGTGCCAGGTCAGCTGAATGTTGAGCGAGCCCGGCGCGTGGCCGTGGGCGTAGGCTTCGGGATCGCGGGTGTCGATCACAAGGCGCTCCGGGCCGCCGATGGGGGCTGGCTCGACGGGGATCTTGGCCGCGCAACAGGCGACAAGTGAAGCAAGAGCCATACCCGCTGCAGCGAGCCCTATCCGGAGTGCCTTTGTGGTCTTCATGGGGTCCTGGCTAGCCAGGTTTCTTCGCGTGAATCCACAGGCTGCCGGCCTCGTGGAAGCGCACTCGCGATGCCCAGTCGGGGTAGACGTTGCCGGGCTTGAAGTCGGCTTCTTCGCCGGGGCCGCGGCGGTCGACGACGCGGGTGGTTTTGACGCCTTCAAAGCCGCAGCTTTCGAACTTGGTGATCCACTCGGCCTCGGACATCCAGGTCATTGGCGCGTCGATCGTGTCGCTCCAGCCCTTGGTGGACTCGTTGTCCGAGTAGAAGTCGATGATGATATCGGCGCGGCCGCCGGGCTTGAGCACCCGCAAGACTTCGGACAGCGACTTGTCGATGTCGGGCGCGTAGTACATGGCCTCCATAGAGAAGGCGTGGCTGAAGTGGTTGTCCTTCAGCTCGAGCTCTTCGAAGGGCATGACCTCGTAGCGCGCGCGGATCGTGTAGCTGTGCTGCTCTTCGGCTTTGGCGATCATCTCCTTTGAGATGTCGACGCCAACCGCGCCGGTGCCAGCGGCGGATTTGGCAAGAGCGCGTGTCGCCCAGCCCGTGCCGCAGCCCAAGTCCAAGATCTGGTCGCCGGGGCGAATGTCCAGTTGCGGGATGACCTGGTAGACAACGTCGCCGTGGCCTCTTTCCATACCTTCGCCTTTGCCTGCGGTTGCCCAGGCGTCGAAGGTGTTGGCGATGCGTGCGTGACTCATGATTCTGTACCGGGTTTGGGATAAGAGGCGCATGGGCGCCCTATTGTCTGTTTGGACGGATTAGTCGAGGCTGGCAATCAAGTCGCCAAGCGGCGCTAGGACATCTTCCCAGCGATACTTTTCTTCGACAAAGCTGCGCGCGCGCCTACCAAGGGCCAGGGCATCTTCTCGATCCCGCAGGAGCTTGATGACGGATTCGATTTGGGCTTCTTTGGTGTCGGCGACAAGGTAGTCGTGGCCGCTCTCACCGTCGACGCCTTGCGTGGCGTGCGTCGTGCCGACGACGGGCAAGCCCATCGCCATCGCCTCGAGAACTTTGTTCTGAATGCCGCGCGCAATTCGAAGGGGTGCGACGGCCAAGTCGGCCCGTGCGAGCCAGTCGCGCGTCTCGTCGACGAAACCTGTGACGGTGACGCCGGGCAGCTCGCCAAGCGCCTTGACGGCGTCCGTCGGGGCCGAGCCCACGATCGAAAAATGCGCGCCGGGAATCTCGCGCTGAACGGCGGGCAGGATCTCGCGCGCGAACCAGTCGCAGCCGTCGGTGTTCGGGAAGTAGTCCATCACGCCGGTGAATACCAGGTGCCCAGGCTCGGGCACATTCGCGTCGGGGTTGAACAGCTTCAAGTCGACGCCGTTGCGCAGGACCGTACTCGGGGCGCCGGGGACGGCGTCCTTGAAGATGCGCTCCTCGAGCGGAGTCACCAGCACGTTCATATCCATCTGGCCACAGAGCTCTTGTTCGAAGCGGCGCAGGGTGCGCGCCTCGCGACCAAAGACCCACTTCATCGGGGGCTTGGTGAAACCCTCATACTGAGCCCACTTGTCCGAGTCGAGTTCGACGATGTACTGGATGCGCTTCTTGTCTTTGTGGGGCAAGATGAATGCGCCCATGCTCGACGAATAGGCGATCGCCAGGTCGATGTCAGGCATCAGGCGGTCGACGACGGCTTGAAGCTTGCGGCTGCCATAGACGCCAAGCGTCAGCGGCTTGCGCGTCAACAGCATGGGCAGCGAGCGCAGCTTTTGAGCCTTCATATCCAGGTCGACGGTCTCGATCTGGATGCCCATGTCACGCAGGTCGCGGGCCGCTTGTAGATCGCTCTCATCGTGGGCAAATGCAACGCAGATAACGTCGTGATTACGCCGCAGGTAGTCCACGTTACGCCAGGTCGTGATTTTGTCTCCGCGGTTCGGCGGATAGGGCACGCGCTGGGATAGATAGAGGATTCTCACGGCCAGGATTCTACTCCGACCGAACATAACGGAACATACGGTGCCGCACACTTCTTGGCAGTTGACCAGCACATTCGCATTGCGGCGGGACTCGGCAGGCGGCGCGCGGGGGCCTTAGGCGAAGAAATGGGCAGCTAGGAGTATGTATAAGCAAGCGTCCCCAGAATCCTGTCTAGAGAAATCTAGTCGGGCACGGCCTATAGGTTTGGCCTGTATGAAATCGAAACGGGAACTTTCCGACTAAGATGGGGTCCCCTAGCAAAGAGCATCCCCATGACGAAAGGTTTCAGCGAAGAAGAGTGGCGCGCGAGCGCCGAAGGTAGCCCGTCCTTTCATTTCGAAAAGGGCGCGTCCGAGAGGGGGCCATCGTTCGAGCCCGACAATAGCGAAGCGGAAGGCGAAATAGATGCAGGCGCCCGCGAGTGGCGAGCGGCTGAGCCGCCCCCTCTGCGCGACGACCAAGGACACCAAGGCCAGGGGGCGGATCCACGTGGATTTAACAACGAGGCCAGGAATCCTGACTACCACAAACCTAGTGCGTGGAAGGCCGGCGGCGATCAAGAGGATCGAAACTGGGCGATGGTTGCGCACGGCGCCGGCGCCGTTGCGACTTTCGCTTCGGCCGGCACGCTCGGTTGGGCTACACCACTGGCAATCTGGCTAATACGTAAGGGAGAGGGTGGCTTCGCATCAAGTCAAGCCAAAGAAGCGCTCAACTTTCAGATCACAATCGTCGTCGCATCGATTGCCGCGGTGCTCTTGACATTGACGATCGTGGGGATTGTCGTCGCAGTCCCCATGATGTTCATCTTCGCCATCATGAATGTCGTCTGCTCCATCATCGGAGCGGTAAAGACATACAACGGGGAAGAGTATCAATACCCCTGGAACCTGCGATTGCTGTAGTTCAAATTAGATGCCGGACAGGCCGCTTGCGTTTTGCGCAAGTAGTCTGTCCGGTATCTAATTTGACTCGCACCGTATTGGCGCTACCTGCGTTTCGCTAAGTACTCTTCGTTTGAAAACGAATCGACTTGCACAATCTCGGCGCGCTCTTCAGTTGCGCGCTTCAGCAGTTCGAGGTCGTCGCTCGTAATTACGCCGGCCTCTTGTGCACGGTCGTGTAGCGTTGCCTTTGGCTTGCGTTCGATCTTCTTTGCGCTGACGGCCTCGAGAATCTTGCGCTGCACCGGGCGCGCTGCGACGACATCGCCGAGCACTTTCTCCAGGCGGCCAAATCCCTCTTCGTCCACCGGCGGGATGTAGATGCCCGAACCGAGGTGCGTACGCGCCTCTCCGTCGAATAAAATGCCGCGGGCAACACGCGCACCCAAGCGATCCGACGGGGGCGTCATGCGCGGGCCAAACGGGAAGACCAATACGCGCATGAGTGCGGCTGCGGGACGGACAGGGAAGTTGCGTATGACACCTAAAAGCGCCTGTTCGGCCTCGTATAGGGCTGTTTGGGTGGCCCAGCGCATATAGGGGAGGTCGCGTTCAGGGCAGCCTTCGCTGCGGAAGCGGTGGATGGCCGCTGAACCAACGTACATCCACGCCAAGACATCGGCCAAGCGACCAGTCATCTTCTCCATGCGCTTCAAGCCGCCGCCGAGCACGCCCATCGAAATGTCAGAGACGATCGCAAACGAGGCGGACAGCCTGGTGATCTGCTTCATGTAGTACGCCGACGGACCTCGCACCGGGACGCCGGCAACGTAGCCACCGGTCAAACTCAAGACGGATGCGCGCGCAGCGTTGGTGAAGATGAATCCGACGTGGCCGAAGAAGGCACGGTCGAATGCGCCGAGGTCCTTGGCGGCGACGGCGTCGATCTCCTTCTGGGCGAAGGGGTGGCAGCGGATAGCACCTTGGCCGAAAACGATCATCGAGCGCGTAAGGATGTTCGCGCCTTCGACAGTGATGCTGATCGGCGCGCCCTGGTAGCCGGCCGAGAGGATATTGCGGGGTCCGCGCGAGATTCCTGCGCCTCCGACAATGTCCATCGCGTCGGTGATCAGCGAGCGCATTGACTCGGTCATCCAACGCTTGCAAATAGCGGTTAGGACCGCGGGCTTTTCGCCTGCATCAATCGCGCCGACGGTTAGCGAGCGCATCGCATCGAGGTAATAGCTTGAGCCAGCAATGCGCGCCATGGGCTCTTCGATTCCCTCGAAGCGGCCGATCGACATACCGAATTGTTGGCGCACACTTCCGTAGGCGCCGGTCGTTCGAACGGCGAGCTGCCCTCCCGCGCACGCTTGGCTGGGCAGCGAAATGCCACGGCCTGCGGCAAGGCAGTCCATGAGCATACGCCAGCCCTTACCCGCGTTCTTTTCGCCGCCGATGATGAAGCCAATTGGTACGAAGACGTCGGTGCCGATGGTCGGCCCGTTGTAGAAAGGGATGCCAAGGGGGTCGTGGCGGCGCGATGTGTCTACGCCTGGCAGATCGGTGGGGATCAGTGCGCAGGTGATGCCGTACTCGACCTTGTTGCCCAGCAGTCCATCGGGGTCGCGGAGCTTAAAGGCTAAACCCAAGAGTGTCGCGATACTCGACAGTGTGATGTAGCGCTTGTTCCAGTT
>Ga0315322_10003061_pt1 | contig 12979 bp, 8 predicted proteins | sample M110021515metaG_FD_203461 | JGI IMG/M metagenome (GOLD analysis project Ga0315322, IMG submission 203461) | Ammonia-oxidizing marine archaeal communities from Monterey Bay, California, United States - M1 100m 21515 | ecosystem: Environmental > Aquatic > Marine > Intertidal zone | place: USA... | reverse complement strand
CTCAATCGTTCAGCTCTCGGACATTCACGCTGGACCTTTCTTGCGCGATGGCGATCTGCAGGATGTGGTCAAGGCTGTGAACGCACTCGAACCGGATCTTGTTGTTTTTACAGGCGACCTGATTTGCCGCGATGCGGACGAGGCGCAACTTGTCTTGGACGACCTGGCGGGGATCACAGCACGCGGCGGTTTCGTCGCAGTTTTTGGCAACCACGACTACCGCCATCGAAGAGAGGGTGAGATCGCGGCAACGTATAAAGAGAGAGGGATACGTTTCTTGCTAAACGAGTCCGTTCGGCCACTGGGCCCAAAATCAAGGTTGGTTGTACTTGGTGTCGAGGATTTAGAAGAAGCCAAAAACCTAGATATAAGCGCGGCTCGAGCTGAGCTTAGACACGATGATTTTGAGATCGTTCTCTCGCACAATCCCGCGGGCGCGCAGGCCTTGCTCTCACCGCAGACCGGCCTTGTCCTCTCCGGGCACACCCACGGTTTTCAGATTGACCTTCCTCTTTTTCGGACGCTCGGACCTCATCACCCTGGCGATCGCGTGGCCGTCGAGGGTATACCGCTGATTACGAGCCACGGTCTGGGTGTGATCGGCATTCCGGTCCGCGTCCGCGTTCGTCCCGAGGTTGTGGTCGTGCGTTTGCAGGTCGCGCGGGGGCCTTCGTGAATACAGGAGCACTCTCACTGCATGAGGGTGTTCTTTTCATCGGCCGCTATACGGGAAGCGGCGACATCTTCGTGTTCGATTTGGATGGTCGGCAACTCGAGGCGGGCTTCTCGCTACCACCGAGCGCAAACACTACAAGTGTCGCGATCACAGGGCTAGCTGTAGACGGCGACCGTAAGCTTTGGATCGCCGATGCGTTTGCGGGACGCGTTCGTTGCGTGAATCTATTTGGGAAGGTCGGCGCAGACTTTGCGCCCGCACTCGGCAGGTTAGAGGCCCCTCTGAGTGGGGCAACCCTGGGCGGCGATGGCGCTCCTGTGGACGTCGCACTTGCAGAGTCCTCGAAGTGGACCGGGATTTTTGTCGCGACCGCTGGGAAGCGCGTTGGCGCCATCGCTCTCTATCTGGCCAATGGGACCAGGCTGTTGGCTTTGCGCAGCTTGGGGAGCCCCAAAGAGCCGTTTGATCGAGTCGCTCGGATGTCTTCGTCAGCGGACTTACTTTGGGTTGTCGAGGCCGGCGCTCGTCGCGTACAAGTGTTCCGAGCGGGCGATTTCCACTTCTCTTTTCCGGTGGGCCGTTTGGGAGAGCAGCAGTCGGCTCCCGAGGGGCTTCCCCGAGCTCTTGCGCCAGTGGGGGACGGCCGCTTGGTTGTTGCGATTGAAGAGGACGTCGCCCGAGGCGACGCTTCGAACGCGGGCTTGTTCTTGCTGACCGGACGTGGCCTTTCTTTGCAAAAGCTGGCAGCTGCGGGGACAGCCGAAGGGCAAATCTCGCATCCAATCGACATTGCTGTTGAGGCGATAAGGCCTTGGCCGCACGAGACCGAAGCCGAAGTGGATCGCCGCCGGCGCGTTGTCGTGCTCGACCTCGATGGCGATCGCATCCAGGTGTTTAATCTGGCCGGCCGCTGTTATGGCGCATTTCCAACGTTCGAAGAGTGCGAAAAACCAAAGTTCACGCCTCAAATAGAAGCGGATACCCCGAATCGGGGCAAACGGGGATAGGCTTGAAGACCCATGCTTCGGCCCCAATCTCTACTCCTCATCGCGCTCGGCGCACTGCTTGCTTGCGTAGCGTATTTCGCGCTTGCGGGCGATGCTAGCGACGCGGGCGATACGCGCGCTGGTGCCGGCGCTCGGGGTGCTCGGAGTGACACGGGGGCTGTGTTGGCCTTGGACTCTCTCAACCCCGAAGGCACTAGAGCGGACGTCGCCAAGCGCTCGAGCGAGCTGACCGGAGCCAGTCGAGACTCTGAGTTGGAGCGCGCTCGAAGCGCAGGCCAGACCCAGGGCGCTCGCTTTGACAGCCAAGCTGCGGGGACGCGCGAGGCGGTTTATACACCCTCGCCAGGTGGCGTCCCGATGGCTTGGGGCGGCAGTCTGCGCGACGGGAACTTCCGAGCCAAAATCGAGGGCGCGAAAGTGATCCTGTCGTTGGGGGATCGGCGCGCCGAAGGCCTCTCCAACGAGAATGGCGTCTTCGAGGTGCAATGGGTCGAAGGACTACCCGCAGACGTAAGAGTCGAACACGAGAGCTATCTGGACCTAAACTTGGCGGCCCACGAGCTTGAGCCCGATGCCGAGTTTGAGCTCCTTCCCTCGGCAACAATCCGTGGGCGGCTATCTCCACTGCCACCGGCCGATGCGAATGCTGGGGAGCCGGCGCGCGTCGATCTTTGGCGGGAGCAATCCAAGAGTGGCAAGGATTGGCCGCGCATCAGTGTCCTCGTGGACGAGTATGGCGAGTTCAGCTTCCCGGACTTGGATCCGGGTAACTTCTCCTTGTGCGCGTTTGCCGGGACGTGGGCCGGGCGATTGGAGTCGGGTGTGCATGTGGACGGAGGCGAGGTGCGCACCGTTGAGTTGACCTGTGCGAAGGGCGCGCTTCTCAAGGGCAAGTTGGAGTGGGCGCAGCTGCCCCCCATGGACAACGCCGAGCTCTTGCTCGCGAGCGTGACTGGCAAGCTCGCCCCAAATGGGAAAGGTCTGCCGAAAGTACTGCGCACCGAGCGCGAGATCGATGCCACGATCGATGAAGAGGGCGCATTCATTCTCGAGGGAATCGCGCCGGGCAGCCACCGCCTCTTGCTCGAAACGCCGTGGGGCTCACGGCCCTCTTTCGGGATCGATATCGATGCGAGTGGGGACGAGGTAGAGCGCGAGTTCAAAGTACAGGCTCCGGGCAGTTTGACAGGCTACGTTTTGGATGCGAAGGGCAGCCCCCTGATGGGCGCCGTCGTCTCTGTGGTGCGCCGCAAAGACAAGAGGGGGTTGTCTAGTGCGTTAGATGCTGAAGCGGTCGCGGACGACGGCTCCCCTCTTTTTGCGGGTCCCGTTATGACCGACGCAGACGGCGTTTTCTCTTTTGGCATCGTGCCGGTTGGGGAAGAGCTGCTGGCAGTGGCCTTAGTCACGGAAACATCCGCGGTTGGCGCGCCAACCTGGGAGACTGTCGCGCCCATTGCTCCTGGTGAGGCCCGTACGGGCGTCCAGTTGCGCCTAGAAGAGCCTCGCTACATACGTGGTCATGTGCGCGTCGCGGGCGCCCTGGAGATCAACGGCGAGCATCTCGTAGGCGCGAGTATTCGGGCGTACATCTCCAACGATGGGAGAGAGTTCGCGATGGGCGCCGATTACTCGGAGGAGGACGGCAGCTATCAGCTTGGACCCTTGGCGGAAGGCGCCGTGCGCTTGACCGCACAGCTTGAAGGCTACATCGACGAGTCCATGCGCATTGTGGTCGCGAGCGCAGATTTTTCAGACGTGGACCTGTATCTAGAGCGCGCGATGTCTTTCTCCGGTGTTGTCGTCGACCAGAGTGGCGCGGCTGTGTCGGGCGTGCGCGTTCGCGCTTCAGTAGACGACCCCGAGCTTGTGTTGGTCGAGAAGACTAAGGATAAAAAATCCAAAAGCAGCCGGTCCAAGCAAGAGCAAAAGGAGTCCACGTCAAAAGCTCGCCTTACGACCGCCGACGAGTTCGGCCGATTCCGTTTCGATGATCTCTCCTCCGAGAGCTACTACCTGACCGTGTCCAGTCCCGATTGGGAGCTGGTGCGCACGGAGCCGCGCGTGATGAGCGAGCTGGCAGCGCAAGCGGGGCAGAACATCGAAGTTATCGTGCGCCGCCGCAAGAGTGCTGAGCGCTGTTCGGTTTCGTTCTCCGTGCTCGCGGGTTTGACGGGCCTTGCGCCCGAAGAGCTCGAAATCCGTGGCTTGAACGGCCAAGTGACTGTGGATGGGATCGATGTCCACGCAACTGGGCTGGCCCCCGGGCATGTGCGAATCTGGCTTAGTGCGAAGAGCTGCGTTTCCAAGGCCATTGACCTAGAACTGGTTCCCGGCGAAGAGTATCCCTTAGGTCTGGTGCAGTTGGACCCCGGTGCTCAGGTGACGGTGACCGTAAGGGGCGAGAGTGAAGTCTTGAGCGCCAAGGTGCGCCTACTAGGTGTCTCCCTAGATGACGGTGGCTTAGGTGAGGGCGTTCGGCCTCCGAAGTTTTCCTCGATCGGGGAGGGCCGCTATCGCGTCAAGGGAGTGCCTTTGGGCAACTGGAGGCTGCGCGTGGACAGCAAGGGTTACAAGCGCTACACCAATCCGTTTGTCATAGACGAGCTCAAGGAGAACACGACGACCTCGTTAGAGAAAAAACGCCCTTGAGTTGTGGTATGGGGACGGCACTCTAGACAGCCGCCTCTGCCATTCCTTTGCCCCTGTAAACCTGACATGACCTTGCGAGCCGTTTCGAATCCGTCCCCGTTGCACGGCGTGATTGACCTTGGAACGCACTCGTGCCTTTTGCTGGTTGGTAGGTGCGACGAAAGGGGCGAGCTCGAGGTCGCGCTGGACCTGTGTGAGATCCCTCGACTCGGCGAGGGGCTTGCGAAAACGGGTGCTCTTAGCGAAGCGGGAATGGACCGTGCACTGGACGTGCTCGAGCACTTTCAAAAGCGGGCGACCGAGCTAGAGGTGGCCTCGCTTTTTCTCGGCGCGACGGCGGCGATGCGGCGCGCGGCGAATGCAGATGTGATGATCGAGCGCGTACAGGCCGAGCTTGGATTGCAGCTGACGGTAATCGGCGAGAAAGAGGAAGCCGAGCTGGCGTGGCTGGCGGCGACCGCCGGGCTTGGGGATAATCCAGAGGGAATTAGCGTGGTTGATGTCGGTGGGGGAAGCACCGAGGTTGTGACCGAAGGCGGGCGCAAGGTGCGCTCATTTCCCCTGGGCGGATTGGTATTGACCGAGGCTTTTGGAACGGGTGGTCGCGAAGGCGAGGCCGGCGATTGGCAAGGGCTCGAAAAAGCTGTGACCGAGGGATTTCAAGGCCTTGGCAGCGCGTGTGAGACCACAGTCGACGCCAAAGATACAGGACTGATACCTCTGGAGCCCAGAGCCTCTGCAGGTGCCCTGCTGGTGGCTTTGGGGGGGACGGCGTGCAACTATGGCGCCCTCTCTTTGGGGCTGGCCAAGTTTGACCACCAGGCCCCCGAGGGGATCCGGTTTCCTGGGATCCAGGCCTGGAAATGGGCCCGAGAGCTGGCTGCGCTTCCACTGGAATCACGCCTTCAAGAGCCCATAGAGGAGGGTCGAGCACCGGTCCTTCCGGCGGGGCTGGCCTGCCTTGGCGAGGTCGCTCGTAGGCTCGGCGCGACCTCGCTTCTCGTGACAGGCCGTGGACTTCGGTATGGATTTCTCCTCAAACGGCTCTTGTAGGGTATTCTTTCATTCGAGCCGTCCTCCCCCTCTCTAACAGCTAGCCTCGTCCTTTCCTTGAAGGCAAGGACGGTTGCTCCAATCTTCATGCTGATCCCTCTTCTCCTAGCAGCACTTGCTCAGTCTCCCTCCGCCGCCCCAGCAACCCTCGGGGTTGTCGGCCGCAGAGTGGATTCGCAGCATGGAAAGATCACATCGATGGCGGACACAGCTGACCGAGGTGACGATCCGTTTAGCCTTGGTCGCCTACCCATCGGAGCAACGATTCCGGGGTTGCCTTTTGGAGCCGTCGTCATAACGCCGCTCACCTTTGGCGTTGGCCTGGGCGGTCGTCCTCCGGTTACAGAGATCCTTTTGACCGGACTCTCAACTGGCTTCGCGGAGAGCTTTCTAGTCCAGCTGCCGAAGTATATTGGCACCGAGAAGAGTCCGCTCTTGATGGTCTTTCACAAGTATGGCTCGACTGCGAACGACCCCTACAACAACACGGGGTACCCCAAGGAGTGCGCGCAGCGCGGCTGGTTCATGATTAGCTCTTTGGGCGCGACCAAGAAGAGCTTCAGCAGCCTTGCAAGCCAGGAGAATCGTGAGATCTCCCTCGACTGGCTCATGACGATGTTTGGCAGCAAGATCAATACCGATCGCATCTACGGCACTGGCTTTTCGATGGGCGGGGGCTCGGTCGCAAACTACGCGGCGCGCCACTTGGACCCGGACGGAATCCAACTGGCCGCTATCGTTGACCACACAGGTGGAGTCTCGCAGCGCCACACTTGGCAGCTTGACTTGCCGGTCCGGTCCATTTTGGAATACTGGTTCGAAGGCGAGCCCTGGCAGACTCCATTTGAGTACCAGCGCTCCTCCGTCATCGAGTTTGACAAGACTACGTTTGCGGTCTCTTCGGACGTGAGCTTGGCGTGGAACCTGACGCACATCCCAACGCTCGTTTCGCACGCGGACATGGATCCGCTCGCCTACCTGATCGATCAGTCTGTTGTCTTCAAGGACTTCCTGAGCTCGATTGGCGGAACGGTCGTTTACACCAAAACTTCTGCCGCCGTCCACGACTGGAAGACCCTCAGCGCGAAGTCCGCCTGTGACTTCCTGTCGGCCTTCGACTTGGCGAAGCCCAAGTCCGCCCACACCTTGGCCGACAGCGGCGGCAAGTACTTCGGGTTCGATTTGACCCAGGACTTCAGTGGTGCGTTCACCAGCTTCGACTGGCAAATCGACAATAGTGCAAATCGGTTGAGCCTGACCAACACGATGAACCTGAAGGACGTCATTGTTGACACCGAGTGGGCCGAACTCGACCCAACCCAAGACCTAGAGCTCGTCCTTTCGGCGAACGACTTCTTCGCCGATAAGGTGTCCTTCGAGGGTTACGCTAGCCCGCCAGCCATGGTGCTCCGCGACGGAGTTCAGACGGCCGCTTGGAGTTGGGAGCCCACGACTCATTCTGTTGTCCTGTTCGAGCAAGACATCACGAGCCACACCTGGACGATCCAGCCGTAGCCCCCGTCGAATCCGGGGCTGAAGTGGACGGGGCTCGCCCTCAGGGATACAGGAGGTAGGCGACTTCAGCCTGGAAAGCTGATTTGAGGCCAGTTTGCCAACCAAGCTGGACGATAGAAAAGAGTGCGATTCTGAGTTCCCCCCGCGGAACCAAGAAGATCGGCTTTACGTCCTAAGAACGGATCCCAATGCGTTGCTCCTCACTTGTCCTCCCTAAATCGTCTGCCAAAGGCCTGAAAAGCCTATTCTTGGCGGGGATCCTTGTGGCATTGGCTCCGCCACTGGCCCAAGCTCAAGGCAAAGGGGGCTATCAGGGCCCCGTGGGTGGCCACCCCCTGATTACGGCTCCAACTGCGTTCAAATGGAGCTCTACATTGGGAGTGGGATCTGTGAAGGTGCCCCTTCCTGGCCAATATGGCTGGTTTGTGGTGCAAAACGAGAATCTCGAGGCGCGCGTCGTCCCCAGCTTGACGGGCGACCCGACGATCGAGGCCATCTTCTTTCCGCCCGCATCGGGGCACCCGACTCGCGCCGAGCGCATTACGTTCCAGTTCCCGCTGGACCCGTCCGCGATCCCCGGCTCGGGAGCACTTGTGATCGCCTTTCACTCCTATAGCCACACGGAGAAGGAGATCTTTCTGAACACCCAAATCGCTCAGCTCTGCGCCCAGCGCGGTTGGATGATGGTTGCCCCCTATGGATTGGTCGACACGCACTATGGCAATGTCGAGAGTCAGACCAGCTTGGACGCTGTGCTCGAGACGGTGGGGAAGTATTTTAAGTACGACCCCAAGCGGGTCTATACCGTTGGGTTCTCGATGGGAGGAGGCGCGGCGACCAGCTACGCCATGCGCAAGCAAGACAAGGACGGCTTGCGCGTTGCTGGAGTGATCAACCACACGGGAACGATGGACCTTGTGGACGTGTACAACACGGGTACCCTCGCGACAAAGCTAATGCTCGCCGACGTCGACCACTTCCACGGTGCGCCTACCACGGAAGATGGCGCGTTCCCCTACGAGCGCGTAAGTCCCGCGGTGTTCAACACGTCGATGTTGGAGCTGGACAAGATGCCGATTCGCAACCTCGGTCACCTGGCGATGTACACCTACGTCAACTTGAACGACCCCCTGAACCACCTCGTCCTAGACAACCTTGCCGTAGGTAACGAGCTGCTCGCCCAAGGGGTGAACATGCAGCTGGTCTCCAACTCGCAAGCTGCGATTCACGACTGGAGTACGATGGACATGAACGCAGCGTTCAACTGGGTCGACCGCTCGCCTCTTGCCCTGGATCCGAACGACGCGTGGTTCAACGCTGATCAAGAGTCGAACTACCTGTTCACCGAGGTGCGCAAGAAGACCGACTTGCGCTCAGCGCTGTACCGAGTCGAGGTCGATACTTTTCGCAACCTCATGACCGTCAAGAAGACAAAACACATCGACGAGCTCGTCATGAAAGTTAGGGACATGGGCCTGACCGCAAAGGCGAAGCTATTCGTGCAGTGGTCGACGGTTGACAGCGCGACGGATTCGCTGATCTTCACTGATTACAGGGTGCCGCCAAGGGCGGTGACCGCAGGTGGGAGCGCCTACGCCAACTGGACGCACGATCCTATCGAGGGAGAGTTGACGATCGTGACGCCAGTGGGACAGAGCTTGACGACGTTCATAGTGACACCGTAACGCGCTCGAGTTCGCCCCAGAGGCACGCCCTCTTTTTTGCGAAAATAGTGATCCCCTGGGATAATCGCAGCGACTTTCCCGAGCGCAAGTGGGGGGCGAGTACGGGAGTTGGCTTCCAATCGACCCTGAAGACCCTCAGGGCTCTTTTCGCGCCACGATTTAGGAGTGGGTACAAAAAATGGGCCGATGACCTTGCGGTCACCGGCCCAAGGGAGAGGGTCTTCGAAGTCTCAGGCTCGCAAAAGAGACTTCGAAGAGGAAGTTCCGAAGAACTTCCGGGTGGAGACCCGAAGGTCTCCGGCAAGAGCTATTCCGACTTCCTTTGGTGACCGACAAGGGGCTCGCAAAAAAACCTTGAAGGTCGGGATGAAGGACTCTCGCGTGAAGGGCTCGCAACCTTCACAGGCGGATAGTAGTTCATTCTCCATCTGAGCGTCCGTTGAAAACTAGATTTCTACGAATAAAGCCGCGCTTGAGGGAACCCGCGCCCTAGGTGTCGCCAGGGCCCTTATTGGGGCTCTCAGCTTGGCTCCACAGCTCCTGGATTTCTTCCCCAGTGAAGTCGTCAGCGAGGAATTCGTTCAGCGTTTCCGCAAGTGTTTCGAAGTCGATCTCCGCATGTGGCAAGAGCCCGGCCATGTCGTCCAGCAGCGTACTTTCGAGCACCGCTTCGGTCTCTGTAAGCTCTGGTTCGAGCGAGCTCCATGTGTCGAAAAGGCTCTCTAGCCACTCGCTACAGGCCTCGGATTCGTCCAGCTGACCTAGCCCGAGCGCGACGAGCCGTGCCTCTCCATACTTGAATGTAGGGAAGACGACCCTCTTACCCAGCGGAATGTCCGCATTGAGCATGCTATCGGCCACAGCTTCAACCTGAGCAGCGCTGGGGAGATCCCCCAGTGGCCCCCGCCACAGGATCGGGCGCCAGGTCCCGCCGACCGACTCGCGCCGCCAGAGCGCCGCAGCGCCAGCCCATCCGGTCCTCTGAATCCCTTGCAGTAGTGCCGATGCCCGCTCGCGAGCAGTCCGCCCATCCACAATGGCCTCGATGACCTGCTTTACAGACGGGGGAACGCGAGTGTGATCGGAGTGGGGATTCATGGGGACCCTTCTCCCATCGGCATAATCCCAATCCCCCCTAAGCCGAACACGAAATCCCTTCCGCATTAGCCGCCACCAGAACATTTTTCCCGCACTTGGCAAAATGCCACCCCAGGGCTTGACCCAAGGCCGAGTCCTGCTAGTCTCGCTCGCCCCAAAGTGGCGGTGTAGCTCAGCTGGTTAGAGCAGCGGAATCATAATCCGCGTGTCGGGGGTTCAAGTCCCTCCACCGCTACCATCCTTTTCCGGCCCTCGCAGGTCGGAATCAAGGGTTCCTGGCTCCCCGAAAGGGTTTGAGCAGCTCGCCGTCGAGGGCCGCGAAAATAGACAGCACGAGGCTACGGAGTGACGGGCAAACAGGGCGGCGATGGGCTGTATTGCGTATCTTCCCGTCAGGCTCACTGGCTATACAGTCGCTCCATATGAATTCAGTTACCATCCATCCATGACGGACAAAATCGATCGGGTCGTTCGCGCCAACATAATCGCTCTCGCCAAGGATACGGCAGGCCATGAAGAGCTGAGGAAACTAGCGCGGGATGGGGCGCGTGAACTCCCCGAAGTCGCCGCCGCGGTTGAGGCCCTCATCGGCGGGGAGGCAGATGAGGGCGCCCTGGACACCTTGCACGACGCCTTCCTGAACGCCCTGTTGGATTCTGAGCCTGAGAGCTCGGTTGCCTTTGATTCCGGGGCCGCCGGTGGCGGCGACCTGACCAGCTTCTACGAGCTGCCAAGTGGCGAGGCCCTCGTCTGCTCAATGGATGGCTGGCTTGGCGCCTACGAGAGCTTGGCTTCTGCCCTCGAGGAATACGATTGGATTTTCCCGAGCATTTCCATTGAGGATGTAAGTGAGCTTGCGGAGGTGCCGGAAAAGGAGAATCACATCCTCATTCAGGGCGAGGACTACCACCGCGATGGCGAAGATTGGTGCACGGACGATGGGCGGCCGTCAAGGTACGTCAAATTCCAAGGTGTCTGGATGTCAGAGGACGAAGCCCTCGACCGCGAGGATTCTGAAGACGGTTGAGTCAGCGCCGGTCTTCCCCTGGGGTCCAAGCTCGTCCTGCAAGCGCCTACTGCCCGTAGATGCCTCTGTCACGATGCGCGGGGCTAAGTGGGTCGTCCTGTTTGTTCTAGTCGGATCTTAGGGCCTTTGGTATTGATAGGTAGCTTTGAAGCTGCCCACGGGGTGGACTCCACCTCTACCGTAACCCTTTTAGCATGAGTATGACCTCTAGCCGCGCGTCCTATCAATCCACCCTGTTGCTATGCCTTGCATCCTTTGGGGTCGGACTTTCGGGATGCACTAGCGAATCATCCGAAGAGCCTGCACCTAGGCCGGACGTTGTGATGATCGTAGTGGACACTCTGCGCGCGGATCGCCTTGCGTTTTATGGATGTGATCGCGAGAACGCACCCTTCTTGAGCAGCCTCGCCGCCAAGGGACTTGTCTTCGAGCAGAGCCAAGCGCCAGGCCCTTGGACCGTACCGTCCACAGCCTCTTTGATGACGTCGACGTACCCTTTTCAGCATGGTGTTGTCGACGGTTTCGATTGGAATGCTAGCGACGAGGAGAACGTCGGCGAGACGGTCAATCGCATTCCGGCAAGTGTCGAGACTCTGCCCGAGATGATGCAGGGCTTTGGCTACAAGACCTTTGGTGTCTCGGCCAATGTATTGGTCGGGGTCGAGATGGGATTTGACCGCGGCTTTGATCATTTCTCCGCACTTGATGACGAGATTGCGGAGACGGTCAACACCACATTACTCCAGTGGAAGGATGAGATTCTTGGCGCTGAGCAACCCAACTTTATCTACCTGCACTACTTCGATCCCCACGATCCGTATTACGCCCGCGAACCCTGGTTCGATCTGGACGCTTTGGAGGGTCCGGATGCCGCGAGTGCATCTGCTTTTGCCAGGCTTAGGGCTGGTGCTTGGGATGGGATGGATTCGGAGATGCGCGAGGACCTGCTCGACTATCTGCCACGCATGCTCGGGTTCGAGGACATGTCCGAGGTTCCACCAGCGGCCATCGAGAACCCCTTGGATTACGTGCTCGCTTGCTACGACAGCGAGATCCGATATCTCGATGGGTATATTGAAGAGCTCTTCGAGGAGCTCCAACTGGACGACGAAACGATGATCATCCTTACGGCGGATCACGGCGAGGAGTTTCTCGATCACGGGGAGTGGGAGCACGGACAGAGCCTCTTCAACGAGCTTGTTAATGTCCCGCTCGTGATCAAGTTTCCGGGTGCCGATGCTCCGTCCGGCCGCGTTGTCGAGCCCGTCAGCACGATGGATGTCATGCCGACCCTGCGGCACTATCTCGGTGGCGAGATGTCGCCCCAGGAGCGCGGCATCAGGTTACAAGAACACGGCGACCCGACGCGCGTCGTCCTGACCACCAGCATGGACCTTCCCAATCCAATGGACGATCGGCCGGACGATGGCTCACTCATGGTGGGGGTTGTTCGCGGAGAGTGGAAGGCGGTCATCGGAACGGAGCGCGACCGTCGGGAATCTCGAGAGCACAAGTCGCTCTTCAACTTGAAAGAGGACCCCAGTGAGCGCAACGATCGGGCCTCTACAGATCCCAACGTGATCGAGTCCCTGCGAATGGAGTGGGAGCGCATTCAGGCCGAGACGATGATTTATGAACGCGAGTTCGGGCCCGTTGTTATGGACGAGGCGATGCGCAACCACATGGAGGGCCTAGGTTACACCGACTAGGTCGTTTGGCGATCTGGCGCGCTTGGCGCGCATAGCCAGGGAACCACGATATCCGCCATTTTCTGAAGTCCGTCGCCGGTGAACGAGTGGTCGACTCCGGCTAACTCCACGAGCTCAGCATTCCCTTCGCTCGCGGCGTGTGCATCCCGCGAGTGGGCCATGGGTACCACGGCATCGGCCGTACCGTGGACGATCAGCCATGGCACTTGAATACGCGTGGCATCGCCGACCACGCTGCCGATCTCGTGAAGATCCTTCACCAGCTCCGCACTAAGTGGGCAGGCGGGCTTGCCAAGCATGAGGTCGCCAACCTCCAAGTGCCCGAAGTAGCTATCCATGAACTCGGCGGTGTGCACCATGCCGGCAAGGCAGACCAAACGCTGGATCCGAGGGTCCAAGGCGGCGCGCCGCATTCCAACGGATGCTCCCATGCTGTGCCCAACGAAACTCACACGCCAGCGGTCCTCTAGTGCATCCAAGATGGCGCCTAAGTCGGCCACCTCTTTAGAAATCGTCGAGTCCTCGAAGTCACCCTCAGAATCCCCGTTCCCCGACCA
>Ga0315322_10003055_pt1 | contig 12992 bp, 8 predicted proteins | sample M110021515metaG_FD_203461 | JGI IMG/M metagenome (GOLD analysis project Ga0315322, IMG submission 203461) | Ammonia-oxidizing marine archaeal communities from Monterey Bay, California, United States - M1 100m 21515 | ecosystem: Environmental > Aquatic > Marine > Intertidal zone | place: USA... | reverse complement strand
TTCTGCAAGGCTGCCTGTGAATATTGGCTCCTGAGAATAGAGGAGGCTGCACAGAGTGTCGCCAAACTACTTGAAAGAGAAAAAGAGCTACCCGTCCGGTACCGACAACTTGCCTTGCTCTTGGAAACCGACATAACCTCTCTCAAAGAAGATTCTCTCGACCACATTTCCCGGCGAATGAGAGACGTAACACGACGACTTGAACTCGGGCATGCTGGGCCTGGAGTACAGGCCGTCCAGAGCGGAGTCATTGATTCACTCGACAAACTAATCAAAAAACTCGAGGAGCAAAAAAAACAGCAGGCTTCCGGAGGTGCAGGCAGTTCTGGTGGCAGCATGTCCGACGGCCGGCCGATGGAAGACAGCCAACTCGCTGGTGGCAAAGGCCGAGGTGAAGTAAAAAAACGGGAACTTGGTGAAACTGATGAATGGGGCGATCTCCCACCTCGTGAGAGGGAAGACGCCTTGCAGCAAATTGGCAGAGACTACCCAGCGCACTACCGAGAGGCGATTGAACAATACTTCAAGCGACTTGCAACAGGCAAGCCATAAGACGAACGGAAGAAATGAAGTGGCAGTCCTTGTTCCCCAAAAACACGAGTTGATCAAACAACGACAATCCGGCAGCCACATCTGCGGCAAAGCTTGGACCGCTCACCCCTACCTCCTGACAGGTGTCGCTGTCTTCTTCGCACTCTGGGCACCTCGTCTGACCCCTGCCCAAGAAAACGTCCAGAAACAAGACGTCACCGTCACCCTCTCAAACGGAGACATCGTTCGTGGAAAACTTGTGCATCTAGATGACGAAAATGTCACTGTTTCCGACACGTCAAAAACTCCTATTGCGACAAGCACGTTAAAAATACCCTCTGTCCGTAAAATAACTGCACCGGCACGCTCTACCAACTCGAACGAACTCATGATTGGGCTTGTTAATGGCTCTTATGTACGAGCCGATACCATTTCAACAGATGACTCAACGGCTTTCCTATCAATTGGAGACCGTATTCTTGAAGTACCACGAGATACTGTCCACTGGATTGCTTTTAAAGAATCTCAGTCAGGTTCACCGGACACATATAAGTGGCTTGCGGAACTCCCTGAAAACCCAGCAGCCGACATCATTGCCATCAAGCGTGATACTGCGTGGCAATTCATTGAATGTGCAATCACTCAAATCACACCAGAAAATGTCGTAGTTCTTCTCGATGGTGAAAGCATTCCAGTCAAGCGAAGCAAGATTTTTGGCATCTGTTGGTTGCACCCTGGAGAGACACCCGGCAAAGCTATAGAGCCCAACTCGCTCGACATTCTCTTGCGTTCACCGCAAGTTGAAATGAAGTGCCGTAAAATAACATGGAATGAAGACCTACTTTGTTGGGAAGTAACGATGACATCAATCAAAGACGACTTCGTCATTACCCTGCCAGCAGATGCTCTATCATCGATCGATTACACCTTCGGACGACACATTGACCTTACCCGAAGGCCACCAGCAAACTCGAGAACTGACCCTTACTTTGGTGGACTTGCAGGCGACGCAACTCTTTTACAGTACTTTTCACCAAGAATCATCATGACACCCGATGATGAAGATCAAGACGCATCAGTTCCGGCACTGCTTATTCATCCTCGAACCGAAATAACATGGACTGTTCCCGACGACTCGCGCCGTTTTCAAGCAAGTTTTTCGCTAGCCAAAAATTCTGTCTCACCAACGGCAGTCGTGATTCAGATTGACAATTCTGAAGTCTTCCAAACCGTGCTCGGAAACCCGGAGGAAGGAGACATGAGCAATCAGCCTCTCTCTGTCGACATCCCTCTTAACGGTGGCAAACAGCTGAAAATCATTGTCGACTTTTTAAAGAAACCTCTGAACGGCACAGATGAAAAGACTATGGTCTCTCTGCTCAGTGGCCCGATTCAAGTAAAGAATCCAAGAATCGAGCGGTAAATCAATATGCAAACAATTCATAATCGAACCATTACGAAAGAAACTGGTCGTCATTTCATCATAGTGATACTGATACCACTTCTGGCAGCTGCATGCCCGGTTGTATTTTCTGCCGGCAACAACGACACGCTCCCAGAAGTTCTTTCGGCTCAGCAAGAACGCATCCGCGTAATTGAAACCGCTGCAAAAACTTCGGTATCAGTTTTTGCTGGCAGTTCCGGCGGAGGCTCTGGCGTGCTCATTAGTCCTGACGGATACGCCCTCACAAACTTTCACGTCGTCCAGCCAGCTGGAATTACCATGCGGTGTGGACTCAACGATGGGCAACTCTACGAGGCCGTCCTCGTGGGCTTGGATCCGACGGGTGATCTTGCAGTTATTAAATTGATTGGAAAAGACGCCTTCCCCTACGCTCCTATCGGTGACAGCGACACCGTTTCGGTTGGCGATGCCTGCTACACCATCGGAAATCCTTTTTTACTAGCAACCAACCTTCAGCCGTCCGTAAGTGCGGGCATCGTTTCGGGAGTGCATCGCTACCAATTTCCGGCCGGCACTCTTCTCGAATACGCCGATTGTCTTCAGGTCGATGCCGCTATCAATCCGGGCAATTCAGGCGGAGGGCTCTTTAATGCACGTGGAGAACTAATTGGTATTAACGGCCGTGCTTCATTTGAAAAACGTGGAAGAATTAACGTCGGGGCAGGCTATGCCATTTCTTCTAATCAGGTTCAAAATTTCCTAGGAATACTTAAGAGTGGCCATCTCGCAGACCATGCAACCCTTGGGGCAACCGTTGCGACAAGTGCTGATGGACGAGTTGTTGTCTCCGATATCCTTGAATCTTCAGATACTTGGCGGAAAGGGCTGCGAATCGATGATGAGATTATTGAATTGGCGGGAAGAAGTGTTCGCAGCGTCAATGCTTTCAAGAACATTCTCGGGACACTGCCAGCTGGCTGGCGGATTCCTGTGGTCTTCCGAAGGGCTGGACGACCAAGTGAAATCTTTGTTGAGCTAGCCGGAGTTCACACACCTGCAATGCTCAATGAACTCATGGCTGGGCGCCGAGCTCCCCTGTCAGAAAACAAACCTGGCGACAGCCCAAAACCCAAGCCAAACCCTTTGGCCCCTGATCCGGCAGACCTTCCAGAGTCAATTCGAAAATTCTATGAACCTCGTTTTGGCTACGCCAACTTTTATTTCAACAGAATCGAACTTGAACGGGTCCGTGATGTTCTCCAACGCAGAAAATCAGCGTCTGAAAAACAAGAAATCTCGTGGCGATACCACGGACAGCTTGAGGCCGGCGGCTCTTTTGAGATTGAACTGGGAGACCAGTCGGCAACAATTTCTCTTCCGACCGGAATATCTCGTTGGGAACAGGCTGCTGCCGACGCAGGCCTCTCTGCTGAAGCTGGGTTTGACTCAAGCCCTCCAGGATCAGGCGGCATGCTAGCGGCATTAACAATGTGGCGACGCCTACTTATAAAAGGTGCGCAGAATACTGATGGGCGTATCACCTACTGGGGGCAGCAGCCCCTTTATTCCACATCCACAAACCAATTGGCTGATGTGCTTGAACTGACAACAAGCAGTTGTCGATCTCGATTTTTTATTGATGAATTTGGAAATGTTTCACACGTGACATTTTTTCTTGGATCCTCTTCTACTTCGTGCGACCTGCATTTCACTGGACTAAGTAAACGCGGACCGTACTGGCAGCCAACGCATCTGACTGTCGACTATGACGGCGACCGATTTGCTACTTTCCACTTTGAGAAGGGTGACCAAAAAAGCAGATGACTTTGAGAACCCAACACTACAATGCTATGTGCTCAAGAATACTCCAAGTAGTCATAGTACTGGCAGTTACTCCTCTCGCACTCTGCCCAACTCGAGCGATGGGCGGTGACGTCACAGCAGTAAGCGTGGATGCTGCAAGCCGTGTCGTGAAACTCTACGGAGCAGGTGGCATTCGTGGCTTGGAGTCATACCAAACAGGAATACTCGTCTCTCCATCGGGCCATATCCTGACAGTACTGAGTACAGCAATCGACTCAGAAGTGATTGATTGCGTTCTCGATGATGGCCGCCGTTATACCGCGATCCTCGTTGGTGCGGACCTGCGCCGAGAATTAGCAGTCTTAAAAATAGACGGCACTAATTTGCCTTTCTTTAAGCTTTCGGCAGACTCACCTCGACAAGTTGTTGGAACCCGTGTGCTGGCTTTGTCAAATCTTTTCGGGGTGGCCGTTGGTGACGAGCGGGTAAGCATTCAACAGGGCGTCATTGCGGCCCACGTGCCACTTCGAGCCCGCCGTGGGTCTCACGAGGCTGCATATCGTGGAGATGTCTATATTCTGGATTGCACAACCAACAACCCGGGCTCTCCTGGTGGATGTCTCATTACCTGGCAGGGGAATTGCATTGGCATGCTTGGTAAGGAATTACGATCTGCTGAAAATGCGACATGGTTGAGTTACGCAATCCCAACGAACGAGTTGGCTCTCGGACTTGAAGCTATTTTAAGCGGAAGAAACAACGAATCACTTGCAGGCGAGAAAGAGGTTTCGGATTTTGACATCCGGTCACTTGGCCTGGAGTTAGTTCCCGATTTACTTAATTTGACGCCGCCTTTCGTGGAGGCGATTGTGCCAAACACGCAGGCTGCCGAAACTGACTTGCAGGCCGATGATCTTATTGTCGCGGTTGGAAATCGCACCGTCACATCACAGCGAGGTCTTCGCCAAGAACTCTCCTATCTTATTCCTGGTGACCCCATTCAATTGAATGTCATACGTAATGGGAGAATCGTCCTGGTAGATTTGGGCGTCGTTCCCTCTCTTACCGAACCCAGAGGGAAAAGGTGAAAAATGAATGGTGTCTTCAGACGAATTACTTTGATTCATTTAATGCTGGGCGTATGGTTTCTTTGTGCCGTATCTGTGAATCCGTGCTACCCGGCTCAAGCCACACAACAGACACCACCCGAGCGAGTCCTCGCTGAACAAACAGCTTTCCAAAAGGCCCTGAATGGAATTGCTGATTCCGTTGTCCGAATTGAACCAAGTGGTTTATCTGTAGCCACCCTCCAAGGCGCGCGTGAAGCAACACCGACTGCAGGTCCATCGAGTGGTCTTGTTGTTGGAACCGATGGCTGGATTCTTACTACTGAATTTGCCGTTCCCTCTGATATTGAAGAAGTAGTCATCACGCTACCACCAAAGAAAAAAACAACTGAAAATCCAAAGCAGTCGCCTAAACGACTTGTAGGGCGAGTCACTGGACGAGACCTCAATCGCCGCCTTGTTCTTCTCAAGTGTGATCCCAAAGAGCCACTCACTGAAGCTGAATTTGTACCTCGAAAAAACGTGCGTCCCGGTGAATGGGCACTTGCTGTTGGCCGAGTATGGGATCTCTACGAGCCGAGCGTCGCTATAGGCATTGTTTCTGCGGTAGGCCGATGCTGGGGCAGAGCCATTCAAACTGATGCGGCAATATCGCCCGTGAATTACGGCGGGCCTTTGCTCAACATTGAGGGGAAGGTTTTTGGCATCATTGCACCACTTCCTGCAGAGACTGCAGGTATGTCTACAGGAACCGAGCTGTATGACTCGGGTGTCGGGTTCGCCATACCTATGTACGATATCATTCCGCTCATTCCTCGACTCAAGAAAGGGGAGACACTCAAGCCTGGGCTATTGGGAATTGGCTACTCGACAACGGACCCCATCAATGGACGCCCTATTGTAGAAATAGTCCGAACTGGCTCACCAGCAGCCAAGTCGGGCCTCAAAAGCGGTGATCTCATTACACAAATAAATGGTCAGTCGATACAACGCATTGCAGATGTACGACATGCACTCACACCTAAATTGGCAGGCGACGCTCTCGAAATCACCGTTCAACGTCCAGAGAAAAAAACACCATTATCAATTCGTGCTGTTCTCACTGGCAAACTACCACCGTGGAAGCGATCAATGCTTGGCATTGTCCCAGTGCGTCAGGCATCGAAGAGTAATGCAAAAAACACAGAGGAGGGCGTCACTGTCAAGTGGACGTGGCCGAACGGTCCGGCAGAGAAAGCTGGCATCCAGCCTCAAGACGTGATCACTGGCGCCGCAATAGTTTCACAAACCAATGAAGACGATCTTCTTCTTCGATCAATCACATCATCGAACCAATTAGCCGGGCTCCTCGGTGGGCTCACAATCAATACTGATATTGTCCTCAAGATTCGCAACTCGAAAACGTCTCGAAAGGTCCGAGTCACAACCGCACCTTTCCCAGAAAAACCTCCAAATGAGGTTCCTGAATTCGACTCAACCAATAAGGACACCCCACCACCTGCGGTCGTGAAGCTTGAAATCCCGGAGGTAGCAGAACCTTCGTGGGCACTTATCCCTGAACAGCAGGATGGCCCGCCGGCTGGCGTTCTCGTGTTTTTTGACGAGCCATCCGGGATGCTCTCAGAAAAAGCTGTGACCGCCTGGACATCGAACTGGCGGGAGGCTGCTGCCCAATATCGAGTTGCTCTGGTTTTAATACCATCTTCAGATTCCGGCAGTTGGCGGCAAGCAGATCTGGAGCGGGTCGGAAAGACAATTGGTGCATTAGCACAACGCTGCAAAATTGATCCAACCAGAATTGCCCTTGCCGGCTCAAAAGCAGGCGGGACGTTCGCTTGGCTGGGAGCAAATCGGTTCGACACGATAGCTCGAGGGGTCTGCCTAATCGATGCTGACATACCTCGCCGAACACGTATCCGCGAAGCCTCCCCAGATCGTTTCCGCTGGGTGCTATTTGGCACTACGACCACGGAAAAAAACAACGAGGAAGAAAGCCAGAAGTATCAAAAAACCATGAAACGACTCCGCCAAGCCGGTATGCCTGTCGGCGAAATACCATTAGGAGATGAAACGGAAAGAGCATCTAAACTCTGCCAGTGGGTCGAATCGCTCGGAGTGCTTTAGAACCGGTCATCAGTGAACGTGGGCCTCAAGGCCGTCTTCGAAACTTTGTTCCAATACCTCGAAAATCTGCCAAGATCCTTTACTTTACTAGCGTCACAGAAAGACGGCCAATCAAGAGGAACAACTGGCGTTGTACTGGATAGCCTGTCGACAACGTGACCCACGGCAGGACAAGATGTGTTCGCCACACTGATAGCATTCACATTGTTCGCGTGTGCTCTCTCCTGCAAAACCGTAGCAGTATCTCCAAACCATATTTCCACATCTGGAAGATCTGCTAAACACTCACAAATAAACGCTATACGCTTAAAAGAGGGACGTTCATCAGATAGCCAGTGCTGGTCAAATACAAAAATTGCCGGTGACTCTGAAAAGTGAAGTTTGGCAGGAGAACACGCAGAAAGTGAGTCAAGAGTCATCCATACAAGCGATTTACCAGGGATATCTGAAGAGCCCCATGACACTACGGGCGGTATCGTGAGTTTCACTTCTCGCTCATCAGAATCATTCATAAACAACTTTTCATTAAGCTGTTCGTATGTCCCTTCAAAATCACAATGCCCGAAAGCAGGGCACGTTTCGCAATAAATCCCAGCAGTAAAACGCTCCAAATTCTCGCGGTTGAAAATGTATGGCTTGCTAGAGAACGTTCCCGCAACCCACTGCCAAGAAAAATTATTACTGGCGGGATCAGCGTCGAGCAGATGCTGAAGAAACCAGGCGGCACCCACCCGCCAATTCACTTTGCGAGTATGAACAAGCCAGGATGCAAGCCACATCCGTTCGTGATTGTGAAGCCAACCATCGTGTGTAAGTTTTCTACAGAATGCATCGATGCAATCCAAGCCAGTTTCCCCATGCGCAACCGTATCGGGAAGATAGTCAATCATCTGCCCCCGATGCCTTGTGGCGGGAGTTTCGAAATCATGCCACACTCCCTCAGGGCGAGCTGCACGAACCCGCTGCCAATAATCACGCCATCCCAATTCGGCAATAAGTTTTTCGGCTTGCGATGCTTGCTGTACTTTTGAAAGAGCTACATCACGAACCTCTGTAAGAGACAGTACTCCGTGACGAAGCCACGGAGACAATTTCGTAACATCGCCTGAGACAAAATTCCTGGTGCGACCATATAGAACTGGTTCGATCTTCTGTAGCCGTTCAATTGCTTTAAGTCGTCCTCCGCGAAATTGACTCCCGGAGAAGTTTTCGATTTCGACGGCCGTCGGAGGCGGCAGCTCATGCCCAGTTACGAGATGAAACTCACGAGCAATGTGTGAATGCATCGCCTCAGAGTCATTTCTGTATGACTGGAGATTCTTCATAACGAGACCTTTTTCATCTGCCCGAAATACAGGCACCAAGTGCATGAATACGGGGCTTCAGTGGAATCTTGACTGATCAATAAAACGTAATGACGGAAACACATAAGCCGGAAACACAGGGGCTTTCTGAATCCTAGCTTCTGCTGCAATACGCACATGCTATGTCGGCACAGAAGTTGCAATGCTTCATCTTAGGAGTGTGAGTAAATCTGCCCACGAGAGAGATTGTGGCTGCGCAACCAAACATTCTGCCGTAATGCCTCAATAATTAGTCCCTCACATTTCCAGGAAAACGTGACGTGTTTTGCTGATCCTTTCAACGAGTGCAGCAGTCGCAAACGGCAACAAAAGACCGACATCTATCAGCCAAGAAAACACGTGAACAAAGCATGCAACTGTGTCTATAAACCCTCCATTTATGGATGCCCCAATGGCTTGAGTGAGCAGTCCGCCTAGCTCGCTCAGGTCGGGGCATCCGTATGCTTAGTCCTGAAAAGGGTACCATGACGTAGCTGTTTATTATTGACACAAACTCAAAGGCGAATCCGGTGAAACTGATTATTGCGATCATCCAGCCCGACAAACTTGAACGAGTCAAACAAGCCTTGTCGGAAGTTGAGGTCTTTCGTTTGACAATTCTCGATGTCCAAGGCTTCGGCAGGCAGCTTGGTCACGCGGAGACTTACCGTGGTCATGAAATTGCGATCAATCTCTTGCGCAAGGTACAGCTTCAAATAGCTATTAATGATGAATTCGTTGAGCCAACCATCCAAGCGATTCAGAAGAGTGGCCGATCGGGAGTAGCTGGAGAGATTGGTGACGGTAAAATTTTCATCCTACCGATGGATGAATGCGTCCGTATCCGCACAGGGGAACGAGGAGAAGAAGCTATTTAAAAACATGACCCTTGAAACGAATCACAGAGCAATCAGAGCTGCTGAGGATGAAGCCTTGGCTTGCCTCCGATGGCGACACGATTCACTGCGGCAAGAAATGCTTTTGCTGACGCTTCTAGTGAATCAGTTGACACACCTCTCCCTCGGTGCAATTGTCCTCTATATCGCTCAGAAGTCGCTTCAAGCTCAACAGACACTTCTGCCTGAGCGTCTTTCCCGACCGTAACGGCCTGCACCCGAAAATCACGGCAGACCGTTGTGATACCTGTTATTTTTTCAATCGCAAGAAAGATGCCATCAATTGGACCGTCGCCACTTGTTATCGACACTGCCTGACTTTTTCCATCTTGTTTCACACGAAGCGTCACTGTCGGCGCATTGCCACTCTCACACGAAACCGAGTAGCCTTCAAAAACGAAAAGCTCTGGCAGTACGGCAAATTGCTGTTCACAGAGTGCTGCAATATCTCCGTCATAGATTTCTTTCTTACGATCTGCCAGCAGTTTAAATTGTTCGAAAACTGTCTGAAGCTGCTCTCCTGTCAGCTGATAACCAAGAACGGCTGCCCGGTCTGCCAGAGCTGCTCGACCACTGTGTTTACCAAGCACAAGATCAGTCCGTTCAAGCCCAACATCCTCTGGACGCATAATTTCATATGTGTTTCGATCTTTCAGCATGCCATCCTGATGAATGCCCGCCTCATGGGCGAACGCATTCCGTCCAACAATAGCCTTGTTTCGTGGCACCTGAATTCCTGTGATATTCGCAACAAGTCGACTCGTTGGTACTAAACGCTGCGTAGCAATTCGACTCTGGCACTTATACAAGTCGGCTCTCGTCTTGAGAGCCATCACTACTTCTTCAAGCGAACAATTCCCGGCTCGTTCGCCAATCCCATTGATCGTGCACTCAACCTGACCAGCACCAGCCTGAACAGCTGCCAAACTGTTTGCAACCGCCAAACCAAGATCGTCATGACAATGAACACTCAGGATTGCTTTATCGATATTTGGGACACGATTCCGAAGCGCATGGATCACATCAAACATCTGCTGTGGCGTAGCATACCCAACGGTATCTGGAATATTAACGGTAGTCGCTCCAACATCGATGACCGCCTCAACGACGCGACAAAGAAAATCTATTTCTGTACGAGCAGCATCCTCCGGCGAAAACTCGATATCTTCACATTTCTCTCTTGCTCGACGGACACCTGCTACCGCTCGCCGAACGACCTCGTCTTCATCCATCCGGAGTTTGAACTCACGGTGGATTGCACTTGTTGCTAAAAATACATGAATTCGTGGGCGGGCTGCTTCAGTGAGTGCTTCCCAGGCGCGGTCTATATCACTATCGTTGCACCGAGCGAGGCCACAAATTATCGGTTCGCGAACTGCACGACCGATTTCGCGGACTGATTCGAAGTCACCGGGAGAAGCAATTGGAAAACCCGCTTCAATGACATCAACCCCTAATTGAGACAGTGCATGCGCAACCTCAATTTTTTCAGTGAGATTCATGCTTGCACCCGGAGACTGTTCTCCGTCTCGAAGCGTCGTATCAAAAATTTGGATTGATTGATGAGCAGACATGATCAGTTAAAAACTTGCCTTTCCAGAATAATCCAGACACTTCTCAGAATAATGTGGCCCCGGAACCACAAGTCTAATTTAGCAGACCTTCTTCATTGTCCACTCTCTTGGAACTCTTGCTACCCCAAGAACCTATGGCATCTGTACATACACAGAAAACCGCTGCTTCCGCCTAATATCGGGTCCTTGCTAGCACCATGCGGCATTGCAGACCATCTACATGCCTCCAAAGTTCCGCTCTGGTATCATCAAAGGTTGGGAGTTTCGACGAACATGACCAAGACGACTCTAATCGAGTAAATACAAGATGACACTTCGTGAGTTCCAACAACTCATTCGCAATATGTACCACGACAAGGATGCTGCACGTGGTGTCGAAGGAACATTCATGTGGCTGACAGAGGAAATTGGGGAACTCGCAACTGCCTTACGAAGCGGCTCGCCTGAAGAGCAGGCCTTGGAGTTTGCTGACGTCTTGGCATGGCTCGCAACCATTGCAAATGTTGTCGATGTCGACCTCGAGCAGGCAATTGCAAAAAAATATGGACATGGCTGTCCTGGCTGCGGGCAAATTTCTTGCACCTGCCCCGATGCGGAGAAGCCATAATGATTCCTAGGCAGCTCTTGCTCTGCTTCCTTTTTTTGATTGCCACACCGGTGGTTGGTATGGCGACATCTGACAGTCAGGAGTTCTCGGCTGAAATTGGCCTCAATGGAATTGTTCGTGCAGGCCACTGGACGCCGGTGACACTTCGCATTCCACAGTCTCTTGCGCAACCATCAACTCGCTACGTTGCTGTAGAAGCGCAGGACCCAGATGGACAATGGCTTCGATCACCACTGGTTCGTCCCACTTCGATAAACGATACACAATGGGCAGCAAGGCTTCTTGTAAAGATTGGCGGCAGAGACAGCACCATTCGGGCCGTGGTCATCGACACGACAGAACCAAAGGCAGACAGATCGCATCTCGCGCAGGTGGTTGCTTCAAAAACAGTGCCTATTCCGCAACTACTGAAATCAAGTCAGGAAGTCTTGATGCTTCTCGGCGACCTCGAGAATGCGACAAGAGCGTCTCGGCTTGCGGCTCGGGAAGATGGGTCACGAATGCTTGTGGTTTCTCCTGAGCCACGTTCCGAATCGCTTCCACTCTCTTCTGTTTTTGGCCCTCCGGGGCTAACGCTTGACGGCATCGACAAGGCGATAATCTGCGGAAATGCGGTGACACGAGGCATTTCAGCCGATCGCCTTCTTGAGCTTGATGCATGGATTCGGGAGGGAGGTGACCTCCTTCTCATATCAGGAATGTCGCTTCCGGCTGCTCTATCAACGTCTCCATCTCTCGAGTCATGGCTGCCTGGCAAGTTCAGCCGGCTAGTCCCATTACGTCGGGCATCTGCGCTTGAAACATATGCGAGATCCAGTCGACCACTCGCCCGCCGAGCTATTGAGGAGTTACAGATTCCAATCTTCGAAGATCTTCCAAAACTACAAGGTGTGATCGAGGCTTCAGTTGGTGGCACCGAAAACGACCCACCACTTGTCGTGCGCCGCGCTTATGGCTTCGGACGGATCACATGGATTGGTATCGATCTTGATACACGAACGTTTGCCTCATGGCCTGGCACCGACTCACTTGTACTAAAGCTACTCGATATCGAAGACAGTGGAGATTCTGAAGGAAGAGCAGGGGAGGCGCGGCGGGGCGGCCTCGACTTGGCAGGACAATTAAGGCTTGCAGTCGATAATTACCAGAGTGTCTCCGTTATTCCGTTTGAGCTCATTGCACTCATCGGAATGCTCTATGTTGCTGCACTCTTTCCACTTGACTGGTGGATCGCCCGACGAAGCGAGCGTTTTAGATGGATAACTTGGCTGACCTTGCCGCTCATTGTCCTCGCCTTTACAGGAATCACTTGGTCAACCACACATCAATTTAAATCTGATGGATGGCAGATCCACACTGCCGGTGTCTTTGATATTGACGAGGCGACCCAAACGTGTCGATCAACCAGCTTTGCCGGCATCTGGGCTTCAAACAATGGACGATTCAACCTGTCTGCAAACCCTACGCAAGACACCTCCAAAGAGGATTCTCGTTCAGTGGTGAGTTGGTTTGCAGCATCTGGACGAAACATCGGCGGCCCTGATGCATTAACGCCACATCCTTCTCTTGCTGGAGCCCCCTACGCATACGGATCATCCGCAGCCAGACTTCAGAACATTTCAATTGCGGCAGCTTCAAGCCA
>Ga0315322_10003052_pt1 | contig 12996 bp, 6 predicted proteins | sample M110021515metaG_FD_203461 | JGI IMG/M metagenome (GOLD analysis project Ga0315322, IMG submission 203461) | Ammonia-oxidizing marine archaeal communities from Monterey Bay, California, United States - M1 100m 21515 | ecosystem: Environmental > Aquatic > Marine > Intertidal zone | place: USA... | reverse complement strand
GCTTGCGTGTGATCGAGACGGAGATGAGCACGCCGAGCTGGACGCCTCGCTCGGCTAGCATTGTGATGCATGTGGGTGACGAACGAGTCGTGCTGCACAGCTTCCAGGATCGCCGCGACTCGGACCGCACGATATTGCCGATGGGCGCACCGTCTTGTGACGTGACCGGTCGCGCTCGTTTCTCGCTCGTCGAGCTGGAGCCTGGCGATATCCTTGTGACCTCGGCGCCTCTAACCTCTACGCTCTTGCGCGCAAAAAAAGCGGGTGCCGCTGCTGTCTTGTCGGCGAAGCTCGAGGACTTCAATATAGATCTGTCCAACCAAGAGCGTCACCGCGACGCCATTCTCTACAAGCGTTTGCCACGCCCTAGTCCCCTGCCAGTTGCGCAGATATCCCCGAACAGTCTGGTGGCCATTCGCAACGCGGCCGACAGCAACCCCGATGGCGTCACAGTAACCTTTCGGGCGAAGATCGAACTTGGCGACCAATCGATGCGTACGCTCGAAGCGCGCATCGTCGGCGCGACCCGTCCGGACGAGTGCAGCGTCAGCGTCGCACACATCCAAGAACCCGGCGCAAGCGACAATGCGTCTGGAGTCGGGGGCCAACTCGAAGCGGCTATCGCGTCTTCCAAGATCTTGCGCGCTGGAATAGTGCCATGGCCCTCGCGAAGCGTGGTGTTCGTATGGGGCGATGAGTACACGCAAACTGAGATTTGGCTGGCGGATACGAAACTAAGGCCGATAGCGGGTATCTCGTCGGACATGATGGGGAACTCGCCGAGCACGGGCGCGATAGCACTTCTTGAGCGCATGCCGGACCCCGGTGGCGTGATGCCAATGCTGCCTGACGTACATACGGAGTGGGGTGCGGGCGAAGTGACCGGCGATATGGTCAAGCCCAATGGTTTTGCAATCATCGCGCGCTGCGCAATGATTGATGTTGCCCTTGGCACTGCGGCAAAAGTTGAGCGCGGCCCCGACGTCGTCACATGGAAGACCGCGGATCACCCGTGGGAGGGTGGCAGCGACCACGATGTGTTCAACGCTGCTGGCATCCCCGGCGTCCTCTTCTGGCACTTCACCGATTTTACATATCACACGAGCCTCGATCGCATGGATGTTGTCGATGGCGAAGAACTGCGACGATCCGAGGTGACTCTCGCTGCGACGCTACTGGCGATGGCCGACCCGAAGCCAGCGGATCTAAGCCGCTATCAGATTTCGCTCGGACTTGAATGCGAGGTACGAATCGAAGCCGCGTTAGAAGCTGGTGAAGAAGGCCTCGCGATGGCGTGGCGCGAATGGCAGCGCGGTGCATCCGCATGGCTGCGCTCCGAGTGCTTGCAAATTCCTCTTGCCGAGTCCCTCGTTACGCCCACGGAAGACGAGCAAGCGCAGGCCGCCGCAGCCGCGGCCTTCTACGAAGCTCAAGCGAGATAAGGGCTTCCTCCAACTGACTGCGTTCAGGTCGCGACTAGTTTGGCAGCATCGAGGCAGATGAGGCCATCCTCGGTGTATTCCGCCTGTTCTTGGGCTCTTCGTACCTGAAGTAGCAGGCATCTCAAAGGCGTACCGCTTCTGGGAGTTTTGATTCCCATGAATTCGGCGGATGGATTCCCTGATTGGTTCATACAAATTCGCCGGAGAATGTCCAAAATCCGCGCACCATGGCAATCGATTTTGAAAGCGAATACGGCGTCAACGCGGGATATGTAGAGGAACTCCACCAATTGTGGTTGGAGGACCCGGGGGCTTCCGAGGACAGCTGGGCAAAGATCTTTGAGCGCATCGACCCCGAAGGCGCGGCAAGGGCTGTGGCGCGTTCGACGAAAGAGGCTCCGGTGGCGGGCGTTAACGAAGCCGGCGATGAGACCGCCGATTACGAAAAGCTAAAGGGCGTCGGACGTCTGATCGTGAAAAACATGGTCGCCAGCTTGGACGTTCCAACGGCGACTTCGGTACGAGTCGTGCCGGCCAAGTGCCTGGACGAGAACCGCCGCCTGATCAACGAGCACATGGCGGTGCGCGCGTTGGGGAAGGCATCCTATACACACATCATCGCATTCGCGATGATCCGCGCGCTAGGCGAAATGCCACGCGCGCAAAGCGCGTTTGAAGAGAACGAAAACGGCCTGTGGCGCCGCGTTCCGAAAAACGTGAACTTCGGCTTGGCGATCGACGTGCCTGGGGCAGGTGGCACAAGGCAGCTTGTCGTGCCGAAGGTGCCCAAGGCAGAGGCGATGTCCTTCGGCGAGTTTTATGACTCCTACCAAGGCATCGTCGTGCGCGGACGCGATGGCAAGCTGACATCGGACGACTATGCGAACTGCACAGTCACGCTTACAAACCCCGGTGGTTTCGGAACGACGATGAGCGCTCCGCGACTGATGTCCGGTCAGGGCTTGATCCTGGCCGTTGGAGGTATAGGTATTCCGCCGGAGATGCGCGGGATGGCCAACGCGACGCTCGCCGCGAATGCGATCGGCCCTGTGATGACCCTCACCGCTACCTACGACCACCGCGTAATTCAGGGCGCCGAGTCTGGTTTGCTCTTGCGTCGAATCGAAGAGCTACTCGGTGGCGGCGACGGCTTTTACGAGCAGATCTTTGGTGATCTGCGTATCCCTTGGACGCCGGTGAAAGCGACAGCGGATAGCTCGCGTGCCGGCGTGCTCGGCGCTGGTCAAGGTAGCGAGCAAGAGCAGCTCAATCAGCGCGCACGCGTTTGGCAGCTGGTCAACGCGTATCGCTCTCGGGGTTGCCGCTTGGCGGATCTCGACCCACTCGAGTACACGCCCGATCCGATTGAGTCCCTCGACCCCGCAGCCTACGGCTTCACGATCTGGGACCTGGATCGCATGTTCAGCTCGGGCGATCTTTCGACCGAGCCGATGATCAGCCTGCGGGACATTCTCGTGCAACTGCGCCGTGCGTACTGCCGTCGTTGGACGGTCGAGTATATGCACATCGTCAGCCTCAAGCGCAAAATGTGGTTGCGAGGCCAGGTGGAAGATCCGTCGCGAACAGCCGAGATCAATCGGGACGACCGTATTCGCATCTTGACGATGCTGAGTCGCGCGGAGAACTTCGAGCGCTTCCTCGGCGCCACGTACGTCGGCAACAAGCGCTTCTCGCTAGAGGGAGGCGACTCGATGATTCCCGCGCTGGCTGCGATACTTGATCGGGCTGCCGAGGGCGGCGTCGAGCACGTCGTGATCGGCATGGCGCACCGCGGTCGCTTGAATGTGCTCGCGAACATCATGGGCAAAAGCCGTGCGCAGATATTTTCGGAGTTTGAGGGCGTGCTCTTGCCGCTCTCCCAAGAGGGCTCCGGCGATGTGAAATATCACCTTGGGCAAATGGGCACGTACAAAACTTATCGCGGCAAAGAGGTCACGGTCGTACTTTGCGCGAACCCCAGCCACTTGGAAGCGGTCGATCCCGTAGTTTGCGGTATGACGCGCGCGTATCAGGATCAGCTCGGGGACACCGATCGCCGCCGTGTACTCGCCGTGCAGATTCATGGTGATGCGGCATTTAGTGGGCAGGGGGTTGTGCCAGAGACTTTGAACCTGTCGCAGCTTGCGGGCTACACCAACGGCGGCACTGTGCACCTTGTGGTGAACAATCAGATTGGATTCACCGCGAGCCCCAAGGACACTCGCTCGACCTATTACTGCACCGACGTCGCGAAGGCTGTCCAGGCGCCGATCCTGCATGCGAATGGCGATAACCCCGAGGCTGTAGTGCGAGCCTCGTTGCTCGCCGTCGACTATCAGCGCGAGTTCCAAGGCGATGTCGTCATCGACATGGTCTGCTACCGCCGCTGGGGGCACAACGAAGGCGATGAGCCTGCGTACACGCAGCCTCAGCTCTATTCTAAAATCAACCAGCACCCGACTGTCCCCGAGACCTATAAGAAGCTTCTACTTCGTCGGGACAACCTGTCCGAGGACGAGGCGAACGGCATCTTCGAAGAGACCAGCGCCGAGCTGTCTAGTGCACTCAAAGAGTTCCGGGCTGGCGTAAAGGTCGAAGCACCTAAGGAGGGCGAGCTCTTAGATCTCGACCTCGACGACCCCGCGGACTTTGCGACGGAGCTATCGGTGGTGACCGGCATTGGGGAAGACGAGTTGGTCGTAAAGATCGACGAACTCAACCAGATGCCCGCTGGACATGTGACGCATCCGAACTTGCTTCGTCAGCTGCGCCGCCGCGAGCGCATGGTGCGTGGCGAACTGGATCTGGACTGGGGTTGCGCGGAAGCGATGGCTTTCGCCACGCTGGTTGCGGGCGGTCTTCCGATTCGGCTTTCGGGTCAGGACTCGGGCCGAGGAACGTTCAGCCATCGCCACGCCGTTATTCGTCACCAAGAGAACGACACCGACCATGTGCCGCTGTCAAAGGTGGCGCAAGACGCTGGCAACGGCGGCCACTTCGAGGTACATGACTCCCCGCTTAGCGAAGAGGCGGTACTCGGTTTTGAGTACGGCTACTCTCTAGCACGCCCGAACACGATGGTCTTGTGGGAGGCGCAATTCGGTGATTTTGTCAACGGCGCGCAAATTCAGATTGACCAGTTCGTGACATCCGGCGCGACGAAGTGGAAGCAGAGCGTCGGCTTGACAATGCTCTTGCCGCACGGCTTCGACGGCATGGGGCCCGAGCACTCGAGTGCGCGCCCCGAACGCTTCTTAGCGCTCGCCTCGGGTGGTAACCTGACGATCTGCAACGTGAGCACGGCCGCGCAATACTTTCATATGTTGCGACGCCAGGGTCTTTCGATCGAGCGCGGCTCGACCTGTCCGCTAATAGTCTTCACGCCGAAGTCCTTGTTGCGCGACAAGCGCGCCGCAAGCCCCGTTGCGGATTTAGCCGCCGAGCGATTCCAGGAGGTGCTCGTTACCGGCAATGGCGCGAAAGCCAAACGCGTGATTCTCTGCACTGGTAAAGTGCGCCACGATCTCCTCGACGTGCGCGCGGATCTCGACAACGCGGACGACTACTTGATCGTTTCGCTCGAACAGCTCTATCCCCTGCCGATGGTGCAGTTGCGCGAGCTCCTTGATGACCACAAGGGTGCTGAGTGGATTTGGTGCCAGGAAGAGCCGCGGAATATGGGCGCATGGAGTTTTGCGCTCCAGCGCTTCATGGATCAAGGGCGCATGTTGAAGTACGTGGGCCGCCCCGAGTCGTCGAGCCCCGCCACCGGTTCGCACCGTCGCCACTCCGCTGAACAGGCGTACCTGATCGCGGCAGCGTTTCAGTAAGAGGTTGTTGTGCGAAGCGCATAGACTCGACTAGCGGTTGGCATCTCTCTGTCCTCGCCTGTCGATCAGGGGGGCAAGAGGCGCGGGGGCCGACGGCAGATGTGTCGCTCTAGCGCAAAGTCAACGTGACTTTTGTCGTAGCACCAATGGAGAGTCTGACCTCTTCTCGTTGCGTCAACTCGCCGTTGGGCCCGCGGGCCATCAGTGAGATTGTTCCCGCGGATAAGTCGCTACTGCTCGCACTGCCGAAGTCATCAGTCGAGAGACTCGCCGAGCTAGTCTTTCCATTTGCGGTCAAGTAGATCAACGCACCCGGAACGAGCGCCCCGTTGTTGTCGAGCACGGTGACCTGCAGAGAAGCGCTGCGCTCCAACTGCACCGTGATGCTAGCGACGCCGTCCTTTATTCGGGCCTCGGGCCACGCGGAAAACGGCAAGCTCTGCGATTGGAATCCCGGAGCTTCGATTGAAAAGAGCGGCCAATCATTACCCGCGAATTCCTGAACCGTCAAGCCACCGCCAGCTGCTTGCTTCCGCCTTGGGGCGTGCCATGTGTTCTTGTTGCGGATTGCAGAGTCGACCCCACCCGAAGCGACTCCCTGCGTCCACATGTGCACCTGAAAACCAGCGCCCTCGATGAGGGACCCATTGGAGTCGACGATGAAGAGCGGAATCCGGTCTGCCCGCTTGAGCTTCAACTGCGGGGCCGGCGCTCGATCGCAAGTGGATTCCATTGAGAGTTGGGCAACGTGAAAACCGTCGGCCCAAGCGTGCACAGTATAGGTGGCTTTCTCGGCGACGAACATGTCGACAACACCATCTCTTGGAGCGCAGTTGTCGGTAATAAGTCTTGGGCCTTCCATGTGGGAGATGGTCGCGAGCGGACGCGCAGGCGCGCCTCCGTGCTCGTCTACAATAGTGAAGTGGATTCGCGGCCGGCGTTCCATCCGTGCCTCGAAACGTGCGCCTATGAGGGCCGCATCTTCAGCAGTGGGGATGTTCGTCGGCAGGGCAGCGCGAAAGCCTTCGTGTGTGACTTCGGCCCAATATTGCCCGGGCCCGAGTTCACTCGTGCGCGCGATTCCAGCCGCGTCTGTTTGTGCCGAGTGTCGACTCTCGGGAGAGTCCATTCCCGGCTTCCGATTGCCACGCAGCAGCCTGACGGCCGGCATGTTCGATTGGCCATTGGCCACGTCCGCCCGAACGAAAAGGACGTTCGCACCGCTGATAGGAGCGCCGTCTGGATCGTGCACGAAAATCTCGGCCGAGCGGCCTGGAAACAACACCACATCTTGCACTCCATCGGAGCTAAGTGCGATCGTGCGGTATTCGTAGCTTGGCGCTCCGAACTCGATTGTCGCCGACATCGGCGCGTTCTCCAGGAGGAGCTTACCCGTGGCGTCAACGGAGCGAAGTAGCGCTATTTTGGTACAGCTTTGACCCTCGACGGCTGCCCACGCGCCTTGGATCGGGCGCCCCTCGGCGTCTAGGACCGTACCAGTGACACGCCTACCCGCGAAGAGTGAGATGTTGCCCGCCCGCTGCATCGCCCGCTCGGCGAGTGCAGGCACTTTGCGAGAATGCGGCACCGTCATGGGGTAAGTGGCGATCAAAGTGAACTCGACATCGGGCTCCACGAAAAGGCTCCAAGAGCCATTGGCTGCGCTTGTACCTTCGGCCAACAGCTCGCCGTTGCTGTCTTCTGCGGTCAGCTTGGCGCCACCGATGGGGCGCGCCGCGACTTTGACAAAACCGCTGATGCGGGCCTCTCCCGCAGCTGGAAGGCGAGCCAGTGTCAATGGCATTGTGCTCGTATCCGAGGTGTCTGCCGCAGTGGCTCGTGCTGGGGCGGTCTCAGCCCGCTCAGCCTGGCCAAGCAAGCCTGCGGTGTTCTGTTGTGACGACCTTTCCAAAGGCGTCAGCTCATCGCGAATGGGACCGGCCCCGTTGGGAGCTTTATCGGCAATGCAGTGATCGCCTAGAAACACAAAGGTCGCACCCGCAATAGCGAGCGCGATTCCGATAAGGACGAGGGGCGCTCGGCGGCCCAAGTCAGCCGCCCATGTTCAGGTTTTGCGTGATCTCGCGCCCTTCGAAAACCGTGATGCGCACCTCGGACTTCTTCATGTCGATGATCGGTCCAAATGGGTTGCCCGCGGCACTGTTGCCGGGTCGAACCGCAGACAGGCGATACGTGCCCTCTTGAACGTTGCTGAGTACGAAGCGGCCATCGGGATCACTACGAATGACGCCCGGGTAGGCGTAGTCGCCAGAGAGGTTGATCTTGGCGTCGGCTAGAGGCCGGCCCGCCGCGTCGTAGACCGTTCCGCGAATGATCGCGCCGGCAGCCATACGAATCGTGCTTAGGTCGGATTCAGATCCTTCGCGAACCTGGACGTCCTTGATCAGCTTACGCGGAAAGTCCGCGTGGTCGATCTGAAGCTGGTACGTGGCAGCGGCCATCAGCTCCAACTTGAAATTGCCGTCCTTGTCTGAACGCGTTTTTCGCGCGGTGGTTGTTCTTGGCACCATGGCGCCAAGCATCTCTGTGAACGGGTTTGAAACGAAATTGTTGTCGTACGTCTCGACGAGCGCTCCCGTGACGGGTTCGCCCGTGACCGAGTTCACCAGTCGACCCGTGAGTGACCCACCTTGACCAACGGCGACGCGCACGTCGGGGGTGATTAGGCCTAAAGAGACGACAAACGTCTCTGAGTACGTTGGTGCGTAGCCCTCGGCTTCAACCTGCACCACATAGTTGCCAGCCTCGAGGCCACCGAGCTCGTAAGTACCGTCATCGTTGGAGAAATTCCCCTGGGAGACCGTGCGCCCATAGGATGTCGAGCCGGGCGCGACGCTGCGCACCATCGCCCGGAATTTCGAGATTTTCTCGCTCCCATCAATAGTGACGACGAATCCCATGACGCCACCTTGGCGGGCCATCGTAATCTGGGGGTTGTCGGATAGCCCGACGCGGGTCATGCGGTGATCGCTGAAGCCGTTCGCTCGCGCGACCAGCATGTATTTCCCCTCGGCGAGGTCTTCGATTTTGAAGTAGCCGTCCCTGTCGGTACTGCCGATGCCGCGAGAGATTTGCACAGTCTCGTAGCTAGAGACGTCGATGGCAGCGCCTTGGATACCAGAACCATCGGGGCCGATCACTCGGCCGGTCATGAACTGCCCTATATCCAGTCGGAAGTCCTGCACGATAGGGTCGTCAACAGAGCCTTGAAACAGCTTGTTGTTTCGTGTTCGCGAGCCGTATCCCTTAGCCGTGACGGTCACCGTGCGAGTTCCAGCGGAGACATTTTTGAACGAGTAGGAGCCGTCTTCGGCGCTTACGGTCTTCATGCCTTGCCCCTTGTCCGCGCCCGGAAGCATGGCAAGTACACCCTGCAGTAGAATCTGTGCGCTCTTAATCGGTGCGCCGGTTGCATTGTCTAAAACGATACCGCTCAAAGTGTAGCCGGTGCTCATCTTGAGGACCACGCGCGACACACCCGTTGGGCTGACGCCGAGGCCGGGACGCTCGGCTTTGCTGTAGTCGTCGTGCTCAGCGGCCACCACGTAGTCGTTGCCTGGGACCAAACTGCGGAAGCTGAAAGTGCCGTCCGAGGCGGAGTAGGCCGTCCATGCCTCGCGCTTGCCATGTCTGTCCGCGGCGAGCTGCAGGGGACTGCCGAGTGAACCAAAAGAGCTCTTCACGAGGGTGACTTTCGCGCCTTCGATAGGCGCGCCATCTTTGGTGGTGACGGTGCCAGCGATTTCGTTGCTGTATGCACCCTCGATTAGGTCCGTGGTGGACCCGACTGCCTCGCGTTCTTCAACATCCTGGATGTTGGCCACTCCGGCCGCGAAGCGCTCGCCTTCCTCCAGAATGAGGTCGGTCGAGCGGTCGTCCGACCGCCGAATATCATCCGTCGATGCGCTAGGGCCAATCCCGTCGCTACCACCGGTATTGGTGGGCACGAGGGGATCGCTGAAGAGCACGAAAAGCAGGGCAGCGATAGCTACACCTACAAGTCCTAGAACGACTGCCGGTTTCATGAGAGGAGCTTGGACTGCATCTAACGGTGTATATTCCCAGAATTCGCGAGAATCGAAGAGGCCAAAGGGCCCTAAGAAAGCCTACATGATGGGCGGAGTGGGCGCGGGCCCGGGGAGAATCGAGGTCCGCCACGAGTTGCAGATGGTGTGATAGGCCAGCAATAACAGGAAGAAGTCGACGCGACGATGCAATGTGACTTGGATCGTGCTGCCCTTCTTGCGGAACTCGGCCACCAGGCCGGTTTTGGGAGCATGCATGTCCCAACCACTGCCAAATGCCTTGCTGGGTGTCATGCGATAGGGCTTTTGCCCACCGTGTAGTGTGACTTCGCGGGCGAACAGGCTGTAACGGATGCTAGAGCCTAGCCACTCGCGGCCTTGGCCGCCGTGAACTTGTGACCAGCAGCCGAACTGCGAGCGCAGCAGGCCAGGATCGCGCTCGATGGAAATATTCTCGCCTTCAACCGGCGTGTAGTGGGATCGAGTGACCATTCCGATCAGGCCGGCGCGTTTTACCGCCAGCTTGCCAATCGTCTCACCTGCACGTTCAAATACATGGACGGAGTTCCACAAACCTGAGGTGCGGATGGTGTAGGGGGCCTTTTTGTCGACCTTTATGGGCTTGTCGGTCATAGGACCAGAGAGGGAGGGGAGCTTTGGTGGGGGTTGCCGATGGGTTTGTAAGGGAAGTCTAACGTGGGATTAGGACTCGGGGCGCAAGACCTCGTGGCAGGTTTGCCACTAGCTCAGGTTGGGAGCAAGGCTCCGCAATGCGCTGACCACAGTAGGGACGGTGCTCACTGCCATGTCCACTTCGGCATCTGTCGTCTCCCTAGACAAGGAAAAGCGCAGGGAAGAGGCCGCCTCTTCTTCCGATCGGCCCATTGCAAGGAGTACATGCGAGGGCGCGTGGTGGCTGGATCCACAGGCAGAACCAGTGGATACGGCGACGCCGAACTGGGCGAGCATGAGGAGGGCCGCCTCGCCATCGATTCCCGAAAATTGGACACAGGATGCAGTGTCCACGCGCGCCGCTTTGCCGGCGACAACTTGGGCGTTCGGGATGTTCTCTATAAGTGCTCGCTCTAGCTTGTCGCGGCGCTCACAGACCACCCGGCGATCGGGCTCGGATTCAGCGTGGGTCTTGGCTAAAACTGCAGCGGTTCCAAAGCCGACGATACCGGGAACGTTTTCTGTTCCCGCGCGTCGAGTGCTCTCTTGGGGGCCGCCGAACAGGAGCGACTCGAACGGGACGTCGCGGCGTACAAACAGAGCGCCGACCCCTTTGGGGCCGTGAAACTTGTGGCTGCTAATCGAAGCCATATCGACGGGTAACTCACCGAGTGCGAGAGGGATCTTGCCAGCTGCTTGCACGGCGTCGAGGTGCAGCAGTGCCCCCGCGGTTCGGGCCGCCGCGCCGATTGCTTGGATGTGCTCACGGCGAAGGATGTGCCCGGTCTCGTTGTTCACAAGTAACAAACTGATCACGGCACACCCATGGCCGCGCGTTTTTAACAGGCCCAACAGGCTGTCGACGTCCAAGTTTCCCTCTGGGTCGACACCCACTGCTTGGACTTCGATTTGTTCGTCGCGCTCCGCACAGGCCTCCAGGTACTCGGACGTTGCGGGGTGCTCGACCGCCGACGTGATGACAAGGCTTCGGCCGTGATGGCGTCCGACCGAAAGTGCCGAGAAGAGCGCGGAATTGATGGATTCGGTGCCTCCGGACGTGAAGTGGACTTCGCGCGGGGAGCTAATACCGAGCAGCGCGGCAACCTGGCGCCTGGCTTTCGAGACGGCGGCGAGTGCACGCTCGCCGGGCCCGTGCAAACTCGAGGGGTTGCCGGGCTCGGCGCGGAACCACGGTAGCATCGCTTCGAGTACGGACGCGGCCACGGGGGTTGTCGCGTTGTTGTCGAGGTAGGCCGCCTCGGGAATCTGTCCTTTGGACATAGCGGTGATGGACCGGGGGTGGCTAGAAGAGCGCGCTGATAGGAAGGGGCAGAGGCTTGCCCGTTAGCGTACAGGGCTCGCAGTAGTTGTTCTCCACACCAGGACGTACGGCGCAACTGGCGCACTCGGTGACTTTCTTTAGCGAGCGCGAGATTCGTACACGCTGATCTTCGAGCTCGGCAATGCGCTGGACGAGCAGCTCGTCTTGGGTTCGCAGCGCAGAGCGGACTAAGGCAAGGAACTGTTCGTGATCCAGGTTTTCGTCGCGAGAGGTGAGCAGTTCGCCAACCTTCTCGAGCTGCAAGCCCAAGTCCTGTAGTTGGCGAATCATGCCCAACCGGTTGACGTCGGTCTTCCGGTAATAGCGGAAGCCACCATCGCTGCGCGCGGCCGGGTAAAGCAGGCCTAGTTCTTCGTAGTAGCGAAGGGTTCGCAGATTGGTTTTTGCAAAGCGAGCGAAGTCGCCGATCTTGAGTAAGCCCTTTCGGTCCATACCCTACTTTTAGCCTGAAACGCTCGTTTTGGTAGTTCCTGTTTAGGGTAAATCGGACGCTTGCGTAAGACTCCCGGGCATCTGCTGCCTAAGCGCACCCTCCTGGCGGGAAACATGCTTTGCTCTTCTTCTCCGATCCCCTACTTGGAACCCTCTGTACATGCCGGCCGTGAACCTAGGTGCGTATAGGGGATTCTCCTAGACGGAGCAGGACTCGCCGCCTTGTGCCGCTTCGATGCGGCCTCGCTCTTTTTCGAAGCCGGCGCGTCCCATCAGGGCATACGCTGCGAGCTTGCCCGCCTCGACACCGGGTTGATCGAAGGCGTCAACATCGTAGAACTCGCCCATCAGGGCCACGGCGAGCTCCATCATGAAAATGTACTGGCCGACAGAGTGCGCCGTGATCGTCTCAAAGTGGATCGAGGCATTCGGACGTTTCGCATCCGTCAGTGCGATGCGCGTGCCGTCGCGCTCTGCGCGGAATAGCTCTCCCAACGAGCGCTCGCCGAGGTAATCCACCCCTTCCAGGTCACGGAATGACGCGGGCGTCTTTGGAATCTTGACCTCGTGGTCGCCGGTTCCAACGGTCAGCAGCGTGAACCACTTGTCAAAAGGGCCCTCAACGTAAAGCTGGACCTGACTGTGCTGGTCGGTCACGCCAACCGCTCGCACGGGGGTCGGGCCTCGGAAAACCTCTTCGCCTGATTTTGATGTGCGCTTGCCAATGGACTCGCCCAATAGCTGCGCGTACCAGTCCGCCATGTTCGCAAGGCGGTGGCTGTAGGGGAATGTGACAGCAATCGGCATGCCCTTCTCTTCATGTAGTTTGTGCTGTACGAGAGCGTAGAGCAGCGCGGGGTTTTCCAGCAGGCTCTCGTTCTGGCAGCGCTTGTCCATGTCCGCCGCGCCCTTGAGTAGGCCCTTGACATCGATGCCAACCAGCGCAGACGACAAGAGACCAACCGGTGAGAGAACACTAAATCGACCGCCCACGCCGTCGGGAACGATGAAGGATTCGTAGCCCTCGCGGTCGACGATTTCGCGCAGTACGCCGTTCTCCTTGTCGGTGGTTACGACGATGTGGTCGCGGTGGCCCTCTTCGCCAAGTAGCTCGACAAGTCGCGCACGGAAAATCAAGAACTGGCTCATCGTCTCGGCCGTCCCGCCGGACTTGGAGATCACATTGAAGAGCGTCTCGGTTGGATCGAACTGATCCAGGAACTCACCCACTA
>Ga0315322_10003050_pt1 | contig 12997 bp, 12 predicted proteins | sample M110021515metaG_FD_203461 | JGI IMG/M metagenome (GOLD analysis project Ga0315322, IMG submission 203461) | Ammonia-oxidizing marine archaeal communities from Monterey Bay, California, United States - M1 100m 21515 | ecosystem: Environmental > Aquatic > Marine > Intertidal zone | place: USA... | reverse complement strand
TGCCTTCAAACAGAATGCGCTTGCCGACAGCACCTTTCAGCCTGGATTCGTAGGAGAATGACCAGTTGGAATAGCCGATGCCGCCGCCTTCAAGTGGTTCGCGCATATCCCAGCGGAAGGCTTTCGCATCCCGCCAGAAATGGTTTTCCAGCATATCCTGAATAGCGTCCCGGCCTTTGAATTCACCGTAGAATGTGTCGTGGTAAACGCCGTCTTCTGTGAACAACGCCGCTAGCGCATGTCCATCGCCTGCTTCAACGTCGGCGGTGAACTGGCCCAGGATATCTGTGAAAGCCATTGCGCTTAACCGTGGAGCTTGGCGCGCAGGAACGCCGTCATGGCATTGAATGCCTTTGCGGCATCCGCGCCAGTAATGCGGGCACGGGCGAACCCATGGATCATACCTTCGGCCCGGTAGTATCCGGTCTCAACGCCGAAGCCCATAAGCTTTGTAGCGTAGATCAAGCCGTCATCCAGCAGTGGGTCAAATTCCGCGACAAGCACATATGCCGGAGGTAGACCGGTGAGGTCAGTAGCAACCATGGGCGTCGCCAGCGGGTCTGTTGATGCGCCGGACATCGCTTCGCCCAAATACATGTCCCAGTATCCGCGCATGTTGGATGTGGTGAGGCCCGGCGCGTCTGCATTTCGCTGATAACTATCGAACTCAAGCTTATCGGTCAGGCAGGGATAGATCAGGCCTTGGCATTTGAGAGCCGGGCCACTGTGCTCCCGCACCCAAAGTGCGACGGCGGCAGCGAGGTTACCGCCTGCACTGTCGCCAGATACGCCGATCCGGCTGGCATCTACGCCATAGTCGCCGGGATTCTGCGCGACATGTTCAAGCGCCGCCACGCAATCGTGAAGTGCGGCAGGGTAGGGGTGCTCAGGTGCCAAACGGTATTCAACGCTGATGACGACAGCACCTGTTTCAGCAGCAAGGCCCCAGCCATTTGTGTCACTGGTATCGCAATCACCCTTTACAAACCCGCCGCCGTGATAGTAGAGCAGCGCCGGTTTTGCCCCAGCGCCTGCAGGCGTGTAGATGCGGATTGGCACGGCATTGCCGTCCCGCCCCGGAATCATGCGGTTTTCGACCATCATGCCAGCGGGCGGCGGAACGGCATTGGCGCGGGCGTATTCAGACCATATCTGCCTGTCTTCGGCCAAGTTCTGGCCTTGCGGCAGATTTACGCGGGCCGCGATCAGGGGCTGGACATCGGGGTGCAGGTCAAAGCTCATGGCGTATCCTCGTGTTTCGCTTGTTTCAATAATGCGACGGGGTCTGCTGCGCCATAGGCTTCAGTCGCGGCATCTGCCGTCACGTACCCGTCCAGCAAATCCAAGCCGATTGCGGCTGGGTCACGTCCGCTAACAGCGCCGAACCCGCCGGACCCTGGCGTTACCATATCAACGACCGATCCTCCCGGTGCTGCAAAGGCACCTTTGCTTGGTAGACTGCGGGTAGAACCGCCGGGTGTCGTCACCGTCACGGTCGCTGGAATACCTGGTGCACCGCCTGCCAGGCCGAAGGGTGGGGAGGTCATCCGCTCCATGCATAAGGCACCAGTTGCGTCTGCGCCTTCAAGCATCTGCCATGTGCGACGGGCACCGGCCCCGCCTCGAAATTTGCCAGCACCGCCAGAATTCGGCTCGATCTCATAGCGTTCCACACGCACAGGGAACGCCATCTCCAGCACTTCAACGGGTGTGTTCATTGTGTTGGAAATACCGCTGGCAACAACGTTGATGCCGTCCTTATTGGGCCTGGCCCCAAACCCGCCTTTGACGGTTTCATAAGACACATAGCGCCGCCCATTGCGCGGATCGAGGCCGCCCAACGTCAATACGGCGGACGTGCCTTGGCTGCAGGCCATCACCTGATCCGGCATGAATTCAGCCAGCGCGCCCATCACCATATCTGCGGTTCGGTGAGACATTTCGTGATTGGCATACACAACTGGTGCCGGGAATTCGACATTGACGACAGTGCCCTTGGGGGCAGTGACTTCAATCGCGCGCCAGCAGCCTGAATTTGGTGGGATCAGGCTATTGGGATCAATCGCCGTCTTCAATCCGCAAAATACGCCGGAGGCGGAAACGGAAAGCGGTGCGTTCATTGGGCCAGCGACCTGTGCGTCTGTGCCGGCGAAATCAACGGTGATCCTGTCGCCGAATTTCTTCACCCGCATACGTACCCAGAATGGAGCATCGCTGCCGTCGGCATTATCTGGAATGCCATCGCCGTCGCAGAAATCTTCGAAATAGCCTTCGCCGTCTGGTAGTTCGCTAAGGGCTGCACGCATCAACCGGTCAGAATAGTTCATAACATCGGCCATATATTCCACCAGCCGTTCAGCGCCGTAGCGATCCGCCAATGTTTTCAGCCGCTCTGCTGCACGAAGCGTTGCGGCCAGTTGGGAGCCAAGGTCGCCTTTGCGTTCATCTGGCGTACGAACATTCGATAGAATCACCGCTTCCAGCGCTTCGTTCAAAACGCCCTTGTCGTAGAGGCGCACTGGCGGCAGGCGAAGCCCCTCGCCATAAATTTCCGTAACGGCACCGTAGCTGCCGGGCGTGGCAGACCCGACATCAGGCCAATGGGCGCGAAGACACGTGAAACCCAGATGCACATCGCCGTGGAATGCAGGCCGAACCACGTTCACATCTGGCAGATGGCTGCCGCCGAAATACGGGTCATTGTGGATGAATACGTCGCCCTCGTGGACGTCATCGCCAAAGGCTTTCACAACTGCACGCACCGCATCTGGCATGGAGCCTAGATGAATCGGCAGGTCTGGCCCTTGCGCGACCATATCGCCTGCTCGATCAAACACGCCGCAGGAATAGTCACCAGCGGACTTCAGGATAGGCGAGTAGGCGGTTTTCGCCAGTACGACCCGCATTTCCTCCGCAATTTTGTAAAGGCTGTTTTTGACGATTTCGAATGTCGCGGGATCATTCTGATTTAGCGTGCTCATGCGCTTGCTCCCGTGATGCGGATATAGCCGTCGCTATCCATTTCGGCCTGCCATCTTGGCGGAATGAGGATGGTGCTTTCCAAGGATTCAATAACGGCGGGGCCTTTGGCTATGCGGCCTTTGGGCATTTTCACACGGTCCAGAATTTCAGCCTGCAAAGTCTCGCCTTTGAACAGAACGGTGCGGTTGCCCTTCACTGGCTCTGCACCAATCTGAGGTTCCTGGCGGATAGCGAGTGCTGGAATTTTACCGATGGCAGACACACGCAGGCTGACGATCTGCACCGGTTCACCCCGGTTATCATGCCCGTAAGTTTGCCGATGTCGGTCGTGAAATGCCTCTGCAGCGCTGGCCAGAGCATCTGCATCGAAGGATGATGCGGCAGACACACTCAATTCGTATGACTGCCGTTCATAGCGCGCATCCATCGTGCGATGGAATTCCCGGCGCTCTGGCGGGGTTCCTGCCCGATCGAGCATGGCAGCGCCCTCAGCCTCCAATTCGGAAAAAGCGGCGTCTATGGCGGCGGCGTCAGCGGTGTCAGTCGTGACATAAACAGTGCGCACATAGTCTCGTTGCAAGTCAGATCCGACCAAGCCAAGGGCAGAGAATGCGCCTGGGATCGGCGGGCAAATCACCTCTGCCATGCCGAGTTCTTCCGCAAGCGCCACAGCATGCAATGGCCCTGCGCCTCCAAAGGCTGCAAGAGTGAAATCACGTGGATCATGGCCACGCTCAACAGAGACGATCTTGAGCGCCTCAGCCATGGCGTGGTTCACGATATCGATAACGGCTGCTGCGGCTGCACGGGCATCTATCCCAAGCGGCTTGGCCAGCTTTTCGGTGATGGCGGCTTCAGCGGCATCGAAATCAATCTCCATCTCACCGGCAAGCAGCGAGCTTCGATCCAAATATCCAAGCAGGAGATTGCAATCGGTCACCGTGGGTTCTGTCCCGCCGCGCCCGTAGCATGCAGGGCCGGGTTCAGCGCCTGCACTGCCGGGGCCAACACGGAGGCCACCTGCTGCATCGACCCAGGCGATGGACCCGCCGCCAGCCGATACCTCCGCCAGATCGATCACAGGTACCCGGATTGGATGGCCAGTGCCGTTCATCCAGCGATTGGCGCTGGCACCGCCGCCGACTTCATATTCCGGCGTAGTTTCGTACTTGCCGTTCTGGATCAGGCTGGCTTTGGCCGTTGTCCCGCCCATGTCGAAGGAGAGCAGGTCTGGCCGCTCGCATTGCGCTGCCGCTAGGGCTGCTGCGACGACGCCCGCTGCTGGTCCGCTTTCCACTGCCATGGCTGGCATGGCGACACCTTCGGCGGCTTCAAATACGCCGCCATTTGATCCCATGACATACATTGGCGGCAGGCCAAGCGCTTCCGTCGCTTGCACAAGGCGATCCAGATATGAGGCCAGAATTGGGCCAACGTAAGCACAGACGGCAGTTGTAGATGCGCGCTCGAATTCCTTGATTTCAGGTAGGACCTCGCAGGAGAGATATACGGGAATACCTGGTAAACCGGCGCGCAATCGCTCACCCAGACGCTGTTCGTGGACGGGGTTCAGGAAGCTGAATAGCAGGGATACTGCGACGGCCTCGACCTTATCCATTTTAAGTGCCTCAATCAGCGCATCAATTTCATCTTCCGCCAGCGGTGTTACGATTTCTGCATCTGCGCCAATCCGTTCCGTTATTTCGAAGCGGCGGCGGCGTGGAGCCAGCACGGCGGGTGCGTCTTGGAAAAGATCATATAAGTCTGGCCGGGCGGAGCGGCGGAGTTCCAGCACATCCCTGAAACCGCGCGTCATGATGACGGCGGCACGCGCACCTTTTTCTTCCAAGAGCGCATTGGTGACGACTGTGGTTGCATGCGCCAGAAGACCCACTTCCGTGGCCTTCACACCATACCGCTCCATCGCTTGGGCGATTGCGGAAAGCACGCCGGCTGCAAAATCCTGCGGCGTCGTTGGCGCTTTCGCGACGCCAATCTCGCCTGTCGCATCATCCACAAGGGCCACATCTGTAAACGTGCCGCCAATATCCACGCCAATTCGCCAAGCCATGCACATGCTCCAGAATTTCCGGTGCGTGAATGCTATGCGGTATCGACCGGAAACGGCAATGGTCGAAGGTATGGCTGATGGCTTGGCGTCACCTGTTTGCTGGGGCAGATTGGGGCATCACATGCGAGGGAATCATGTCAACCAAACGTATCGCCGTTATCGGCGCAGGTGCGGCCGGGCTTTGTTCGGCGAAGTATTTGAAGGCCGCTGGGTTTGATGTGACGATCTTTGAGATCGGCAGTGAGATCGGCGGTATGTGGCGTTATCAGAACGATAATGGCCTCTCAAACGCTTATCGCACGCTGCATATTAATACATCGCGCACCGTCACCCGGTTCCATGACCTGGACTTCGATGATGGCGTGCAGGCGTTCCCTGATCACGCGGATATGCATCGTTACCTGACCAAATATGCAAAGCATTTTGGCGTCGAGGCGTTGATTAGGTTCAACACGCCTGTCCGCCGCATTGCGCCTGCTTTTGACCCTGAAAAGGGCGAAGTGCCGCAATGGACTGTGGAAACGGACGGCGGCGTGGAGAATTTTGATGCGGTGTTGTGCGCCACTGGCCACCTATCCAAACCGCGCCATGTGCCGATGTTTGAGGAAGGCTTTGGCGGTGAGTATCTGCACAGCTTCTATTATCGCCGACCGGAGGATTATGTTGGCAAACGCATCTGCGTAATTGGTGTCGGCAACAGCGCCTGCGATATCGCGAGTGATGTATGTGTAACGTCTGCGCGGACGGTGCTGGTGGCGCGGTCCACGCCTATTATCCTGCCGAAACTAATGTTTGGCCGACCGTTCACACAAATCACCCGCAAAATCCAGCGCCTTTGGATTCCCGCTGGCATTCGCAGGCGCCTAACCCGGTTTCTGGCTTATGTCGCCCATGGCGATCTGACGAAGCTTGGGTTTCGCCCGCCATCCCCAGAGCGCCTGCATGTTACGTCCAACGGCACAATTGTGAATGATATCGCGTATAGCCGGGTGGACTTGAAACAGGATATTCAGCGGATTGACGGCAAGACCATCCATTTCAATGACGGCTCATCCGATGAGTTTGATACGCTCATCGCCGCCACGGGATACAAGTGCGACTTGCCGTTCCTGGCAGATGGTCTGGTCACTGGCGACCCGGAGCAAAACCAGTTGGACCTATATAAACGTATCTTGCCACCGGAATGGCCGGGACTGTTTATGATCGGGTTCTTTAATACAGATACTGCGCTGAACATGGTGTTCGAACATCAGGCACGCTGGGTGCGGGATATCATTGCGGGCAAAGTGCAATTGCCGTCATCTGAAGTGATGCGCCAGAATGTTGAGGCGAAGGCGGCATGGGTTCACACACACTTTAAGCAAACGCCACGGCATGGCATCGAAGAAGAGCATGTGCCGTATCTGGCGGAACTGAAAAAAGCAGGCGCGCCAACTGCATGAACGGTTGGCGCTCGGGAGAGGATCAGAATGACAGGACTTTTGAACGGCCATTTGGCCTTTGTTACAGGCGGCGGATCAGGCATCGGCCAAGGCATTGCTGAAGGCTATGCGCGGGAAGGCGCGCGGGTCATCGCGGCTGATGTGAATTTGGCAGGTGCCGAAGAAACCGCTCGCCATATAAAAGATGCTGGCGGCGAAGCCTGGGCGATGAAGCTTGATGTCACTGACATGCAAGGCGTTCAGTCCATGGCCCGCAAAGTAGAAGCAGATATCGGCCATGTGTCTATTTTGGTGAATAACGCTGGCATCGTGCGTCGCGCTACCATCGATAGCGGCAGTGCGGTTGATGATTGGAATGACACGGTTGCGGTCAATATCACCGGCCTTTTCAATTGCGTACATTCCTTTCAGGGCCAATTGAAGGCGACCAAAGGGCGGGTGATTAATATCGGCTCAATTCAGAGCTTTGTGCATACGCCGAATTCTGTCGCGTACACCACGTCCAAGGGCGCGGTGAAGAACTTCACGATCGGAATGGCGGCGGAATTGGCACCATTTGGGGTGCGCGTAAACGCGATCGGCCCTGGCCTCATTTTCACACCGCTGAATGAGGCTGGCATCCAGCAGCAGCCAGAGATGCTGGAACGCTTCATGCGCCACATCCCCATGGGCCGCCCCGGTAAGCCAGAGGATATCGTTGGGCCCGCGATCTTCCTTGCTAGCGATCTTTCGCAATATGTCACCGGCGTCCTCATCCCAAGCGACGGCGGCTATTTGACGGTTTGAGGAGGCGCGTTCTCCATGCAGCAAATTTTAATCATCCTCGGACTGGTTGCATTCTTCGCTTGCGTGATCTGGATGTGGCGGCGGTCAATTCAGCGCGTTGTGGCGACGCAACCGCCACCCGCACCGCGCCCAGTCGAAGAGACGCCAGAGTATAAGCGCGCGCAGGCTGGCGGATTCCGCCCCTGGACCTTCGAGCAGACGCCAGAGCCTTTGTCATCAGAGCAACAGCTGGGCGATGAAGCCAACAGCGCCTGGGCGAGCGATCCGTTACTCAAAGAGCTTCGGAGGATGGGCCAAGTAGAAGGCAGGCCTTCCGGATATGACATCAGCCCTGACGGCGCTGAGCTCCTAGTCCTCCATGGGGCGGATTGCGCGACATTGTTCGATATCGCCAGCGGCAAAGGCGTCAAATCCTGGACGGGCATTACACCGCCTGAGTGGAGCGGAGCTGGCGGCGAGTTAACCGCCCTGTCCTGTGCTGGCCGGCGAATGATCATGTGCGTCGGAGAGTATCCGGGCGAAGTGGTCTCAATTGAATTGGAAGCGGGCGAGGCCCGTCTTTTGGAGGATATCGGCGAAGAATACGGTGAGGCCACCGTGACAACCGCAATGATTTCTGGCGACGGGCGTTATGCGGTGCACTTCATGGTCTACTCAAAAGGTCATTTCGTTTTTGATCTTGAACTGCAATCGTCCTGGTTTTTCGGCGACTTTATTTTGGAGGCTGACGGTTCAGAGCCTCGTGCTGCTATTTCCAGTGACGGCTCCGTCTTCGTCGTTGAAGGTATTTATGGCTTGGCGTTGGCGCGGCTTGGTCGCCCCCCTTCGCCATCGACTGAAGGCCCTGAATATTGGCCGTCCTATGGCGAAGAGAATGAAGCGTTATGCGAGGACGTTTCGGACGCCATGCGATTCAGCCCGGATAACAAGCATCTCGTCATTGTCGGAGACGAAGGCAAGGTTACGATCTGTGAGCTTAAATCCGGCGAAACCTTTGTTCACACGACGCTGATGGAGATTGCGGCGGAAGACGCAGCGGCCAAGCAAGCGGCTGCGGGCTACGAAAATTCAGAGGTCCTGGCGGACATCTTCTTCGAAAGTGTCGTTTTCATGCCTGATGGCGAGCATATCGTTGCTCAAAGCTATCGGCCTTATAACGAACTCTTCAAAATCAACCTTGCGACCGGCGCGATTGCTGGACGGTACAGGTTGCCAGATGCGATTGGATGCTCTCTCTCGCCTAATGGCGCGTTCGCCCTGCTTTCGTCGGGCAACGCCGATTTTCGTATCCTTCCGCTTGGTCCATTTCCCGAATGACGCTTGCGCCGATGAACTTGAATGGCGCGGCTGTGCAGCTAACGCCTGAGGGCGCGCTTTTCTTGCCTGCCTGCCGAACGCTCGTCGTGGCCGATCTGCACTTTGAAAAAGGTTCCGCTATGGCGGCGCGGGGGCGGAGGCTGGCGCCGCCCTATGATACGACGGCAACGCTGGACCGGTTGCAACGGCTGGTCAGGCGCATGCAGCCGAAACGCGTCGTGGCGCTGGGGGATAGTTTTCATGATGGGGCCGGGCCGCTCCGGTTAGGTGATGCTGAAGCCAGGCGCATTCAGGCGCTGACGAAGGCTGTCGAGTGGGTGTGGATTGCGGGCAATCATGATCCTAATCCTCCGGCATTGCTGGGTGGTTCTTCAGCGCCAGAGCTTTTGGCTGGCGGCCTGTTGCTTCGCCATGAACCAAGGTCGGGCCCGCGCCCGGGCGAAGTCGCTGGGCATCTGCACCCAAAGGCTGCGGTTGCCACATCAGCGCGCAGGGTCAGCGGTTTCTGCTTCGTGACGGACGGTCAGCGCATGATTTTGCCAGCATTTGGCGCTTATACGGGCGGGCTTGATGTGCATACGCCTGTAATTCGGGACCTATTCAAACGGGGCCTGAAAGTATTCCTTTTGGGGCAGGAACGGCTTTATCAGTTTCCAATGAGCAAGCTCAGCAAACCACGCCGGGCGGCGAGCTTGTAGATAACTTCTGGCGTTTGGATTTGCGGCGGGCCGCGGCATCCGCTATCAACCGACGTAGCATCTAGTATCTAACAAGTGGCCTAAGCGCATGACAGCGACTGCCTGGATTCTAAACGGCCCCAATCTGAACATGCTTGGCGTCCGCCAGCCTGAAATATACGGCTATGCGACGCTGGCAGACGTGGAAGCGATGTGCCGGAAAAAAGGCATGGCGCTTGGGTTTGGTGTCGATTTTCGCCAATCCAATCATGAGGGCGACTTGATCACCTGGGTTCAGGAAGCGCGCACTGCTGCCGCTGGCGTCATTATTAATGGTGCTGGGCTGACCCATACATCTGTCGCACTGATGGATGCGCTGATGTTAATCGAAGCGCCCGTCATCGAAGTGCATCTTTCAAATATTCATCGGCGTGAAGCTTTCCGGCATCACTCATATATTTCCAAAGCCGCTACAGGTTCTATTGCGGGCTTTGGACCAAACACCTATGTCCTGGCGATGGACGCGCTCGCTGGTTTGATCGGCGACAATGACTCCGAAGGAAGGATCACCGTATGAGCGGCTTTGACGTAAACGTGGAGGCCGTGGCGGCGCTCGCCGGCATTCTGGAGGATAAAGGTCTCGGTGAGATCGAGTACCAGGACGGTGAGAGCTTTATCCGCCTGTCAAAAGCGGGGCCGGCGGCTGTCGCCGTCGCCGCTGCTGCCGCCGCGCCTGCTCCAGCTGCCGCCGCCGCTGCTGCGCCGAGTGCGCCTGCGACAGAGGCTAAGACATCAGAACCGTTATCGGCAGGTGCGGTGACGTCGCCCATGGTCGGCACGGCTTACTTGCAATCTGGCCCTGGCGAACCGCATTTCGTTAAGCCGGGCGACCGGGTGAAAGCGGGCGATGTGTTGCTGATCATCGAGGCCATGAAGGTCATGAACCAAATTACGGCCACGCAATCCGGCGTGGTGCTGGAAATTAACGTGGAAAATGCGCAGCCGGTCGAGTTTGGCGAGTTGCTGATGGTGGTCGAATGACCCTGGCGGACTTGGCGTAATGTTCCAGAAAATTCTTATCGCCAATCGCGGCGAGATAGCGCTTCGCATTATCCGGGCTTGCCGGGAAATGGGGATCGGTACAGTCGCCATCCATTCGACGGCAGACGCGGAAGCCATGCATGTTCGTATGGCGGATGAAAGTGTTTGTGTTGGTCCCCCGGCGGCGCGGGACAGCTACCTGAACGTTCCGGCTATTCTGACAGCGGCAGAGATTACTGGCGCTGATGCAGTGCATCCAGGCTTGGGCTTCCTTGCGGAGAATTCGCGGTTTGCTCAGATCGTCGAAGACCACGGCAAAGTCTTTATTGGCCCAACGCCTGAGCAGATCGAAATGCTTGGCGATAAAATTCAGGCCAAGCGTGCTGCAGAGGCGGCCGGGCTGCCCATCGTGCCAGGTGGTGTTGAGCTTATTCCAGACGCAATTGCGGCTGCTGCTGCGGCCGAGGCTGCGGGCTATCCAGTGCTGATCAAAGCATCAGCTGGCGGCGGTGGTCGCGGCATGCAACGGGTAGAGCGGGCGGAGAATTTGGCCCGGGCGTACGAAGTTGCCTCTAGTGAGGCCGAAGCGGCGTTTGGCGATGGCTCCGTATATGTCGAGAAGGCGATTGACCGGCCCCGGCATATTGAAGTGCAGGTGTTGGCAGACGGCAAAGGCCACGCGATCCACTTGGGCGAGCGTGACTGCACTGTGCAGCGTCGCTTCCAGAAGGTGATCGAAGAAGCGCCATCGCCCGTTCTGACACCTGAAGAACGCGCCACGATCGGTGAACATGGTGCTGCGCTGGCCCGCAATATCAACTACCGGGGCGCCGGCACAGTCGAGTTCCTTTATGCCGAGGGTAGGTTCTACTTCATCGAAATGAACGCCCGCCTTCAGGTGGAGCATCCGGTGACGGAGCTGATAACGGGCGTTGATATCGTCGAGCAACAGATAAAGATCGCAGCTAGCGAAGGTCTTCCCTTGCAGCAGAGCGATATTGAGTTTCGTGGCCATGCAATTGAAGCGCGGATTAACGCTGAGGACCCGGAGCGGTTCATTCCAAGCCCCGGGACGGTTGAGCGGTATCATCCGCCCGGCGGGTCTGGCGTGCGTGTGGATAGCCACATGTTCCAAGGTGCGAAGGTGCCGCCGCATTACGATAGCCTCGTCGCGAAGCTGATTGTGTACGGCGTGGACCGCGAAGCCTGCCGTGCAAGGATGCGCCGGGCGCTGCATGAATATGTAATCGATGGAATCGCCACCAATCTGCCGCTGCATGCGCGGATTATCGATTCTCAGGATTTCATTGATAGCGCGATCGATGTCGTGTGGCTCGAACGCTGGCTTAACAGCCAGTGAGACGGATTTGACGCCCGAGAAAGCTTGACCAGCAGGGAAGCAAACCGTATAAGCGCGTCTCGTATTTGATTCAATCCAGCTTTGATTAGGGAATCGCCATGGCTCGCAAGTGCGCCATCAGCGGCAAAGGCGTAATGGTTGGCAACAATGTCAGCCACGCCAACAACAAAACCCGCCGGACTTTCCGTCCGAATGTGCAGCATGCCACGCTGCTGTCCGATATTTTGGGCGTTAAAGTACGCCTGAAACTGACAGCGCAAGGGCTTCGCACGATTGAGCATAATGGGGGTCTCGACTCCTACCTGCTCAACACCGGTTCATCCCGGTTGACGGAAGAAGCGGCGAAGCTGAAGCGTCGCATCCAGCGCTCCAAAGCACGCGCTGAAGCGAAAGCCGCCGCCTAACTGGCGACGCGCTGCTACAGTGGGAAGACTATCAGGCGGCGGACCATCGGGTCCGCCGCCTTTTTGCGTTTGTTGTGGCTCAGCTGAAAACGTCTGCCAACTCTTCAAGGCTGGCACCTTCTTTCGCGACCCGGAGGCGAACGAATGTATGGGCTGTTGCGATGGCGTTCATAACGCCGACCATCACTACAACCGCGGTGATCCCAACCATGATGCCAGCGTTATCGGACGCGCCCGGCCATAGTGCTTCAGCGGCCATGATAAGACCAAACGCCATGAACAACGCTGCCAATGTGAGGATGATAGATAAACCGAATATGGGCCATCGATACCCTGATGTCAGGTCCAGGCTTCGTGCAAAGCCGTCGCGCATGCCCAATCCTTCAACAACAATCGCTGGAATGACGACAAACAGGATTGTCATAAAATACAGCCCAGGAATGATGAAAAAGGCTGTCCCAAAGCCAACGATCAGGCTTTAAATAAAGCTCGCGAGCAGAACTGTACCAAGCTGTGGGGTTATGGCAGCGATGGTTTGCCCCAAAGTGACAGGGCGGCCGCTGGCGAGCATCACCACTTCGTAAGCAGCAATCGCTGCGAATATGCTGGAACAGACCGTTCCAAGAATACTTTCGAAGGTTGACCCGAAGGAACTTGATTGAAAATCACCCGCGAAAACCATGAATAAGAACACGGGCACATAGCAGAGCAGTGCCAAGGGCACGAAGTGAACGAAGCGGCTGAACAATGTCGAAAATGTAGCGCCAATGACGCCACCAATGGAAAATCGACTAGGGTTGGGACTCATAACCAGTATGCGATGAGTGCAGCGATATGAATTGCAGCGAGGAAGTTATCGGCTCGCTTGTCGTACCGGGTAGCAATACGCCTGAAGTCCTTCAGTCTGCAGAACATGC
>Ga0315322_10003049_pt1 | contig 12998 bp, 9 predicted proteins | sample M110021515metaG_FD_203461 | JGI IMG/M metagenome (GOLD analysis project Ga0315322, IMG submission 203461) | Ammonia-oxidizing marine archaeal communities from Monterey Bay, California, United States - M1 100m 21515 | ecosystem: Environmental > Aquatic > Marine > Intertidal zone | place: USA... | reverse complement strand
TGATGATGTCGGGGCGGCTGTCACAACCGGCGAAGTCGGCGAACTGCTAGTCAAAGGCGCATCTGCATCTGACGGCTACTGGAACCAGCGAGAAAGAAGCCGCCTCACGTTTGAAGGCGAATGGACCCATACAGGCGACAAATACACGCAAGATGCATCAGGCAGATATACCTATTGCGGGCGAACAGATGACATGTTCAAGGTCAGTGGCATCTGGCTATCCCCGTTTGAGGTAGAGCAGGCATTAAGTTCGCACCCCTTGGTATTAGAGGCAGCCGTGATTGCACGGGCAGACAGTGAAGGGCTTGATAAGCCGATGGCATTTGTTGTGCTGCAGGATGGCACTGGCACATCGACAGATTTAGGCGATACGTTGAAAGATCACGTCAAAGCCAAGATCGGCATGTGGAAGTACCCACGGTGGATTGAAATCGTCGAGGAATTGCCAAAAACAGCAACTGGCAAGATCCAGCGATTCAAACTGCGTTCGAACTGATCGTGCAGCAGATTGATTGGAATGATGGCGGCACAGCGCGCATCACCGTAGATGGAACCGCGCTTGAGTGCGGTATGTTTGGCTCTGCCCCAGGCATCGCGCCAACGATTGTGTTGCTGCATGAAGGCCTTGGCGCTTTGTCGCTTTGGCGAACATTCCCGCAGAAACTTTCTGAGCAGACTGGCATGGGCGTATTTGCTTGGTCGCGTTTGGGTTATGGCCAGTCTGATCTGGCACCAATGCCCAGACCGCTCGATTATATGTCGATTGAGGGGGAGCGTTGCCTGCCTCAAGTACTGGATGCATTCGGCTTTCAAGACGGTATTATATTCGGCCACAGCGACGGTGCCACCATAGCGGCGATTTTCGCTGGCGCACACCATGATCCGCGTGTTCGCGCACTCATCCTTATGGCGCCGCATTTCTTCACGGAGCCTGGCGGACAAACCGCTATCGCCGCGACGCGAGATGCATATCGGAAAGGTGCGCTGCGTGAGCGTTTATCTAAATATCATCGGGATGTAGATACGACTTTTCTCGGTTGGGCAGATACCTGGCTCGACCCCAACTTCGCTGGGGTATGGAATGTTGAAGCAAGCTTGCGCAATATCACAGTCCCCATATTGGCGATCCAAGGCGCACAGGATGAATACGGGACTTTAGCCCATATCGAGGCATTGGCGGCCCAAAGCCGAAGCCCAGTCGAAACGGCGATCATCGAAGATTGCCGACACTCGCCACACCAGGAAAAGTTGGATGAGACGCTAGCAGCCGTTTCAAATTACCTGTTCCGAACGCTTAAATGACATTTGCACTGCCATCTTACGCTCACATTCCTGGCCAAAATCCGCGTCACCGATCAGATGCATTTGATGATGCCAAAGCGTCCGCATTGGTGGTGACTGAGGATGCTACAGGGCCTGAAAATCAGGCTTGGCTGTTCGGCTTGGAGCTATTGGCTAGCGGCTTTTACTGGGAATGCCATGAGGTGCTAGAGATCGTGTGGCTACGCGCACGACCAAATTCACGAGCGCGGGCAGCCGTTCAGGGTGTCATTCAAATCGCCAATGCCGCACTCAAGCTTGAAATGCAGAAGCCAAAAGCCGCCAGTCGTTTAGCTAGTATCGCTGAGCTGCATTTTGAGGATGCATGCCGGGCCGATAAGCAGCTCGCCATGGGACTGAAGTACGGGCAGATCCAGTCTGCGCTCATGCAGATACGGTCTGGCAAGCTTCAGGGGCAGGAATTGGATTTTCGATAGTGCAATTTAATACATGTTTTTCGACGAAATACGCATCATAACGCATGTAACCTAACCGCAACTCTAATAGCACGCGGTATGGTCAAGTGTAAAATGAGGAGTACAGGCCGTGCCGGGTATGATCGATTTTCAAGTTGACTCAACGAAATACCGCCACTGGCGTCTGGAAATTGTCGGCAATATCGCTAACCTGTTCATGGATGTTGATGAAACAGGCGGATTGTTTGACGGATACGAGCTGAAGCTCAATTCCTATGACCTAGGTGTAGATATTGAGCTGGCTGACATCGTGCAGCGTTTGCGGTTTGAGCATCCTGCCGTAAAGGTCGTGGTGATGCAGTCCGGCAAAGAGCGCGTCTTCTGCGCTGGTGCCAATATTCGCATGCTAGCGGGGGCGTCGCATGCTCATAAGGTCAATTTCTGCAAGTTTACGAACGAAACCCGCAATACATTCGAAGCGGCTGGCGGTGAATCGGGCCAAACCTACATCGCCGCTATCAAGGGTGCGTGCGCAGGCGGTGGGTATGAGCTAGCCCTTGCTTGCGATCACATCATCCTGGCGGATGACGCTTTATCAAATGTGGCGCTACCTGAAGTGCCATTACTGGCAGTTCTGCCAGGCACTGGCGGCCTGACCCGCGTAACAGACAAACGCAAGGTCCGTCGTGATTTGGCAGACGTTTTTTGCTCTATCGAAGAAGGCGTTAAGGGCAAACGCGCCGAGGAATGGCGGCTGGTTGACGATGTCGTGCCAAATTCCCGCTATGACGAGACTGTAGCCACGCGGACTGCGGAATACGCTGCAAAATCTACGCGCCCGGATGACGCAACCGGCATTCAGCTGACACCGCTCCAACGGGTCATTGCTGAGAACAGCGTTTCATACTCGACTGTCGATGTGACTTTGGACCGATCCGCCCGACAGGCATCGATCATGATTACAGGACCGGCAGAGAGTGCCCCTGCGGATATGCAGGCGTTCCAGGCAGAGGCCGCTGGTGCCTATATGCTCCGCCTTGCGCGCGAGCTGGATGACGCGATCCTGCATTTGCGCTTGAACGAGCCTGAACTTGGCACGATCGTGTTTCAATCAAGGGGCGATCCTGAAGCTGTGCTCGCACACGAGGCTTTGCTTCTACAGAACGCCGATCATTGGCTTGCAAATGAAGTGTTGCTGTACTGGAAGCGCGTCCTGAAGCGGGTCGATCTAACCTCCCGTTCTATGGCCGCCCTGGTCGAACATGGCTCTTGCTTTGCTGGAATGCTGGCTGAACTGCTGTTCGCCGTAGACCGCAGCTACATGATGCTTGATGAGTTCGACGGGGATAATCGCCCACTTGCAACGATCACGCTGAGCGACGCGAATTTTGGTCGTTATTCCATGTCCAACGGCATCACTCGGCTTGAAACCCGCTTCCTAGGTGAGCCCGACGCTGTTGAGACTTTGAAAAACCGAACCAACGAACCGCTTGAAGCTGAAACAGCCGATGAGCTAGGCCTCGTCACTTTTGCGTTTGATGATGTCGATTGGGAAGATGAAGTGCGCATCTTCCTGGAAGAACGCGCAAGCTTTTCCCCGGACGCCATGACGGCGATGGAGGCCAACCTACGCTTCGCAGGTCCAGAAACCATGGAAACCCGCATATTCGGCCGCCTGACAGCGTGGCAGAACTGGGTGTTCCAACGCCCGAATGCCGTGGGTCCAGACGGCGCCTTACAGCGCTACGGCACAGGCGTTCGCGCCGAATTCAATGAAGAACGCGTCTAAGCAGGAGAACAAGCAATGCCTGGCATTATGAACGTAGAATACGACACGCTGATCCCAAACAATGTCGGTCTCTCCTCCGACAGGCGCGTGCTGAAAGCGCTGGAGAAATGGCATCCGGGCTACATCACTTGGTGGAAGGATCTGATCCCGGAACAATTCCAGGCCAGCAGCGTGTATTTGCGCACTGCCGTTAGTGTTGATCCGAAGGGCTGGGCCAAGTTCGGTTATGTAAAGATGCCCGAATATCGCTGGGGCATCCTGCTGGCGCCAGAAGTCGAGGACCGCAAAATTCCGTTCGGTGAGCATGCCGGCGAAAAGGCCTGGCAGGAGATTCCCGGCGAATATCGTTCAATGCTGCGCCGGTTGGTCGTAATTCAGGGGGATACGGAGCCCGCATCGGTAGAACAGCAACGGTTTCTGGGGCTCACGGCCCCGTCTCTCTATGATCTGCGCAACCTATTTCAGGTCAATGTGGAGGAAGGCCGCCATCTTTGGGCGATGGTCTACCTGCTGCAAAAGTATTTTGGCCGTGACGGACGCGAAGAAGCGGATGATCTGCTGCGCCGGAACTCTGGGTCCGAAGAAGCGCCGCGCATGCTGGGTGCCTTCAATGAGGAAACGCCGGATTGGCTCTCCTTCTTCATGTTCACCTACTTTACGGACCGCGATGGCCGTATGCAGCTGGAAAGTCTAGCGCAGTCAGGCTTTGACCCACTCAGCCGCACCTGCCGTTTCATGTTGACGGAAGAAGCGCATCATATGTTTGTTGGTGAGACTGGCGTTGGCAGGGTCATCCAGGCGACAGTCGATGCAATGCAGAAGGCCGGGATCACTGATCCTTACGACATCATTAAAATCCGCGACCTTGGCGTGATTGACCTGCCGACGATGCAGAAAAAGCTCAATCTACACTACACACTGTCATTGGACCTTTTTGGTGGTGAAGTCTCAACAAATGCCGCTAACGCATTCAATGCAGGTATAAAAGGCCGCTTCCAGGAGCTAAAGATCGATGACGATCACAAGCTCCACGGTGCGACATATCCTGTATCCCAGATCGTCAATGGCGTGATCCAGAAGGTGGATGCGCCTGCACTTACGGCCGTCAATATGCGGCTCAGGGATGATTATGTGAAAGATGCCGCTGGCGGTGTTGGCCGTTGGAACCGCGCGCTGAAAAAAGCCGGGGTCGAGTTCCAGTTTGAAATGCCGCATGAGGCGTTCAATCGCCAAATCGGCGCGTTTGCAGACGTACCTGCGGACCCATCAGGTAAGATCATTAGCCAGGATTCTTGGGACGCGAAGCGCAATGAGTGGCTGCCGACTAAGCAAGATGGCGCGTTCATCCAGTCCCTGATGCAGCCCTGCTATGAGCCCGGTAAGTACGCATCATGGATATCGCCCCCGAAGGTTGGAATTGATAACAAGCCGGGCGACTTTGAATATGTCCAGCTGCATATGGCGTAAGGCCCCATGAACGCGCCACTGAAACAACACCTGATCGACCCGGAAATCTGCATCCGTTGCTACACGTGCGAGGAAGCTTGCCCTATCGATGCGATCACCCACAATGATGACAACGTCGTTGTGGACGCATCCAAGTGCAATTTCTGCATGGATTGCATTTCACCCTGCCCGACTGGATCCATCGACAATTGGCGCGTTGTTGCAGCGCCTTATTCGGTCGAAGAACAGTTTGAGTGGGATGAACTGCCGGAACAGGAAGAGATCGCGGCGGCTGACGGCGCTTCTGAGGATGGCGTTATCGAGGCGTTGGATGATGCCGTCGCAGCCCTCCTGGCAGAGGCCCACGCAGGTGCGGGCGGGCGGGCGAAGGCACCTGCATCAGCAGCGAAGCCGACGGTCAACCTGTTCACGATCTCCAAACCCACTACGGCAACCGTTCAAGGCAATTACCGCCTAACGGCTGAGGACGGCGATGGTGATGTCCGCCATATCATCCTGAACCTGGGCGTTACAGCGTTTCCGGTTCTGGAAGGCCAAAGCATTGGCATCACCGCACCCGGAACAGATGCGGATGGCAAGCCCCATCTGCCGCGCCTCTATTCGATTTCATCGCCCCGTGATGGCGAGCGGCCGAATTACAATAATCTTTCACTGACGGTGAAGCGCGAAGAGCACGGCGTGTGCTCCAATTTCGTGTGCGATTTGAAGGCCGGCGACGAGGTGCAGGTGACCGGCCCGTTCGGTGCCTCATTCCTCATGCCAAATGATCCTGAAGCCAAGCTGCTCATGATTTGTACCGGCACGGGCGCTGCCCCCTTCCGGGCCATGACGATGCGTCGCCAGCGAACTGATCCGACGGATGACGGCATGTTGACGCTTGTTTTTGGCGCTCGAACCCCCGACGACCTGCCCTATTTCGGGCCGCTGGCTAAAGTGCCGGACAGGTTCTTGGCTAAGCATTTCGCGTTCAGCCGCTTGCCAGAACAACCCAAGCAATACGTACAAGATCAACTCCGTGCCCAATCTGCCGCTGTAACGCCGCTGCTTCGGGACCCCAAGGCGCATATTTTTGTGTGTGGATTGAAGGCGATGGAGCAAGGTGTGGATGTGGCCCTGGCTGATGTCGCCCGCAGTGCTGGCCTTGAATGGACGGACATCCGGGATGCGCTGCGCAATGATGGCCGCTATCACGTTGAGACTTACTAGCGGATCAGATCTTGAACGCCCCGCCAGACAGCTTATCCGCAACTGACCAAGTGCTCTTAGACCGGATCGCAGGCCGGGTTCGCGCTGGTCGTAAAGACCAGGGGCTGTCCCGCCGCGCGCTGAGCAAGGCGTCAGGTGTTTCGGAGCGGTACTTGGCAGAGCTGGAAGCTGGGCGCGGCAATATTTCGGTCCTCCTCCTTGCCCGGATAGCAAGCGCTTTGGATCACCCTATTGAAACTTTGATCGCAGATATTTCTGAACCGGATGCTTCAGAATTAGCGGTGCGGGTTGGTGAAGCGCCACCTGCCCAGCAAGACGCCATCCGGCGGATGTTGGACGCCAACCGACAAGCAAAACCCATCAAAGCAGGCCGCATTTGCCTGATTGGCTTGCGGGGTGCAGGTAAATCTACGCTTGGTAGATATGCCGCCGATGCGCTTGATGCGCCATTTGTTGAGCTTAGCGATGAGATTGAAACCCATGCGGGCCTTCCCGTCGCTGAAGTGATGGCGCTCTATGGGCAGGAAGGCTATCGACAGCTTGAGCGGCAAGCCATTGCCCGCGTCCGGGACCGGCATGATCGGGTAATTCTTGCGGTTGCTGGCGGGATTGTCAGTGAGCCGGAGACCTATGGGCTACTGCTGCGACACTTCCACTCCATCTGGCTGAAGGCGGCCCCGGATGACCACATGAACCGTGTGCTGGCTCAGGGTGATCAACGGCCCATCAAAGGCCGGCCACGCCCAATGGAAGAATTAAACGCGATCCTTGAACGTCGTCAGCTGCTTTATGCCAAGGCTGAGGCATCTGTCGAGACATCGGGCAAGTCCGCGGAGAATGCTGCGGCAGAAGTAGTCCAGGCGGTGCAGTTGCTGACGGCCTAAGGGCCTCAAGACATAACACGGCTAGAATCTTGCAATCTGTTGTTGACGTTTTGTATTTAAGAACATATCTTGAATAAGAACAAAATGGCAAAACCATGCTTGATGCACCTCTGCACAATCGTCCGGAAATCGCGGCCCTATTGAAGCGCCAGCTTGAGCGGTCTCTTGCAAAAAGCCGTGGTGATACGCGCTTGTCGCTCGGCCCACCAACCATCGACAAAACGCTGGGTGGCGGGCTGGCATTGCCAGGCTTGCATGAAATGATGGGCAGCGGCGCACCCGCTATCGCTGCTATGCTCGCCAGCCAAGTGGGGGGCGGCATAGCCTGGATATTGGGGCGGGACCGTGTGCGCCGCCCCTATCCTTGCGGTGTTGAAATCGCAGGAATTTCGCCGAAAAATCTACTGTTCATCACACCACATCGTCGGGATACGTTGTGGGCGCTGGAGCAGGCTTTGAAATCTGGCGTCTTGCGGGCAGTCATTGCAGAAGTCGCCACCGCGCCAGACTTCACGGAAAGCCGGCGCCTGCAACTGGCGGCAGTTGCGGGCGGGGCACTGGGGTTACTGCTTCCGCCCGATTCCGATCATCATTCCAGTGCAGCAGAAACTCGCTGGCGAACGTCCGTAATTCCACGCAGCAGTTCAAGCAGCTTCCCCCGGTATCGGCTTGAATTACTTAAGAACAAAAAGGGTTCATTAACGTGTTGGGAGGTTGACTGGCATGGCCCGTCGCATCGTTTCCATTTGGCTTCCCCGTCTCGCGACCGATCTCATCCTGCGCCGCGAGCCCGTATGGCGGGATAAACCGCTGGCACTTTACGTGGAGGCTGGTCAACGTCTTGCCGTCGTCGCTGTTAACGCTGCGGGTGAGCAAGAAGGTATCGCCCCAGGCATGGCCTTGGCTGATGCCCGCGCGCTCTATGCTGGATTGGGAACCCTGCCTCACAATCCTGCACGCACGGCAGCGGCCCTTAAAGCCCTCACCCGCCTGTCTGACCGCTTCACACCCCTAGCGGCGATGGATGGGCAGGATGGGCTTTTCCTAGATATGGCTGGTGCCACGCATTTGTTTGGCGGAGAATCCCAATTCATGGCACGGCTGGCCGCGATCTTGGCCCGTCTTGGCTTTGCCACCCGCATTGCTATGGCGGATACGCCGGGCGCTGCATCAGCGCTCGCCCGTTATGGCCGCTCTGGCGTGATTGCACCTCCCGGTGTGCCGCGAGACCTATTGGCACCGTTGCCTGTAGCGGCACTCCGCCTGAAGCCGGAGACCAATCATCGCTTGGCACGGCTTGGGCTTGCCAGCATTGGCGATCTTTTCGCCCTCCCCCGGCAAACATTGGTCCGCCGGTTCGGCGTGGAGATTGCAGCGCGGATTGATCAGGCGCTTGGTGCCACGCCAGAACCAATCTCCCCCACCAGGCCGGAGACGCCATATACCGTCCGCCTCGCCTTCGATGAGCCAATTGGCGAGCGCGCCAGCATTGATACAGCCCTCGCGCGCCTGCTGGAGAAACTCCTGGCCCGGCTGACATTCGAAGACTTAGGCGCCAGCCTTCTAGTTTTCACCGTGAATCGGCTGGATGGCAGTTGGCAAAGCCTATCGGTCGGCACGGCAGAGCCTACGCAAGATACCGCCCGGCTAACGCGCCTATTCGCTGAAAAGCTAGATGATATTGATCCAGGCTTTGGCATTGAAGCAGCGACCCTCCGCGCTGCCCGCACCGAACGCCTCCGCCCTCGCCAACAAGATGTGTTGGCAGGTCGGGCAGAGCCGGATGCTCTGGCCGCGCTCATCGATACGCTGGGCAACCGTTTGGGCTTCGATGCTGTCACACGCTTTGAGCCTGAAGATAGCTGGCTCCCCGATCGAAGCTTCTGCCAAACGCCAGCAACCATAGCCGCATCAGGTGCGGATGCATGGCCAGCTCCACCAGCGCCGCGCCCGATTACGCTTCTAGCGCAGCCCCTGCCAGTTGACGCTGAAAGCGATACTGACGATGCCCTTAGTCCACCCCGCACTCTGAAACGCCATGGTGCCCGCCGCGCCGTATGCTTTGCTGACGGCCCTGAACGCATCACCCCCGAATGGCGCGAACGGGATGCGGACTGGCCCTCACACCGGGATTATTGGCGGGTTGAGGACGAAGCCGGCGAGCGGTTGTGGCTGTACCGGCAGGATAATCGTTGGTTCTTGCACGGGTTCTTTGCCTGATGCTGGAGGATTCAACGAATCGCAGGCCTCCCCCCTATATCGAACTCCAAGCCCTAACCGCATTCAGTTTCCGCGAGGGTGCTAGCCTGCCGGAAGAAATCGCCCGTCGTGCCGCAGAACTTGGCCATGTCGCCGTTGCCGTTGCGGACCGAAATAGCCTTGCTGGCGTCGTTCGAGCGCATATGGGGGCCAAGCGCGCCGATCTCAGGGGCATTATTGGCGCTCGCTTGGACCTGGCAGATGGGCAAAGCTTGCTGGCATACCCAGAAGATCGCGCCGCCTATGGACGCCTCGCCCGGCTTATCACCACAGGTCGACGCCGGGCACCTAAAGGGGAATGCGAACTCTATCCAGCCGATGTATTGGATTACGGCGATGGCTTGATCCTGCTTGTGCTAGCGCCCCGCGTGTTAGACGCAGATTTCGCCCGCAATCTGGCGGACTGGCGCGCTGCGTTAGGCGATCGTGTCTATCTGGCAGCATCCCGCGCCCTTGGCGGCGATGATAAAGCGCGCCTTTCAGCCCTGGCTGAATTGGCGATTGAGACCGGCGCACCCATGGTCGCCACGGGAGATGTGCTCATGCACGCGCCTGAACGCCGAGTTCTAGCAGATATCCTTTCCTGCATCCGGCTCACCTGCACGGTGGATGAGCTTGGCCGCAATCATCAAATCAACGGTGAGCGACATCTGAAATCCGCTGCCCAAATGCTGCGCCTATTTGAAGGCCACGAACACGCCATTCACCGCACCTTGGAAGTAGCTGACCGATGCCGCTTTAGCCTGGATGAACTCCGCTACGAATACCCGGATGAGCCAGTGCCGCCCGGCATGAGCCCCCAGGAGTACTTGCGGCAGGAAACGTGGCGCGGTGCCAAGCAGCGGTTTCCAGGCGGCGTTCCGGAAAAAGTACGCGCCGGAATTGAGCATGAACTCAAGCTCACCGACCAACTCAATTATGCGCCCTATTTCTTGACTGTGTATGACATCGTCCTGGAAGCTCGGCGCCTTGGAATTCTCTGCCAAGGCCGCGGATCGGCAGCGAATTCAACCGTCTGCTACTGCCTTGGCATTACCTCCGTGAATCCCACAGAAGTGGACTTGTTATTTGAGCGGTTCATCTCTGCTGAGCGCGGAGAGCCGCCCGATATCGACATTGATTTCGAACATGAGCGGCGCGAAGAAGTCATTCAATATATCTACAAGCGCTATGGCCGTGAACGCGCGGGCCTGGCAGCGACCGTTATTCACTACCGGGGACGGAGTGCGGTGCGGGAGGTTGGCAAGGCCATGGGGCTGTCTGCTGATACAGTATCTGCCCTGGCTTCGCAGACCTGGGGCTGGTCATCCGAAGGTGTGGATTTGGAGCAGGCGCGGGAGATTGGCCTGGACCCGAACGACCGCCGGCTTCGTCTCACCCTTGCCATTGCCAATCAGTTGATCGGCTTTCCCCGCCATCTTTCCCAGCATGTTGGTGGCTTCGTTATCACCCAGGGCCGACTGGATGAACTTGTGCCCGTAGAGAACGCGGCGATGGATGATCGCACCGTCGTTGAGTGGGATAAGGACGACCTGGATGCGCTGGGCATCCTGAAGATCGATATCCTGGCGCTCGGCATGTTGAGCGCGCTCCGCAAGGGCTATGGGATGATCCAGCAGCACTATGGCAAGCGCTTCGACCTGGCGACAACGCCGCGCGAAGACCCGGCCACCTACGAAATGCTTTGCCAGGCAGATAGCCTCGGTGTGTTTCAGGTGGAAAGCCGGGCGCAGATGGCGTTCCTGCCGCGCATGCGCCCTCGCACGTTCTATGATTTGGTGATTGAGGTCGCGATTGTTCGGCCCGGCCCTATCCAGGGAGATATGGTGCATCCCTATATCCGTCGCCGGAATAACGAGGAGCCAGTGGAATATGCCTCCCCGGCCTTGAAGGAGGTTCTGGGTCGCACGCTTGGAGTGCCATTATTCCAAGAGCAAGCGATGAAAATTGCCGTCGTCGCTGCCGGGTTCACGCCGGGTGAGGCAGACGGCCTGCGCCGCGCCATGGCGACTTTCCGGCATATGGGCACAATCCAAAGCTTCCGCGATAGGTTCCATGCCGGCATGGAGGCCAATGGCTATGACGAAGCCTTCGCTGAACGGTGTTTTTCCATGATCGAAGGCTTCGGTGAATACGGCTTCCCGGAAAGCCATGCAGCCAGCTTTGCGCTGCTGGTATATGCGTCCGCCTGGATGAAGCAGCATTACCCGGATGTATTCGCCTGCGCACTGTTGAATGCCCAACCGCTGGGCTTCTATGCGCCAGCCCAGATCGTGCGGGATGCGCGTGAGCATGGCGTTGAGGTGCGGCCTGTCGATGTGAATTATTCAACATGGGATTGCACGTTAGAGCCAGCGCTGAGTGGCCAATATTACGCGCTTCGGCTTGGCCTGCGTCAAATAAAAGGCTTTAAGGAAGGCGATGCTGAATGGCTGGAGGCCGCACGCGGTAATGGCTATCGCACACCGGAAGACCTGTGGCGTCGCGCTGGCATCCGCCCCGCCACGGTCGAGCGATTGGCTAAGGCGGATGCATTCGGCTCCATCGATATGAGCAGGCGGACGGCGCTTTGGGAAACGGCCGCACTTGGCGATGCGCCCCTGCCCTTGTTTGAGGCTGCGGGCGAGGCTGACTACGGCTGGGAAACATCCGTCACATTGCCAACGCCGACGCTTGGTGAAGAAGTGTATGAAGATTACGCGCAGCTCCGCCTCAGCCTGAAAGCGCATCCACTGGGGATCCTCCGTCCAGGGCTGCGCGATGTGGCACCCAATGAACGGCTGGCGACAGACCCGCTCGATAAACCAATCACCGTCATGGGGTTGGTTCTGGCGCGGCAGCGGCCGGGCAGTGCGAAAGGTGTGATCTTCGCGACACTGGAGGATGAGACAGGCGTGGCCAATATCATCGTCTGGCCCAAAGTATTTGAAGCGCATCGCCGCATTGTGCTGACCGGACGACTGCTGAAAGTAACCGGGCGGCTGCAGCGCGCAGGCATCGTGATTCATCTGGTGGCGGATAAGCTGGAGGATATGTCTTATCTGCTAGACGAACTTTCCATCGGCGGCGGGTTTAAAACAGAAGCTTCAGCTGCAGACGAAGCCCGACGCCCGCCCTGGCCTGATCCACGCACGAAGCCGAAGCACGTGCCCCGCGCCAGACACCCTCGTGAGCAAGCGAAAGTGTTGTTCCCCAGCCGAGATTTCAAATAGCCACGCCGTTAGAGCGCATTTGCAATGATGTAGATTCCCAGAGCCAACAGCGCCCAAAAGAAGACCTTGCGGAATAGCGCTTCTGACAACCGCTTCCGCACCTTCTGGCCAAGCACCATTCCAAACAGCGCTGGGACGACGCCTGCCAGCGAAACCAGCCCCAAATCAGCCGAAAGCAATCCACCGCCCTGCAATGCTATTGCCAGCGCCACAGTCGAAAGGCTGAAAAGCACGCCCATCGCCTGCACAAGGACATCACGGCTCAAGCCAATCGCCTGCAGAAACATCACACCCGGCATGACAAAAGACCCGGTCATCCCCGTCAACACACCATTGGCAATGCCTAATATCGGTCCCGCCCAAGTTTCTTGCGCCCTAGACAGAGTAAGACGGATGCCTGCCAGATTAAGTCCAGCATAAACTGCAACAAGTAGGCCCAGCAGTA
>Ga0315322_10003047_pt1 | contig 13002 bp, 8 predicted proteins | sample M110021515metaG_FD_203461 | JGI IMG/M metagenome (GOLD analysis project Ga0315322, IMG submission 203461) | Ammonia-oxidizing marine archaeal communities from Monterey Bay, California, United States - M1 100m 21515 | ecosystem: Environmental > Aquatic > Marine > Intertidal zone | place: USA... | reverse complement strand
TAACAAATGAGTCGAAAGGAATATAGTGAGGGAATCGCGCCTCGCCGTCTTCCCGTGTGGTAGTTTCGGTAGGCAATTCAGGGTCATTGGGCGTAAACACATTGAACACGGACGAGTCGATTGCCAGATGATTCCCGGCTTCCGTGGTTTTGGCGAATATTTCGTACCAAAACCTGGGACTAGGGGTGTTGAGGGAATCGCAGCATGGCATGCGGAACGCAACCGCCTTACTGTTTGGGATGGAAGCCATAAGATCGACGCAACGATCATAGGTGCTTTTGGCACGAGCAAAATCCCCTCCATTCAAACAGGGGCATGGATGGTCGATAGTATGGACTTCAAGACTGAGTCCTTCTTTGATCCATGTTTGCAGTTGGGGGTCCTTAGGATTTACGGAATTTGTAAAAATACTTACCGGAGCCCGTCCCTCTATCTCATGCAGGCGATCGAGGATTGGTCGTAAATAATTTTCATAGGTGTTCGGGTCTCGCATATCGTCGATGGAAAGAATGACAACGGCGTCAACATCCGCTTCGCCAATCCATTGCGGAGTGATGAGACGAGCGAATTCCTGATTCACGTAATAGGGGTTACGATCAGTTAGATAGGTATAACGATTGCCATCCGGAGCAGCGTTTGCAGAAAATGCTGAAGCAGATAGACAGTATACAATCAGGGCAACGAAAGAGAGTGGGTTTTTCATGGCTCTATTCTTTATCGTTCATGATGGCAGGCTTGATTCGTCGCCGCTGTGAAACGACGAAGGTCGTTTAGGAGAGTATGTCGTGAAGGACTTCGCCAGCGACATCAGTGAGCCGGAAGTCTCGTCCATTAAAGCGATAGGTCAGCTTCTCGTGGTTGAGACCCATCTGGTGCAAAACCGTTGCGTGGATGTCATGTGCAGTGACACGTTGTTCAACTGATTTATAACCAAATTCGTCAGTCGATCCGTATTGTGTTCCGCCCTTGAATCCGCCACCGGCAAACCAGGTCGTAAAAGCATTCGGGTTATGGTCTCGGCCGGCGCTACCCTGTGAATCAGACGTGCGCCCAAATTCCCCACCATAGATAACAATGGTGTCTTCCAGTAGGCCCCGTTGTTTAAGGTCTGTAAGAAGTGCGGCCGTGGGTTGATCGACGGTCGACGCACACGTTCCGTGATTTTGACGGATATCACTGTGACCATCCCAGGGTACATCACTCACTCCCCCTCCAGGCGTTTTCGGGATGGAGGCAAAAACCTGAATAAAACGAACACCACGTTCAATCATTCGGCGGGCTAGCAGGCATTGCCGGCCGTAGTCCTTGGATTCAGTGCGGTTCAGGCCGTACATTTCATGGATATATTCGGGTTCCTGAGAGATGTCGAAGGCTTCTGGAGCAGCACTTTGCATACGGTAAGCAAGTTCGAAGGATTCCAAGCGAGCGTTTAGGTCACGATCGAATGGTCTTTTATCTGCGTGTTTGCGGTTCGCTTTGTTGAGTGTGTCCAATAGGGAACGCTGGGAAGTCCCATTGAGCTCTTTGAGTTGTTCCAGATTGTCAATGGGCTTGGCAGCACGAGGATCCAAGGAGGTTGCCTGATAGACCGATGGTAAAAATCCTGAGGACCAAATAGGGTCTCCGCCGCGTGGTTTGGTGCCGTGCATGACAACATACGAAGGTAGGTTAGAGTTGGAACTTCCCAACCCATAACTCATCCAGGAGCCCATACTTGGAAATCCCTGGCGAATCATCCCGCCGTTAAGTTCCAGCATCGCAGGCGTATGGTTGTTTGATTGAGAATGACATGAATAGACAAAAGCAATGTCATCCGCATGCTTGGCGATGTTCGGGAATATTTCAGAAATCCAAGCTCCTGACGCACCATGTTGCTTGAACTTGAAAGGAGATTTTAAACATTTGCCGCTAGTCGTAAAGAATCCTGTTTTAGGATCGGCACCTGCAAGTGCCTGACCATCGCGTTTTCCAAGTTCGGGCTTGTAATCAAAAGTGTCGACCTGACTGGGGCTACCGGTTTGAAATAACCAGATGATCGCTTTAGCGTTTGGCTTGTAGTGTGACGAGCGTTCTGCCAGGGGGTTGTCATTCTCAGCAGCCTGAATGATCCCTTCCTGATGAAGCAGGTCGGTAAGCGCCACGCTACCGAATCCCATTCCTGCGTTCGCCAAAAATTGTCGTCGGGTATTACCTTGAGCGAGATGGGGGGGGTGATTCATGGTCTTCTAATTCTAGTCAATGTAAACAAATTCGTTCATGCACAGTACGAGATGACAAAAGTCGCGGACAGCCAGTTGCTGAGCATTGGCATCTCCACCACGCATTTCGGTTTGGGACTGGATGAACTGATTCATGGTCTGTATTTCGCCGGTCGTAGGAGGCCGCGATAAGGCTAATGCGTAAGCTGATGCAATTGCCTGTTCAATGGTGGTTTCGTTAGTCGCACGCACTCGCGCTGCAAATTGAGTTGCATACTCACGAATGAGTGGAGAATTTAATAAGGCCAGAGCCTGAGGGGCAACCGTGCTTTGTTCCCGTGTCGCAATTCCCTGCATGGCATCCGGAGCATCGAAAAGCTTCAGTAACGGGATAAGTTGTCCGCGTTTTACAGTGAAGTAAATACTGCGACGGTTGCTTCGTTCGTTCAGTGTTCCCTTGCCGTAATGAGTGAGATCGATAGCCCCACTCATTGAAAGGATCGTGTCACGAATGATCTCAGCTTCCAATCGTTTTGTTGAGCGTCGCCATAGCAGGAGATTTTCAGGATCTTGCTGAACCCCGGCGTCGGACTTTGCATTGCCTTGCAGGTAGGTTGCGCTTGACATAATTAGTTTGTGAATTGGTTTTAAACGCCACCCGTTTTCGATTAACTGCTCTGCAAGGTAGTCTAGCAATGCAGGGTGACTTGGGATTTCTCCACGAGTTCCGAAGTCACTTGGGGTTGCAACAATACCTCGGCCGAAGTGGTGATACCAGAGGCGGTTCACCAAAACTCGAGCTGATAAGTGCCCAGCCCCCAACGTTTCATCCGTCAGCCAATGGGCAAGTGTTTCACGACCCCTCAAGGGTTCTTTTAAGGTATTTCCAGCAGTCGTCCAGAAGGTTTCATCCTTTTCAGCATCAGTGAGGACCTGGAGGAAACCAGGGACTGCGAGGCTTTCTTTGTTGTCGGCATTGCCTCGGCGCAAGTGATACACCTTGTAAGTATCTTCACCGAATTGATAAGTGCTACCCTTGAATCTGGCGGCAAAGACTGGAACATTAGCAGGGGAGGGTTTTGAAAGTTCCTGGAATTTGACGGGTTGTTCCAGCTTAAGGTATCCCAGGTCGTACCCCTTATACCAGTCAAGCAGTCGTTTCTTTTGCCCCTCATTTCGTTTGTCAGGTGCAATGACTAAGATGTTACGAACATCGTCAGGCTCTTTGCCGTGAGTCGCTTTGAAATAGAAACCGGTCTTGCCAGCACCATTGGTTATCTTCAAAAGGATTGCATTGCTTCCCTCAGCAAGCTGGATCGTTAACTTTTCCTGGTCAGCTTTAGCAACGGTACGAGAAACATTTTTATTCAGTACTTTGCGGCCGTTTACCCAGACCTGGATTCCGTCGTCACTGCCTAGTGACAAGTGGACGGGTTGAGGTGTGGGGGACTCGATCACTCGATAAAGAAAGTTCGCACTGTTTTCACCGCTTAGCAGATCATTATGGGCCGTGCCGTCTTCCCAGTCGGCATGTTCTACCCACTGAAGGCCACCTTCGTAGGTGGTGCCTAAGTCGATGTTGTCTTCTGGTGGATAAACAGTACCAAACGCTGCATTGTGATTTGCTGCTTTGAACGGACCGACCTGGTACCAACTTCCGAGGGAGGCGACCGGATCATTGGCTAGTGTCGACAGCGTGGTGGTGAAACCGACCTGCATCGTTTGTCCTGTTAGCTTAAGCAGGATCTGATTCTCGCCCTTCTTTATTGGCACGCTCAGTTCATATTGACCTGTGGCAGTACCGGCAGATTCCTTTGCTTTCAAGACTTCTATCTGGTTAACCCAGATGGAAATGTTATTGGCAGAAGCGACAGAGAAAGTCGCGGTTTGGTCGATAGGTGAATTCACTTTCCGAAAAGCATAATGGGCTGAATTTGGATGATGCTCGATTGAAAATAACTCTCCTTCTTTCCAGTCTGGTTTTTCTTGCCATGCGATGGCTCCAGCGTTGTACGTTGCCTGAAGATCAACACTCTCTTCAGGAGCAAAGACCCTATTCAAGGCCTCCTGAGGACTATCTGCCGGGAAGGAACCGGCATAGTGCCAGTTGGCTTGCGAAAGAGGCGCGGTTTCTGGCGTCGGAACGGCGGATGAAACCCACGGTTTAAAATTGTTTGGCAATACGTCAGCCGCATATTGATTGAGCGCAGCAGTGAGTGGACTGAGTGTATCGTTATAGACTTTCATGTTGGCCAGAAATTCTTCCGGCTCGGAGTTTAACTGAACGTCGGCACTACCAACTTCGGCAAAGTTCGCTACGAATCGATAATAATCGTGTTTCGGGAGGGGGTCGAATTTGTGGCTATGGCACCGGGCACAGCCGACGGTTAATCCAAGGACTGATGTGCCGAGCGTACTCACAACATCATCGAGTTGTTCATAGCGACTTCTTTCGCGTTCTTTTTGTGTTTGCTGGGACGTAAAGGGGCCGGCCACAAGGAAACCAGTGGCGGCAAAACTTGTTCTTGCAGTAAGGTATTCGTTTGTTGTCGTGAAATCAGTTTTTGTTTTGATATCGCCCGCAAGCTGCGCGTGTAGGAATTGATCATATGGCAGGTCCTGATTAATAGCCTGGATAACCCAGTCGCGGTAATGCCAGGCATTAGGGCGATCCTTGTCGAAAGCGTACCCGTTGCTTTCGGCGAAGCGTACAATGTCGAGCCAGTGTCGTCCCCAACGTTCCCCAAAGTGTTCGTTGGCCATCAAGTCATCTAGCAGATTTGAATAGGCGGTGTCAAAATTCTCTTCTGCAGCCTTGATAAACTCGGCGACGGCATCCGGCGAGGGAGGCAGACCTATTAGGTCAAAGTAGACGCGTCGGATTAATGTTCTGTAAGAAGCGATTGTGTTGGGAGTGATCCCCTTTTCTTCCTGTCTGGCGCGTACATAGCGGTCGATGGCATTGCGAAGCCAGTCCTTGTCCTGAACGTCTGGTGGTTGCGACGCTTGTAGTCGCTGAAAGGCCCAGTGTTTACGACCGGCTTCGATATCGACCTCCGCGGTGGCTATGGCTGCTCCTTCCCGTGGGTCCGGCGCTCCAATCGTGATCCAGTGTTTGAAATGCTCAATGATTTCCTCCGGGAGTTTTCCAGCAGGAGGCATTTCAAATCCGTCATGCTTCAAGGCAGAGATTAAAAGGCTTTCGTCGGGTTTGCCGGGTACCACGGCAGGTCCACTCTCACCACCCTTGGCTGAACCCGCCCGTGTATCTAGTAGCAAGGCTCCTTTTAAGTTGTTTTTGGCAACGGCTTCGGCGCTGTGGCATTCGTAGCAGTGCTTAACGAGCATAGGACGAATCTTGGCTTCGAAGAAATCAAGACCGGCCCTGTCGTCCTCCTGACAATTCGCTACAGAGTGCAGTAGCACCAGGATAAGTGTTAGAACGGATTTGGTAGAGTAGGGCATTTGTTGATCGTTAGTTGTCGTCGTTGAACGTGGGTTTTCTTTTTATAACTCTTATTTATTATACATTAATAGGTTAGTTATAAAGCGTATTCGGACCGCCGTTACTCAATGAGAAAGTCTCAGGAGTTATAGTTTTTTGTCATCCTTCAAGGTTGCTGTGGGTTTTAGAAAGGTCGTCATGATGACGGCTGCTGCCATCTGCTTTGGATTGGCATTTCTGGGAGCTTTATTGCCAGGGTTGCCGGCAACTCCTTTTTTGTTGCTAACTAGCTTTTTGCTCTTAAGGACATCCCCGAAGTTAAACGCACGTCTGAGGCGATCGAAGATGTTCGGCCCGATACTGACTGATTGGGAAGACTATGGCGGTGTCCGCTCTCATATTAAAATGAAGGTTGTCGTTGTTGTCTTCATTTCGGTCAGTTTGACGATGTACTTTGGTCCTGAGATTGCCTGGCTTCGATGGCTTATCGGGGTATTGGCTGTTGTTGGGATTTTCGTGATCGGCCGATTGCCTGTTGCAAAAGAAAGTGACGAGTTACCTGATAGCGATGCGGTCTAATTCGTTCATCCAACGTTGGACTTGCAGGCCGTCTTGGTATCGCGCCCCGATCGGAACCGCCTGTTCTCCGGTGATGACACGAAGAAAACATCGTTGTTCCTCGATCATCATCCCCGTAGCACCAGATTCATCGGCTGCGATTTCCAATGCGAAAGGCCATTGAGCCCGCGCATCACTCCAGATTGTTATGGGACGAGGATTCGGCGATATACGGGCTGCCCATCCTTCCCCGAAGATTTCCATGCGATCAAATCCACGAGGAGGCATTCCTGCGGGCGTCATGTAGCTGGCGCTAAACCGGGCGAGAAAACCTGTTGGCCAGATTAGCTGAGCGTTTGCCAGATCGATTTGACCGTTAGTTGTTAGGTGGTACTGACAACTAAAGCTACGTGGTTCCTCAGCATTGGTTAATGCCTGTGCGCAATACAGGTCATGCACCATTGCCGCGTGCAGTGGATTCTCGCCCTCAAAGTCATGAACGATGGATGCAGGACGGTGACGTACCGCATCCATGTGCGTTAATGCAGGGCGTGTTGAAACTTCCTGACGGAGTGCCTTGAACTCGCTGTTAAATAAAAGGATATGTCCGAGCATGAGGTTGGACGAATCCTCTTTTACCAGTGGGGATAAACGCTCCGCTTCTTTCAGGTCATTCGCGATTGGCTTTTCCAAAAGTACGTGGTGTCCGGCTTCCAGAAGCTTTCGTGCAACCGAAACATGTTGATTGGTAGTGCACGCAACAATCCAGGCCGTGGCTTCGGACTGCTCGATTGCCGTGTCTAGATTGGTATAGCCTGTTGTGGAAGGGAGCTCTCTCAACAACTTGTCGACACTATCCTGACGGCGAGCAACGATGGCAGTCAAATCAACGTTTTCCAGCGTCATCAGGTTTAAAGCATGTAAACGCCCGAAGCGTCCCAAGCCAATTACACCGCACTTAATCATCGAGAATGGAATCCTTTTCGTGCCGGGGTTTATTTGTAATCAACGCCGGTGAGACTGTGGAGCACAGAATCTTGCCATTGTTTCATTGCTTTTTGCAGGTTGGAGACGACGTCAGGATTTTCCTCAGCAATGTTGTGCTCTTCTGCGGAGTCCTGATGTATGTCGAACAATTCGATGGTTTGATCTGTGCTGGTGCCACGGATTACCAATTTGTAATTAGAAGATAATATGGCGCGGTTTCCGGTGTAATCAGAAGGCACGATTTTGTTGTGTTTGAAATTGATGAAATTTCGGGTGTAGATATCGCCCATCATCTTGACTAATGGTGTCGTACCAATCTGTAGATTCGTTTCAATCCATGGTTCTCGTTGCCTGTCAGCACCGTGGTTGAATTGCCAGAAGCATATTGGGGTGGGTCGCTGCTTGAGGGGATCGTCGATGAGACCTGCCAGAGAGATTCCGTCGACAGGTACTGGAGGAATGGGAATGCCTGCTATTTCACAAAGTGTTGGTAAGATATCGCTGGTGACTGAATGAAACTGAGAGATGGTTGGGGTTTGAATCTTGGCCGGCCATTCAATCACGCCGGGTACCCGAAGTCCTCCGTCGTAGATTTGTCCTTTTCTCCCTCGAAGTGGGGAGGTCACGATTCCGTCACCCGGGGTTCCGTTATCACCGCAGTACCAAAGGATGGTGTTATTACGCACTTTCTTTTTTGTGAGGTAGTTTCTTAGCGTACCGATGGAACGATCCATCGCAGTAATTTCTGCGTAACGTTCCTGCAGAATATCTCCGAGCGGTCTGGTCGTTGGTCTCCCGGTTTGATTGGATGTCAGACGGAAGGTCTGTGCATTATATTTCTCTGGAAGATCGGCATAGAGCTTCAGGTCGTTTTTCAAACCGCTATATGGTTCGTGAGGTGAGCCGTACCAAATAACGACGAAAAAGGGTTTGTGCAGCCGTTTCGCTTTAGCGATGAATTCTGTCGCTGCCGCAACGATGATTTCGGAGCCTTCGCCAGGAATCATCTGGGGATCGTTACCGTTGTGAGAGAGGGTGGGATTTAATTCGAAGAAATTGTCATGAGATAACCATTCGTCAAATCCGGCATTTCCCGGGTTTGTAGGGGAGGACTTCTTGACGGGGCCTAGATGCCATTTGCCAAAGTGCCCACAGAGATAGCCCTTTTCTTTCATTAGCTGGGCAATGGTGATTTCCTCTGGCCGGAACGAGCGGCCTGGAGTGAAGGTGCCATAGCGGTTAGGGTGCCGACCGGTTAATACACTTCCGCGGGTTGGACTGCAGGAGGAATGTGCAGCATAAAAGCGATCTAATCGCAGGCCGGTAGCGGCCATTTCATCTAACACCGGAGTGATTAAATGCGGATGGTTGTTATAGCCGGTTTCATCCCAGCCGTGATCGTCTCCCATTAACAGGATAATATTTGGAAGTTCGTCACTGCCGTTGGTAGTAGAGCCTAATAGTAAAGTTAAAAGGAATGTAACAACCGCGAAGAATCTGGTGGGCATGTTCAGAGCTCAGTTAGGGATAAGGATGTAATGGCTAACTGAATTATATAAACAAATCGAGCACAGGTTTACCAGAGGTGAGTTGGTGCGGGCGACCGATAGCGTCCTGGATTTGCCAACTCGGGTTGATTCCCAGCGCCGTAAAGATAGTCGCCGCCATATCTTCCGGGCTGACAGGATGGGCAGTAGCATAGGCTGCATGCTTGTCCGTTTCTCCGTAGACATATCCACGTTTAACACCACCTCCGGCTAAAACCGCGGGAAAGAGTGTACTCCAGTGATTACGCCCCCAACTATTGTTGGCTTTTGGGGTCCGGCCCATTTCACCCATGACGACGATCAGTGTGTCGTCTAGCAGTCCTCGGTCATCGAGGTCATTGACAAGGGCTGCAAATGCCTGGTCAAAGGTGGGGAGCAGGTGTTCTTTTACATCGTCACTGTTGCGGTGTGAATCCCAGCTATATCCGTCGACACAGTCATACTGCACCGTGACAAAACGCGTTCCAGCTTCGATGAGACGACGAGCAACTAAAGCGGACTGTCCGTAGAGATGTCGGCCGTAATTGTCACGCGTCTTTGGGGCTTCTTTCGTAACATCGAAAGCTTCACGAGCCTTGTCTGACAAGACGAGTTCTAACGCCCTGGAACGGTACTTATCGAATACCCGGGTTCGATCCAGTTCCCGCAGCATCCTTTGCTGGGCATTGATTCTGTCGAGTAGTTGAGCTCGGGAGTTGAAACGTCCAATGGTCATCCCGTCCTGCGGAGTAAGCCCTTTAATGCTGAACTGGAGTTCTTCGTCAGTGCAGGCACGCCAGAAGGGGTTATCTGTTTCCGAGGTTTTATGGATGCCTGTTACGACTGGCGCATAAGCACCGCCCAACCAACCTGCTGTTTCACCCGGTCTGGCAATATCACCTTTTTGTTGCAGGCTGCCCAGAGCATTTGGTAATACCGTGTAGGTTGGCGCCTCGTTAATAAGCCCCCGACGTTGATCGAAATATTTGGCGACACTTCCAATGGCGGGCCAGTCCTGTGGAGTGACGTTAAAACCACCTCCAATGGGAACGTGCCACCGGTGACCTGTTTGAACATAGTGACCGGCACCGCTATGGTCGTTAAAGTCATGAGTCATGGTTTTAACAACCGTGATCTTGTCAGTGATTTTGGCGATGTTCGGCAGGTGTTCGCAAACGAGTAGTCCGTCAGTCAAACAGGGAGTTGGTTTGAAAGGGCCGCGGATCTCACTCGGAGCCTCCGGCTTCATGTCGAATGTTTCTAACTGACTGGGACCGCCAAATAAATGCATGAAGATGACATTTTTAGCGGTCGGGCTCGGGGCATCTCCCAAGTTGTTGTCGACGGCTTCGAGGACCTGCGGTAAGTTGATACCAAGCATCCCGGCACCGGCAGCTTGCAGAAGTCGGCGGCGGTTTGTCTCAGGATTCTGGTTTAATAAAGTTAACATTGATGTAACTCGCGATCAGAATAATTCATGGATCGACGTGGGATCCTCGAGGACAGGAGTTGGGCGGCCTGCGTGATCAAGGATGTGTAATTTAGGATCAATGCCCATGCATTCATAGACGGTGGCATGGATATTTGAAGGTGTGACTGGCCGGTCTTTGGCGGCATCCCCTTTCTTGGTAGTTGAGCCAATAAGTCGGCCACCTTTGATACCTCCGCCGCCCATGAGACAGAACATCGAATTCCCCCAGTGGTCTCGTCCGGGAGTTCCTTTACTCAAGGGGGGGCCACCGTTGCCTCCGTCATTCATTCTTGGGGTTCGACTGAACTCTCCACACAGCATCACGACGGTTGTTTCAAGAAGCCCTCTCTGATCAAGGTCTTCAAACAAAGTCGCGACGGCAGCGTCCACGCGGGGTAATAATGTTTCATATCCACTCTGCAGGTTCCAGTGGTGATCCCAGCCACTGAATTGGACTGTCACGAATGACGCTCCCGCCTCCACTAAACGACGGGCTAGCAGCGTGCTTTGTCCCCAGGTATGACGTCCATATTTGTCTCGTAGAACATTACTTTCCTGATTGATGTCAAATGCTTGCCGGGCATTTTCTCCGGTAACAAAACTGAATGCCTGCTGGTCAAATTCGTCGAGGGCATCAAAGGTGCCTTTCGATTCGATCTGGCGACTGATTTGGTCAAGTTCACCACGGAGTAGGGTTCGATCCTCAAGCCGATCTACAGTAATACCTGTTGGTAAAACCATGTTCTGTACTTTGAAATTGGCGTTGTTTGGATCGCCCTTGGTTTGAAAAGGATCATATTGAACGCCTAAGAATTTGCCGCCAAAATATCCTGGTACCCGGCCAACGCTAGACGCTGAGGGAACGGAAACGTAAGGGGGGACTTCGCGATTCACCGTTTCACGCTGTTGAGCAACGATAGCCCCAATCCCAGGGAACTTGCCAATGTTATTAGCCCCACTGACCCCCATGTTTTTCGTCGTAAGCATGCGATGAGCACCACCAAAATGATCGCCAGTGCCATGGTGGAGGGAGCGAACGATTGAGAATTTGTCGGTATGTTGTGCCTGCTTTGGGTAAAGCTCCGTAATGTCAAATCCGGGTACCTTGGTTTGAATAGGATTCCAAATCCCTCGGTATTCAACCGGAGCATTTGGTTTCATGTCATACATGTCCATATGACCGGGACCGCCATCAAGCCAGATGAGGATTGTAGAAACGTCAGATTTACTACGGTTTGCACTGGCTGCTTTGGCCCGTAAAACATCACCTAAGCCAAGAGAGGTCAGGCCGGCAACACCAAGTTGGACGAAGCTTCGGCGAGTGATGCCATCGCAGTACCTACCTGATGGTTTATCATTATCTTTAGCAAATAGTCGTAACATCTGATTCTCGCGTGGTTAAACCGTTTGAACAGGTTCTAGTTTAAATATCGGCGTCCTGATTCTCAATGTTGATTACTTGTAAACTACGTCTTAGGGGGGGCAGGTGAAAAGCGCTCGGAAAGTCCTATTTATTTCCTTTCGACCTTAGTGAAGGTTGCCGTTTCGTGGGCAACGTAAAGGTTTCTAGTGATTCGTATTTCCCGCTCTCCATGCTGGCCCCTCCAATCAGTAGGCCTTGCTGATCAGAGAGGGGCAGAAGGCGATGAAAAAAGCGGGCGTCTGTGATGGTGTTAATGACTTCGAATTCACCCAGAGAATTGATTGTTTGAATTGAACCGTCATAAGCTGAAACGATGATCTTTCCGCCCGCATTGCAACTTGCGGTTCCAAACCCGGTTAGCTCCGATTTTCCAATTAGACTGGGCCCATCGGACCACTCGTTGGTACGGCGATCATAGAATGCGGTGCGAGGGGTCGTCTCACCGGTGTCTTGCATTCCCCCGACGACAAGGATGCCATGTTTTGTAGGTGCTATTGAAACGGCACGCCGACGGTAGGGGAAATTCGCAACAGCCTTCCATTGTGCAGTTCGATCACGGAGATTAAATGTCCAGGCGGTTTGGTGCCAGACAGCATCTTTTTCTCCCTGCATTTGCCACCCGCCAACGACGTAGAGAATCCCCTGCTTGGATACGACGGCGTCAAAGGATGACCGTCCCTCCGGCAGGTCAGGCAGGACCGTCCACTGCTTAGTTTTCAGGTTAAACCTTGTAAAAGATCGCTGAGACCATAAATCATGTTCATCCCCGGGAGCGTTTTGAGCGGTGAAGCCGCCGAGACGATAGAGCGAATCTTTATAAGCAACTAAGGCTAAGCCCTGTAAACGAGGCCCCTGGCTTAAGTTGGTCCATTGTTTTGTATTTAAGTCCAACTCCCACAGCGTATTTGCCTGATCAGCGGTTGAATAACGGTGGGCTTGCCCAAAGTGGCCCCCGTAGTAGTAAACTTTGCCTTTGTGAACGGTCGCTCCAAAACTAGTAACTGGTTCCGGTATGGCTGGATAGGCAATTTCGACTTCATTCGCGTGGATGGGCATGGCAATTACCAAAAAAACTGCAGTTAAAACAGGTTTTAATAGAGAAGTGAGGGTAGTTCTCGGATAGATATTTGTCATCATATTGGACACAAGCGCCTTTTAGCATAGGTCGTTAAGAATAAGCGTTTACGAAAAATGTTAGATATAGTTTACAAGATACGACGTTAAAATGGTTTCGTGCTGTTGTGGATTAGTTCGAAATCTTGGATGATAGTAGTTCGCGGAATGTATTGCACGGACCTCCGTGATTCAGTCAAAGCTCATCTTACCATTGCGGAAAAACTTAGTGCGATCAGAAAAAGAAATACTGATTGAATCAAAAGAATTCGCCTCTGAAT
>Ga0315322_10003043_pt1 | contig 13005 bp, 12 predicted proteins | sample M110021515metaG_FD_203461 | JGI IMG/M metagenome (GOLD analysis project Ga0315322, IMG submission 203461) | Ammonia-oxidizing marine archaeal communities from Monterey Bay, California, United States - M1 100m 21515 | ecosystem: Environmental > Aquatic > Marine > Intertidal zone | place: USA... | reverse complement strand
GGTTTAGCTCGTTCAAAAGGCTTCGTGACTCGAAACATGCGGATCTGGATTGGAAGCCTAAACCTCATGCCCACGTCGAGCGCGGCCCATACAATAATCCAAATATCGGTTCCTCTGACTTCAGTCAGGATGCCAGTGCCGCCTACATGCATGCCTTGCTCTGGACACTGACGGATAACGCAGCCTGCGCCAGGAAAGCCGCTCAAATCATCGATGCATGGTCCACGACCCTTCAATCCATCAGTAACCATGACGCGCGTTTGTTGGTGGGAATGGAGGGATATAATTTTTGTAATGCTGCCGAATTACTCAAGCACACCTGGAATGGTTGGGCACAAGACAATCAGAAGCAGTTCGAGCTGATGTTGAGAGGTGTTTTCTATCCCGTCATCAAGGATTTCTATCCCTCTGCAAATGGGAATTGGGATGCAGCCATGCTTCAAACCATGTTGGCAATGGGGGTGTATCTTGAAGACCGATCCATGTTCGACCGTGCCATTGATTATTATCTCAACGGAAAAGGAAATGGAGCCGTACGGCATTACTTCAAACCTTCCGGCCAGTGTCAGGAAACCGGACGAGATCAGGGGCACACTCAGATGGGGCTCGATTACCTGGCGAATACCTGCGAAGTTGCGTGGAGTCAGGGGGTCGACCTCTACAGTGCTTTTGAGAATCGCTTGCTGAAAGGGTTTGAGTACACCGCAAAATATAACTTGGGCTTCGACGTTCCATATGAACCCTATCGCAGTTATCAGGGAAGGTATCACTACAAATCGATTTCAGACAAATCGCGAGGAAACCTCAGACCGATGTATGAAAAAGTTCTCAACCATTATCAAAACAGAGCAGGAACAGGAACTCCATTTACGAAGCAGGCGGTTAAGAAACTACGGAAAGATTCTTATCAACTGAATCGTCGCCCCCGAAGTGTTTCTGCCGCGGACACATTGATGTTTGCTGGTCAGCCCGATCGTTGGGTAAACAGTCCACTCGATGCGAATCCACAAGCAAAGCTCCCTCGACCCTGATGTCACTTTTTTTGAATATCAATATTCCTTGATCACTCAACAAAACAACGGCTTCGCAGCCCTTGGATGATGGCGTTTACCGCCCAGGGGGTAGGGACGGATACATGCAAGGATCAAGAGACAGATCAACGGATTGAATGGATTCAGTTCAAGGTAACCATCCACCGCAGCGCTTCAGGTTAGCAGTTATTGAATCTACGAGTGAATCCAGCAGGCAATCTGCTTGGCTACTTTAGGGTGATCAAGGTAGCCGTACAATTTGTGTGGATTGGTGCCCTGCTGTCCCTTCCAGAATGTATAAATTCCCCGGTGAATGTCCGTGATGCTTTCTACATACCCTCTTTTCAGCATCGGTTTGAAATCATCCCGTATAACTGCATCGTGACATACGAAATCATCCTTGGCTGCGATGTTGACCCAGTCCTTGATAATGTGGCGCGGATACTCCCCGTCCTCAGCCTCACTGGCATCATAAAGATTCTTGCGGATACCTGGCTCCCCCAGAGGATTACCCAGTGTGAGCCACTTGCTTACCCTGTTACCGGATCTCCTGACATCACGATACTCACTCATCTGGGAAAATTTCCAGAGAACATCATAGCTGACGATGCACCCCATGCTGTGCGCGACCAGGCACACATCATTTCCAGCAATCAATGATTGCTTCAAGGGAGCTTGCAGTCTTGTACGGATTCTCGAGCCAACGCGACGGGACATCAAATAGGCACCCATGTCAGGAGTCGCTCTTTTGATGATGTTGTCGCTTAATGCCACGAGATTCGCAAACCAGCTGACGGCAGCGGCCACATCATCGAGACCTCGTTTATCAGGGTGTTCTTCCAAAAACCGTTGATAGGCTTTTTTTGTAAAAGACTGTTGGCTCAGCAGGTCCTCCAGATCAGCATCATAGCTTCCAGCGAGTTGGCATTTTTGATTGTTGTGGCGCGCATCCTTTCCGGTGAATTCCCTGCGCCTGAGATCTTTCTTATCCATGGCGTCCAGAAGGAGATGGTTATTGACGTCCCCATAATAAACAAAATCATATTTTATCTTGCTGGTTTTGATTGCATCCGCGGCGGCGGCATCCACACGATTCAGTCCGTGAAGAAGAGACTGCAACACCAGTCGTTCTTTTTCTGAGTGGCTTGGTTTGGATCCACGCCCATGAATGAGGATCAAATGTTTTTTGTTAAAGGTCATTTGAATAAAAGATTTTGAAATAAAACTAAATGCGCTAAATCTTCTTCAAAACAAGATAAATTGAAACCGTAATAGGCATGCATCATGAATGAAAAGTCAGAACAAATTCTTTACTGCAGACTTTTTGGCTTTTTTACGGAAGACATACTTTCAAATAAACCTTGCGAAGTTTGTTGGTCTTCCCTAAACAGAACTCTCTTAAGTGCGGATGAGTCAGAAAGTGTCAGTTTTGTCGATGACCGATCCGCCAGTCACACCATTACGCCAATGTAGCTCAGTTGGTAGAGCAACGGTTTCGTAAACCGTAGGTCACCGGTTCGAATCCGGTCATTGGCTCCACTTTAAACCCTTCCTTTACAAAGTTTTACAACATGGAAGGGGGCTGCAAACACCATCAACTACCCTGAGTCGAGTATAGGTAAAGTATAGGATACTTCAAATTTGATGTCTTATTAGGAGCTTCGGCTCATGCCCGTCCATGAAATCAATTGCAAGGGTCTATAAACACTGTCCTCCATCTTCGATCAAATGCCGCTCTAAAGCGTGATGCGGTGAAATGCACAGAAACCGCTGCCACCAGTTGCCCCAGTCTTAGATGAGAGTAAGCATTGGGTTCGGAAGATACTAATCGGCATTCCGAAATCGCTTACGGTTTGTAATGGAAGCTTCTAATGCTTCAAGCAAACTCAAGAGATGGCTATTGGCAATTTGAAGTTAAACCGATGGGGCAATCTCATAGTAGTCGCAATATTCGTCGGTGGTTGGTGGACGATTCATACTTTTGATTGGGCAAAGGAAATCTTGCTGAACTTCGCGAGTGGCTCATATTTCTGGCCATCGCTCATCGTGATGTTTGCAATCTTTGGTTACCTTGACTGGCAAAATAAAGGCGGCCACGGCGGAGAAGGTGGCGGAGGCTGGAGTGGCGGCGGATGCGGTGGTGGATGCGGTGGTGGTGATTAATCCCTTGCTATTCTTGAGCGCCGTGCTTTTTCAGTAGTTCTGCCATTTGATCGTTTCCCTCAGTCATCGCCATACTCAGCGCTGATCGACCTTCGTCGTCTTTAGCATTAACATCTGCACCATTAGCAATAAGGAGTTCAACAATTTCTTGATAGCCTTCAGAAGCAGCGACAATTATTGGGGAATATCCTTCCCCTGTCTTCAAGTTCACATCTGCCCCCTTTGCTATTAGCATTTCAGCAATCCCTATCCGGCCAAAAGTAGCTGCCATAAAAACCGGCGTCGCTCCTAGCGAATCTTTCGAATTAAGATCTGCTTTTTTGGCAATCAATAGCTCTGCGATTTCTTTATTATTATTAATAACCGTAAAATGTAAGGGGGTGTATTTTTTATTACCCTTTGCGTTCAGATCTGCACCATTAGCCACAAGCAGTTTTGAGATTTCATCGAAACCTTCGACAATGGCTATGCATAATGGCGTTACGCCTCTGTATCCTTTCGTATTTAAGTCGTAACCCCCATCGATAAGCAATCGAACTATTTCTATTTGGCCCTCCTTAACTGCCCACCATAGAGGAGTACCTCCAGAAACATCTTTAAGATTAACATCAGGATTGTTACTTAAATACTCCTCAACAGCTTCAATATCGCCTGAGGTAATATCATCGAGCAACGATTCCGGGTACATCGTTAATTCCCCGTTGGAAGACTCGTAATACATAATTGATTGTTCCTCGTTTTCAGGGAAACGATCAGCAGCCTCGTGCAATGGAAACGACGGCTTACCACACCCGATTAAAATCATGGTAGCGATTAATGCGAACATCGTTTGAAATTTCATATGGTATACATTGGAAGGTAGAGAAAAATATAGCTCTTACAATTCTTACCCAATTTTGTAGCTGTCTCCTATTTTGAATCTTGCATAACAGCTGGCCCGAGACGTGCTTTTCCTAGCTTGCGAACACTACCATTGTTTTGATTTAGTCAGCGGCTTTTTCATTGAAGAACAATAATGTAATTCGGGGACGTTTAGGAGGTGTCACAAGCATCCATGAAAGATCTTGCAGGGTGATATTTCACTGATTACACCATACAAAAAAAAGGGTTATTTATCGAACCTGAAAACGTTAATGAGCTGAACAGTTTTCAGACTTCTCCTTCTATTGACCACCATTTCATTACGTTAAATTTCTCATGAATTGGTCCGAAAATCTAGCACACCTCAATGAAATTTTTTCGGGGTGCGGAAACCTGTTTTTTCTTGGGCATGATTAAAAGATTCCTTATGGGGTTTGGTGCGTCAACCACTTCGCGCGCGCAACCCTCGCAAGGTTTTAAGTCTTGTGCGGCTTATAATACCCTTTGCCGCTGGTATACTATCGGACAAAAAAGAAGTGCCAGGAACTGGGGCCACCTCCCCAAATAGGCGTTTCATAATCCAGTACCTCCCCCCAAGTCTATCCAACAAGACCACTTCATTGCTCACAAGTATAAGCAGAATGGCCAAGCCGGGTCGTCGCTGATAAGTATCAGAAATTGCTCCCACGCATAAGCCCACCCATCCTCATAAACCATTTTCGAAAACCAGACGACGAAGAAAGTGAAGAGAGTTAGAATTATGGTATTTTTGTGACCGCCGCCGGGTATCAAGACACCCGATGGCATTAAGCATAGAGTTGTGTAACCTCGGCGTTTGGCAATCTTGCAGGCTATGTAGACAGCTATGCAGATACAGATAAAGACGATTAGGTATATCATAATTCACATCTAGCCAACCAGCACCGATTCGAACAATTACAAATTCAGGCCGTTTTTCTAATGCCTCCTACCTACCACCACTTGCGCGGCGCCGCGCGCACAGACTCACAAGATTTTAAGTCTTGTGCGTCTCTGGTTATCCGTTGCCGCTGGTATACTACCGGACAAAAAGAACCCGTTAGCATCGGTATACTATCAGACAAAAAGGGGCGCCCTATCACGGGGGCCACCTCCCCAAATCGGTGTTGCGTAACTCAGCACCCCACCCCCGTCTATCATCGCTGGCGCCACCACTTATATAGAGAAGGGAAAAACATTGACGCAAGAACAGTCAGTAAAATCATAAACGTGAAGATACCGCCCATAGTAAGAGGGAGAAGCATTATCGCAAGAATACCCAGTAGGGGGAGACGGGAGAAAACACGACCCGCTGGAACGCCGCACACTGCAAACAAAAAGCAGTGATTTGCGGCCAAGAAAGCTGAAAATGATATGTCTTCAAATATGAGTGGCCTATCAGGTCCGGAGAAAATGAATCTGGATATAACGCCAATAACGCAACTTGCAATAAAGAAAACGAATGCCGCACGAGCGTATGCCTCGTTAGCTATCCCGTCGAAGTGATTATTCTTGCGCTGCTTCTCAGGAACCATACCCAATACACGTCACAGGTCACCGCGTCGCGCAATTACAAATTCAGGCCGTTTTTCTAATGCCTCCTACCTACCACCACCGGCGCGGCGCGGACCGCACGCAACGTTCCATTTACTCTGAAGGGACTGAACTCAAGGCAACGCGGAATCCAATATCGAAGAGTGAAGCTTCGGGCTCGAACCCGAAGCGAAACGCCGACCGACAGTCCCTGCCGGCGATATTGAGCCAACCGCCGCCACGATTAACCCGTTCCGCGCCACTCTGGGGACCTTGCGGGTCCGATACACTTCCTCCAGTATAATCGCCTTTCCAATCCAGGCACCACTCCCAAACGTTCCCATGCATGTCATACAAACCCCAACCGTTGGGCAGTTTGTCTCCAACGGGGTGTGTCTTGCCAGAGCTGTTGTTGTCATACCATGCGTAACTCCCTAACTGGCTATACCCAGTGTCGTTTCCATAGGAAAATCGTGTTGTCGTCCCAGCCCGACAGGCATATTCCCATTGTGCTTCCGTGGGAAGGGTGTAGCGATAACCAGCAGGTAACGTGTCACGCTTCATCTCATTGAGCTTTTCACAAAAGGAGACTGCATCATTCCAACTAACTTGCTCAACAGGCAGGTCGTCTCCCTTAAAAATACTTTGTGTATTCCCCATCACGACCTTCCATTGACTTTGAGTCACTTCGGTTTTACCCAGCCAGAACGGTTTAGTTATGGTCACGGTTGTCTGAGGTCCTTCTCCATCATCCCGTCCTTCTTCATCATTCGGACTCCCCATCACAAAGGTCCCGGCAGGGATAGCCATCATATCTAAGTTTAGCCCGGGAATGGTGATAGGTTCTTCGGTTGGCGTGGGAGCAACAGAAGTTTCCTTGCTACACCCGGCCAACATCATTGATACAAGTATTGCGAGGAAGGGGTTAAATTTCATATGGTATACATTGAGGGATAGAAATATATATAGCTCTTACAATTCTAATTAAACTTTGTAACTAACTCCTATTTTGACCGTTTTGTGACAGCTCATTTCTGCCAAAGTGGCGCCTTTTTGAGCGCCGGTTTGCAGTCTTTCAAAGAGGTACCAGGAGGGCGCCGGACATGTTACTTAACCGCCACCACCGCATCCACCGCCACAGCCGCCACCACAGCCGCCACCACAGCCGCCACCGCAGCTGCTGCCGCATCCACCGCTACCACCGCCTCCACCATACCTGCCACTAATCCACCTAGCCCAAAAGCAAAGGCCAGCCAACACGACTGAACATATTATAAATGCGATTCCTTCACGGCTCATACTTCACGTTTTAACCAAACCACCCCCCCTATCAAGTAATCTCTTAAATAGATATCAGAAGCAGGTTTCCGCGAATGAGCAGAAAAGAGCAGCATGAGCAACACAGTGAATTGGGAAACACACAGCGATTGTAGCAGCCTAACAGCAAGAGCTGGTGAATATCACAGCAAGGGTCCGTAGATTGATACCTATGCCCGTCAAAGAATTCGCAGCACAGGCAGCGTGAACGGATTGACCATTAGTCAACGCTGGGGGGTTTTCAGTAATTCAAACACTGGCTCAATTTGTAATGGCGCGAGTTTTCATTTTGTGGTGTGTATGGGGTTATGGCAGAATACGAATACGAATACGAGGCACTGGACTCATCCGGTAAGTCAGTGACTGGTTCGGTGTTCTGTTCCGATGAGCAACAAGCTTTGGAGCAAGTCCAGAAATTTGGTTTTCATGTCACAAAGCTGACTCCCCGCAAAGAAGCGCCTCAAGAACCGTTGAGCAAATATTGGGATGGGACTTTTTGGGATGCTGTCCAGTGGATTTTCTGGTGTGTGTGTATGCCCCTCGCAGGACTCATTGGGGGGTTAAATAATCCAGAGAAAGTCACCCCACCTGTAGGTTTCATTTTTGCTGGGGTTGTGTCGCTATTTTTCATAAGCAAGCGGGTTCGTGACGGTAAGTGGCCTGAGGGCGGTGAGGGCGGCGGTGGCGGTGGTGAATAAACCTACCTCCTACTCAAGTAATCCTGCGCTTCTCCATTGAGCTGAATACGGGACCGATTCGTTTCTCCCTGTCTGAGCAGACTCTGACACCGACACTCGTCCCTGCTGTTGGATACTCAACGGCGCCATATCAGGGCTGCGCGTGTATTTTATTCCCCTTCAGCTTTTAATTCTTCACCCGTCTTGGCTCCGTGTTTTTGGAGGAGGGCGGCGGTTTCGGTCTTTTTGAGTTCGCTGGCTAAATCTAGCGGTGTTCGGCCATCCTTCATCAGCGCATTCACATCCGCGCCACTGTTGATTAACAGTTCCGAGATTTCCTCTTTTCCAAACACACTCGCCACATGTAAGGGGGTTACTAAGCTTTCAGCATCCGCATTCACATTCACATCCGTTCCAGCAGCCAAATGTTTTTTCACGGCATCAATGTTTCCTGTTTCAACAGCTTTATGAATTGAGATTTTTGGAGCTAACTCGCACCCCGCAAGCACGACGACTGCCGCCAGAAGAACCAATGCCGATTTCATTCTTAAAAATTCCTACAACCGATTCAAATTTTCAAGCCAATACGGCCATAATCGATGCAAATCTGGCGCGTTGCCTACACTGCGCGTGTGCTTAACCGCAACTCCCTCATATCAGCGCCGATACACCCGTCATAAGAATTATTTGCCGTTGTGAGCGGAACCCTGCTTTGAAATGAGCCCCAATAGATTCCTTGATGGGGGGTGGGCTCAATGAGAATTTGACGCATCAAATCAGGGCCATAAAAGCGACCATCACACCTTGAACGCAACTAAAACTTAGTTCGTATTGACTCGTAGGCATGAGCAGCCAAAAAGTAAATCCCAAAGACAGGCCCGGTCGCGAGCAAATATTCTTCATCTAATATAAGGAAAACAACTACTGAGATTAATGTCAGCAGGAAGCAGGCAACAAATAAAGTAACGATTGATGAAAGCAATTTCCCCCAGATTGACATTGTGGCATATTTTACTGGCGGTTTTTTTGCAATTCGATTTCCCTTGCATAATCTTGGTCGTATTTATGACAGGAATTGCAAAATGCGTCGGGTGGTCGCACGAAGCCATCGCTGCATTGAATACACTTTTTAGGCTTCACTTGTGCGTCCTCTTATTTGGTTTCCCTATTTCAAACGATTACAAAAAAACGTTATTATTGTAAGAGCCAACCACCTCGGAATTACCTACGGTAAATGTTAGGCAAGAGGAGGAAACCCTCCTGACACTACCGCTTTATCTATTGACTCTACAAATTCCGTAACTGAGTTGAGCACTTGACCGATAGGCATGCTTATTGTGGTGAAAATCTTTCTAAGCTGGATAGGAAAGCTACTTGGAACACTCCTTCTTGGTGGTTTGAGCTATATTGTTCTATACAATACCAACCCTGCTAGCGCACGCGAGGCCATATCGGTAATTGGAAACCTGCTAGATGCTATCAGCTACTGCTTGATTGCCAGGTTCGTTTTCAAAATCAAAATGTCACGTTTCGTATTGGCAGGCTGGCTTCTGGGAAACACCGGGCTGTTTGTTGGATTTGTTTTCTCAGAAATCACCGGAGTATCACCCGGTAACTATCTGCCGGTTATCTTTGCATTCATGGGCCATTTATTGACTTACGCCGCATCCATCTACTATTTATTGAGAAGGAAAGCACCCAAGCAAACAGCTAACTAAGGCGCCTTGAGCCTGACCAACACGATGGGATTACCCCCTGCTGTTGGATACTTAGGGGCGGGTTTTTTGTGGCGGAATTAGAATTTAAGGCAGAATTTGTAATGGCGCGATTTTGCGTTCTGTGGCGTGTATTAGGTTATGCCAAGTTGGAACAGTTACTGTTATTGCAAATTGTGTGATAGGCCTCTGAGCACTCACGACTATGGCAATTCATTAGGCAAAAAGACCACTTACTGCAGATTTTGCGCATCCACTGCGGAGGCGACGGGGAAGTCCCGTATAATACTGGGACTTGTATTAATAACCATCGCAACCCCGCTAATTTATTTACAGGTTGGCAACAAGCCATTGCTTTTAGGAATACCTGCCCCGGTAACAACCATTTTGTTTGGTGCTTATTATATAGCTACACATTTTCGGGAGAAATCCACCTACAGCCCAATCTACGACCGGTGGGTCATGAAGCACGGCACTGACCCAGACAAGTGGCCTGGCAGATAATACTAGCCTGAGTGAGCTCCTGCTGTTGCATACTCAGCAACGCCATATCAGAGCTGCGCATGTGTTTAATCGCAACTATCTCATATCAGTGCTGATGCACCGGTCATAAGAATTCAGCGCCGTTGTGAGTGGAACCCTGCTTTGAAATGAGCCCCAATAGATTCCTTGATGGGGGTGGGGCTTAGTGCCTATAAAGTGAAGTATTGTATTTTGAATTATTGGCCCATAACAATACACCCATTCGTTTTTATTATAAATATTAGATTATGAAAAGACTCGCAATCCACATATCCCAAGTTTTGGTCGCAGTTTCACTGATTGGCTGTGCAACCGCAAACCACACCGCTATTCCCAAATCTGCGGAAGCCGCGCCAAGGCAGCAAACAATTCAAAGTGAGCAAATTCCATACTCAGTTCGTTTAAAACAAGCAAGGCAGCCATATGCCTATGTTCTATTTGAGAAGATGGATGTTGGTGATGGCATGGAAAAGGAATACTTAAAAGTCGAGAAAGAATGGCTCGGAATACACAACCACCTAGCTGCACAAGGCAAAATCCTCTCCTGGGGTCTAGCCAAAGCAAGAGAAAATGACCTCGGCTACGAATACGTCACATGGAAAACATTCAGGTCATTGAAAGACCTTGAGCAAACTTACGATTGGGAGGCCCTGGGCAAATGGATGGGTGAGAAGAAACTGAATACCCTGCTCGACAAAACACCAAAAACAAGAATTATTGCAGGGAGCGAGGTTTTAAGGCTGCGAGATTACGCTCATATGCCGTTGAACCAAATGCAACTACTCAAGCAGCTTTCACCTGAGGACATATCGTTTAGACTAAATTTCTTACAGCCAACAGAAGGAAATTGGAACAAATACTTGGAAGTGGTTCAAAATGGATACTCCCCAATGTTTGAAAAACGGGCCGAGCTGGACAAAACATTTCTTGGGTGGGAGTATCAAGAACTTCTATTCCACAAAGGCAATGGAAATCAAGAGCCTTTCAGGGGAATTGATATCATTAGAAATGATATCCCAAGGTTGACGAAAGATGAAGCCGCAAAAGTAAATGCTCAACTCCCTACCTGGCCTAAGCACATTCATCCACAAAACAAAGGCAGAGAGTTGCGCACGATGAAGACAGTCGTATTTGATGTTACGTATATGACTTCAGGTAACGCTGAGTCACAAGTCAGGGAAAATTTAATAGGTAAATGGACTCACACAAACACGGATGGCTCTTATCGCACCAAGGTCATGACCCCGTTTTCAGAGCAATTGAGTTTCTATTCCCCCGACGGAAAAATTATCCAAGAACGCCCAGCCATACCGTTTCGCGTTGAAGTTAGCAATAAACTGACTAGATTCACTGGTTTCATGCCAAATGGAAAAACCTGGAATGCATCAATGCAATTGCATGATGGGAAGTGGTATGAACAAGACCGAGCATTTACCGACATAGAACAATACGATGGCATTTTCCCGTCTGCTCCCGACAACTATTTTGTGTATGAAAAGTCAGGCGAGCCAGTTAAGAAAAATCTATCTGCTTATGACAATTCAGAAGAAGGCACAGCTCTAATTAGGAACATCGTGGAATCATATGCCAAGGGCGATTTTAAACGACTTCGCAGCTACTTTAGTGACGACGCAAAGGTTGTTCACAACCAATGGGGCCCAGCAGCTGAGGGAATTCCTATCGACGAGCTAATCGAAACCCACAAAAAGCACCATGCAACGCTTGCAAAACCAGTCGAACTCCTGAACAGCATCTATGAAGTCGTCACATTGCCAAACGGCAGCAAGCATGCACATGGGTGGTTAAACATGCGCAACACAACCAAGTCAGGAGAAATCACGGATACCAATGTTTTCGTCGCATTTGGTGTGGGTGATGATGGAAAGGCCACCTATGAATGGGCTCTTTTCGACCCTGCAGGTATCCCTTCATACAAAAAGTAAGCGAATGCAACATATTTGATTAAGGGTGCGGGTCAAAGCCTGCACCCTTTTTCGTTGAATGCATGGGGCACCTGGCGAAAGGAGTTTCTGCAATCGCAATAGATTACTTTATGGGGGTAGGGACGGCAGAGACTAACCCTATCTCCCCTCAAGTAATCCTGCGCTTTTTCATCCGAGCTGAACACATGACCACTGGCCTTCCTTTGTAGGGCTGAAGTTTGTAGTATGCTGGCTAGGTAATTGGTTCAATCGACCTTATTGGAAAGTATTCGAACTGAGTTCTCAGACCATCTCTAGCTCATGTAATTCCTCGGGTTATTCTTGTTGGGCCTTCCAAAACAGCAAAGTCCTTGGAAGTCGCGTCTGCAAAAGCAGGGTTGTTGGCAACTTCTTCAAACATTTCAGATTTAAGATAGTTTTCCATATCTTCTTTGGATTCCCAAAAATAAACGCCCCCGTAAGTATTGGTTTCAGGGTTTGCAATCCAATGCTTTGAGATTAGTCCGGGTAGATTTGCAAAAGTTTCCGCAATATCATTACAAGCATCTGAGTAAGCATCATGCTTTAAGTCATTGAGACTGAAATTTATAATCTGTACATGCATAACAATTTCTAGGAGTGTAATTTGATTCAAAAGTCTAACTGTAAATAGGGGAAGCCTATTTTTAAAATAAAACTGAAAAAGAATTCGTTGCCGTTGTGTGCAGAACCCTGCGCTGAATGCAATCGCAATAGATTCCTTGATGGGGGGAGTATACAAAAATGCCCGAGCAGCAAAAGAGCCGCCCGGGCCATTGAAAATCCATATCGTTGACCGCAGCTTATGGCTGCTCAATCACGCGGTAAAACTGCCCAAAATCATCCACGTCAAACTTCATGGCTTTAACTGCTCTTCAGCGGTAAAGAGGTCGCCAGCTTAAAACCGTAATAACGCTTATTTCATTTCTGCAATGACTCAGAAGAGACCAGATAGCCAAGCAAAAATGTGTTAAACAATGGGATTAGGATAAGCACACCACTCAAAGTTGGTTTCCCTAGTTGGTTTGCGGCCCTGCAATAAACATATGCCACAAAAACAATATTGACCAATGGCACAAAAAACAAAAAACCCATCCAAACAGGTAAATCAACGCACACGCAAAGATGGAAAAGATTTACAATTGGTATTAGCTGAAAGATAGAGTTATCGGCACCCAGTCGGTCTGCAATTGCTAAATTGCAAAAC
>Ga0315322_10003040_pt1 | contig 13008 bp, 10 predicted proteins | sample M110021515metaG_FD_203461 | JGI IMG/M metagenome (GOLD analysis project Ga0315322, IMG submission 203461) | Ammonia-oxidizing marine archaeal communities from Monterey Bay, California, United States - M1 100m 21515 | ecosystem: Environmental > Aquatic > Marine > Intertidal zone | place: USA... | reverse complement strand
TTCACCCGCGTGCGCACCGTAGACCCCACTTCGATGGGTCGCAATGCCCCGAGAGACTCGAAGTGACCAGACCAGTTCACCGAAGGCCCAGCCCAACGTAGGAGAAGCCAGCGCACGCCCGGAGGTTAAATTCGACCTCCTGCTGGTCGGTGTTGCCATCGCGACGCCACTTCAGGAGATAGGTGCTGCGCCGGCCGAGCGTCGACCCGACCTCGCCGAGGGCACCCACTGCTGGGCGATGACATGAGCGTGTGCTGGCGGATATTCACACTCTGCGGTCTGGCTTCGGGCTGTGCCGAGCCGTTTACGGTCGAGCGCCACCTGCTCGACCCTCCTCGGCTGGCCGCCATGGGAGTGCACGACGGCGTGGCGCGGGCAGCCATCTGGTCTGGAAGAGGCGCCTTCCACACAGCGGCCCCTCAGCTCGAGTGGACCCTCAACGACGCCCCCATCGGTGAAGGCTTCGACGTGGTGGTGCCGGGGGACGGGCGTCTCGGTCTCACCGCGGTGCTGGCAGACGGTCATGCCGTCACCGGTGAGGTCACCGTGGGCCCCTGGACGGAAGTCGACGTGCTGCGCGCGGAAGTGGAGCGCCCCGTCGGCAAGGCGCTCACCCTCGATGACCGTCGCGCGGTTCAAGATCCCGTCCCGGTTGCCGGAAGCGTGCCTTCCACCACCATGCTGCGTCTCATCGCAGTGCGCTCGTCGGACACCCCAGAGACCATGCGCTGGATGTTCTCCAATCCCGCGTGGAGCCTGCTGGAGCTCGACACTGCGTCTGCGGATGTGGTGTCCGCCAAAGTGCGCTGGGAGGACGGCGAGATCGACGCGGTCATCGACAGTGCGGGGGGACTGGCCCCGGGGCTTGCCCTGTCGGTAGACGGCGCCGGTGGCAACGGCTGGCAGTGGTTCGACATGGCCTTCGACATCGACACTCCTCTGATTCGAGTCGGTGGACGCCTGCTACCGCTCGATCCCGAGACCACCCAAGACAGCGTGTATGACAGCCCCTCCCACGTTGTCGCAACACTTGTGGCCGACCCGGATGCCCCCGGACGTTCCGGCTTCTCGCTGGTGGATGTCGCCGCCGGCGAAGACCTCGACACCGACCTCGTCGCCTGGCCCGGCCCCACTTGCTCCACCGGCAGCCTGCTCCTTGAGCACATCGCCGAAGGGCGGTGCACACTCGACGAGATTGACGGTGTTCGGGTCGTCTTGGAGGTGCGCTGATGTGGTTCTTGCTGCTCGGAGTGGGCCTCGCCGGCGAGCTTTCCGGCACCGTTGTAGAGCTGGGAACCGGGGACCCTCTGTCCGGCGCGCTGGTCCAGATCGTACACCCATCCACCGTCGTCACCGCCGTTACCGGCACACGCGGCGGGTTCCGGGTCATCGTGCCCGACACCCCCGGCGTCATCCGAGTCGTCACATCTCACGGCGGTCACCTGCCCCGTGAGTCCAACCTCGACTGGCCATCTTCGGAGTCCATGCGGGTGCTGATGGTCCCAGTGACTCCCCCGCCCGAGATTGTCGTCGAGGCCCACCGTCCATCCGACCACGCAGTGCGCCATGTGCTCGACCGGGAGCGCGTCGAGAAGACCCCCGGCACCTTCGACGACCCTGTCCGCCTCGTCCAGGCTCTGCCCGGTGTCGCCGTCACCCCCGAGTATTCACCCACCGCAGGTGTTCTCGCTGTCCGGGGAGCCGCCCCCGCCGAAAGCCGGGTGTTTCTCGACGGCATCGAGATTCCCTACCTCTACCACTTCCAAAACTACGCCAGCGTCATCCACTCCCGGCTGCTCGACGAGGTGGCGCTCTACCCATCGGCCTTTTCAGCGGAGTGGGGAGATGCGGTGGGCGGGGTGGCGGCGGTCACCACTCGACGACCCGACCCCCTGAAGGTGCATGGGGGAATCAATCTCAATGCCATTACCACCGGGGCCTACGTGCAGGCGCCTCTGGAGCGGGTGGACGACGCTGCAGTTTCCCTATCTGGACGCCGTTCCATCGCGGACCTACTCGACGACAGCAACGACCAGTTCACCGTGTGGCCCGTCTTCTGGGACTACCTGGGTCGCGTGGACCTCGGACGGGGAGACCGCACTCTGGCCGTTACCGCAGTGGGCGCAGGCGATGGCTACAGCCGCTATCCGGGCGACACCGCGACCTTCGACCCTCTGGAGCGGTCCGAGGCGCCGGACTTCCAGTTCAAGCGCGCCTTCCACGGTCTCACCACTTCGGCGTCCATCGGCGACGAAGACCAGCTCCACCGAGCGACCCTGGGCCTCACCCAAGACCAGCAGGACGGCGAGCTGGCCAACGAGACCCAGAGCCGACGCGAACGCGCACTGTCGCTGCGCCATCGCTCCGACCTCTTCTCCACCCACGCGGTCCGCTGGGCATTTGGCGGCGATGCCCGCTTGGCCGGGGTGCGGCGCGAAGCCAACCCCACCCGCAGCTGGACCGAGCTGGGTGCCGAAGCTCCAATGCTCGCTGCGGGCATTCCGGTCGAAGAGAGCCTCGTGCGCATGTCGGGCGGACTCTGGGGCTCGCCTGCCATCCATCGCGGTCCCCACGTCATTCAGACCGGCCTTCGGGTCCAGGCCGACTCCCTGTCAGGCGGCTGGAGTCCCGAACCCAGGCTGTCCATGGTGTCCGAGCTCGCCGACGTCCACCGCCTCCGACTCGCGGCGGGCCGCTACTCCCAGGCGCCGTCCGCCGAGGCCCTGTCCCCCACCACCGGGCTCCCCGAGCTGGGCTTGTCCACCTCAGACCAGGTGGCGGCCGGACTCGACCTCATGCTTGCCGGTCGCATGGAGTTGACCGCCGACCTCTACGGCAGCTTCATCTACGATGCGGTCGAGGTCGATGCCTCGGACGCCGAGGGGCTGGGTGCTGTGCGGGTACGAGACGGCCGCGCAGGTGGCATCGAGCTGGTCATGCGCACCCGAAGCCGCGACCACTACTTCTTCTCCGCCAGCGTCGTGCTGTCCCAGTCCCAGCGAAGAGAAGGCGACGACGGCCCGTGGGTGCCCGGCGACTACGACCAGCCATTCGCCTTCAACATGGTGGCCTCGTGGGACTTCGCGCCCGATTGGAATGGCGGAGTACGCTACCGCTTCGCGTCGGGCCTCCCCTACACACCGCTCAGTGGCACCTACGACGGAGACTCCGACACCTGGCGCCCGCTGCCACTTGCCGAAAACAGCGGTAGGCTGCCCAACTACCAGAAGGTCGACCTCCACCTTGAGCGCTCGTGGACCTTCCCCACTTGGACCCTCGTAGGCTACCTCGAGGCGTGGTGGGTGCCGCCGGGCAGCAACGCCATGTACCTCGTGTACTCCTACGACTACACCGAGTCCGAGAGTGTCGCTGGGCCGCCCTTTGTGCCGCTGCTCGGGATGCGGGCCGAGATCTGAGCGCGGCTGTCAGTCTTCTTTAGAAGGCCGCGTCGCCATGCCGGTCAGGCGCGCGGGTGACAAGCCTTCTCGCCACATGGCCACCACACCGATGGCCGTCACTGGCACGAAGCTCACGGCCCAGAACACGATGGCGAAGCCCTGAGCCGTCGCGTCGGACTGCCCCCAGAGCACCATCGTCATCTCCATGGCCTTGTGGAATACGCCAAGGAAGCCGGGCGCTTGCGGAATGGCGACGGTGAGCGCAATGGCGACCGCAGTGAAGCAGGCCGCGCCAAAGGGGAGGGCCATCCCAAACGCCTGAAACAGACACCAAATGGCCAGCGCACCGTTGAACCACATCCACACCGACAATGCACCAGCACGGGTCAATGCCGACAGATCTCGCACACTTCCCAGCCCCGCCACGAAGCCATCGAAGAGACCGAGAAACATGCGCCGCACCGGAGGTGGAGCGATGGAGAGGATGACCGCGAAGATCTTGCGCGCGCGGTCGTCGCCCGAGGCCAACACAAAGAAAATGCCCAGACATGACAGCGCCAAGAGCCCGAAGCCGCCGCCATAGAGCTTGAGATTGCGGACCAGCTCGCCTTCTGGACCATCGGCCACCGTGGGCAGCACTACCACCATGGTGACGAGCACCGTGACCATGCCAAAAAGATCGAAGACGCGCTCCATCACCGTAGTTGCGACGATCTCGACCAGGGGACGACCGGTGCGCTCCGCAGCCACCACAGGCTTGGCCAGCTCGCCGGCGCGCAGTGGGAACAAGGTGTTGGCAGCGGCACCGACCACCTGGGCAGCGAACAGGTCGCTCACCCGAGCCTCGACGCCGAGTGGGCGGAGCAGCACCCGCCATCGAAGCGACCGAAGCACAAACTCGAAGACCAGGATGCAGCACGCGACAAGCACCCAGCCGACCTTCACCTCGGCGATTGTGGTCCACAGCGGGGCCCAGTCGACACCTGCCACAAACCAACCGAGCGCCACCACACTGATGGCGACTGCGATGCCAAACCGGAGCACACGGCTGCTGCGGGTCGGACCTGGGGGCTGTGACGAGCCAGTCATGGGCGGACTGTAGCCTGGGGCGGAAGCCTCGCTCGCGTGGACTGAGGGCAGAGGCCGGGCTACCGTGCCGCCTCGCCGTGCCCTCGTGGCTGTCCCCCTGGAGCTGACCGTGTACACGCCCCTTGCCGACCGAAAGTTCGATGTCGCCGGTCTCGGCAATGCCCTTGTCGACGCCCTCGTGCGCATGGACGACGTCGACTTCCTAGTGTCACACGGCCTCCACCGCGGTCGCATGACCCCCGTAGACCACAGCCGCTGGCAGGACTTCTTCCAAGAGATTCAGGAACACGGCGTGGAGATCCAGTCCGGCGGCTCGTGCGGAAACACTATCGCTGGGCTCGGATTTCTGGGGGCATCCGCCATCTACGCCGGCCAGGTGGGCGACGACCAGATGGGTCACCTCTACGCCGCGCGGATGAACGAAGCCTGCGGCCAGCACTCTCTGCGCTGGTCCCGCAAGACCGCCACGGGCAAGTGCTTGTCCATTGTGTCCACCAAGGACGCTGAGCGCACGATGCTCACCGACCTCGGCGCGGCCGTCACCATGGACGGCCTGGGCGAGTTCGACAACGTCATCCGGTCGAGCCGAGTGGTCCACATCACCGGATACCTGCTCCTCGGCGAGCCCATGGCTTCCCGCGCCGAAGAGGCCATGGCCATCGGTGTGCAGGAGCAGATCCCCGTCAGCCTCGACGTCGCCGACCCCTTCGTGGTCCACACCGTGCGCGACCGCATGTGGCACGCCATCGAAGAGCTCGTGGACATCGTGTTCATGAACGAAGAAGAGGCCGTCACCCTCGCAGGCGGTGCTGGGGTTGAAGTTGCCCTGGCGCGCGTGGCCGAGGTCTGCGACACAGTGGTGCTCAAGCTCGGCAGCCGTGGCTCGGTCGTGGTGCACAAGGGGCAGCGCGTCGAAGTGGGCGTGCATCCTGTGCAGGCTGTCGACACCACGGGGGCCGGCGACGCATACGCCGCAGGCTTTCTCTACGGCTACATTCAGGGCTGGGACGCCCGGCGCTCCGCCGACCTCGGGGCGCGCATCGCATCGATGACCGTGGGCCAGGTTGGGGCCGTGGTGCGGGACCGCGACCGCATGCTGGCCGCCATCGCGGCGACGCTGGCCACCCCGTGAGCCTTCTCCGCTACGCCCGATACGACAGTGCGGAAGGCCAGCCGGTGCTCGCCCGAGTCGTGGGGGTAGACGCCAACGGAATCCCCGGCAAAGACGCCGCTCTCATACCCCAAGCCGGCGACCTGTACGGTGTTGTCACCGACTCAGGCGACCGGGTCCCGCTCTCCAGCGTGCGCCTGTTGCCACCGGTGTCGCCGTCGAAGGTGATTGGCATCGGGTCCAACTACCGGGCTCACGCAGCAGAGATGGGGCGCGCCATTCCGCCCGTCCCCAAGATGTTCGTGATGCCGAGCTCCGCAGTGGTCGGGCCAGAGGGGGCCATCCGCAAGCCTCCCGGCAGTGAGCGGGTCGACCATGAAGCCGAGCTGGCAGTCGTCATCGGCAAGCGGACCAGCTGCGTATCTGCGACCGACGCCTTGGCGCATGTGCTTGGCTACACCTGCTGCAACGACGTCACCGCGCGCGACTTTCAGCGGTCCGACAAGGTGTTCGGCCGAGCCAAAGGCTTCGACACCTTCTGTCCCATCGGGCCCTGGGTCACTGTGGGTCTCGACCCCACCGACCTTCGGGTGCAGGGCTGGGTCGACGGCGAGCTCCGCCAGGACGGTCGCACCTCCGACCTCATCTTCGATATCCCCACCCTTGTGAGCTTTGTGAGTCACGTCATGACGCTCCTTCCCGGCGACATCATCAGCACCGGCACCCCCTCGGGTGTGGGCCCTCTCAAGGCGGGTCAAGTGGTCGTTGTGGGCGTCGAGGGCATCGGGCAGCTGCGCAATTCCGTAGTCGACCGAGACGCCGCACCGGCGTGAAGCTCTATGAGTGGCACGCGCTGGTCACGGGTCTGTTGCTCGCAGCGGGCGGGCTGTCGGCCTGGTTGGGTCGGTTTCGGCTCGCGGTCCTGGTCTCAGTGGTACTTGGCGGCGTCGTCTATGGCTCCCAACAAGGCATCTTGCTGCCTTCAGACCTTGCGGCCCTTCCAGGCCATGCAGCACTGGAGCGCCCCCTCGCGCTGTGGCTGGCCTGGGCCTTGTTCGCCACCGCAGCAGCGTCGAGCAGCAAGACGGCCATCGGCGGTCGGCTCGGTCCGGTTCTGCTGGGCGCGGTCTTTGGTGAGCTGGGCGGCGCCGTTCTGGCAGCATCAGGCGTTGACAATCCGAGTCACAAAGCCAGGCGCGTGCTCGCAGCTTCTGCAGGGGCACTTCTGAGCCGCACCGGGGACCCCGCAGTGTTGCTCCACAGCGGTGACGGGCGGCTGGCGTTCACTCTGGCGGTGTGTGGATGCGTGGGAGTCGCTGTGGCAGCACCTCCAGCAGCATCGAGCGGATCGCTGGACCGGCGCAGCTGGGCGGTCGGCGGGGTGGCCTTCGTCGCGGCCTTTCTTCCCTCTCTCGCGCTGCCGGTCCTGGCACTTGGAGCAGTGGCCCTGCTGGCGATACATCAGCGCCGTCCCGACCCCACTCCGCTGCTTCACGCTGTTGGCATTGCAGTGCTTGTGTTGGTGGGCGTCGCAAGCGGCACCACCGAGCACCTCGCCTCCACCCTCGAAGCGGTCACCATACCGATGGAACAGCACCTCCCACAGGTCATCGCGCTCGGGGGCACAGGAGCCGGCCTATTGCTGGGGTCAGGGGGCGGAGGACTGCTGGGCGTGGCAGTGCTCGACCGAGCGCTGGCCGTGACAGCACCGGACGCAAAAGCACTGTGGACCGTGATGGCCGCAGTGGCTGGCCTGGGCCCAATGTTGCTCACCGGCACTCTCCAGCGCGGGCTGTGGCGCCATCTGCTGTGGGTCGGGCTGTGCCTCGGAGTGGTCCACGGAATGGTGCTGGCCGGCGTGCTGCGGTAGGTCCGTGACGCGTTCAGGGAGCACACCATGACCCGTCCCGTCCACAGCCTGTTGACCGCTTTTGGCTTGTTGACCCTCGCCGCCACTGCGCTCGCCGCGGCCCCTCCACCAGAGCTGGGCCGCGGGGGCATGGTCGCCAGTGATCATGTCCTCGCAAGCCAGGCCGGCCAGTCGGTGCTCGCGAAGGGAGGCAACGCAGTCGATGCAGCGGTGGCGACGGCGTTTGCTTCTGGTGTGGTGCAGCCCGCCGGCTCCGGGCTGGGGGGCGGTGGCTTTGCCGTGATCGTCACGCCCGACGGGAAGCGGGAGGTGCTCGACTTCCGCGAGGTCGCACCCGCAAAGTCCCACCGTGACATGTACGTCGAAGCCACCCAGGACAAGGCCAGCCGCATCGGCGGTCTCGCCAACGCGGTCCCAGGCGAGGCGAGGGGACTGGAGCTGCTTCACCAGCGCCATGGCAAGCTGCCTTGGTCCGATGTGGTCGAGCCCGCCATCCGACTCGCGCACTATGGCTTCGCCGTCGAACACCACCTCGCCCACGCCTTACTTGCACTCAACGACGTCGGGAACAGCCTCGCACGCGGCCTCTTCGATGTCGACGAAGTGCCCCGCCAAGGAGACAAGGTCACCCGTACCGCACTGGCGTCCACCCTCGTGTCCATCGCCAAAGACGGCGCCGATGCCTTCCACAAGGGCAAGGGAGCCAAGGCCATCGCAGCGGCATCAAAGGCCCAAGGCGGCATCCTGACTGCGCGCGACCTTGCCGACTACACCCCCAAGGACCGCGCCCCCATCATCGGCGACTACCGCGGCTGGACGGTCATCACGATGCCGCCCCCCAGCTCAGGCGGGGTGGTGTTGGTGCAGATGTTGGGCGTGCTGGAGGGCCACCCGCTGACCGACATGGGCCACAACAGCGCGGCATATGTGCACCTGCTGTCCGAAGCCAGCAAGCACGCCTTCGCCGACCGCGCCCGCACTATGGGCGACCCCGACCGCGTGACCGTGCCCGTGGCTGCGCTCACCTCGGACAACCGCATCGCAGCGGTGCGCGCCGCATTCAATCCCGAAAAGACCCTGCCATCCGATGCCTACGGCATGCCCATCGATGCAGGCACCGACGGGGGCACCCTACACCTGTCCACCCTTGATGGAGACGGCCTTGCGGTCGCGCTCACCACCACCATCAACACCAGCTTCGGCAGCCGTGTGGTGGTTCCTGAGCTGGGTGTCGTGCTCAACAACGAGATGGACGACTTCGTGGCCCGTCCGGGCGAGCCCAACGCCTACGGGCTGGTGGGCAGCGAAGCCAATGCGGTGTCCCCGGGGGCACGTCCGCTGTCGAGCATGTCGCCGACCGTCCTCCTGAGTCCGGACGGCAAGCAGCGCATCGTGGTCGGAGCCAGCGGCGGTCCCTTCATCATCACATCCACCCTCCAGACCGTGCTCAACATCGTCGACTTCGGCATGGACCCATCTGAGGCGGTCGCAGCGCCTCGCTTCCACCACCAGTGGCAGCCCGACAAGCTCTTCGTCGACACCGGCTTTTCCACCGACTCGATCGCACTGCTCGAAGCCAAGGGCCACACAATCCAGCCAATCGACTTCTTCAGCTCGGTGCAGGTCATCCACCAGACCGAGTCGGGGGACCTGCTGGCTGCGAGTGACCCCCGCAAGGGCGGATGGCCCGCTGGTATCTGAGCCTAAAAACGAAAAAACGCCCCGTGCTGGGGCGTCTTGAGAAACAGCTACGGCGGCTCAGCTGGCCATATACGCGTCGAGGTCCTGGCAGCGACGGGCACCACGGAGCTTACGGATGGCCTTCAGCTCAATCTGGCGAATGCGCTCGCGGGTGAGGTTGAAGCGCGAGCCAATCTCTTCGAGGCTGTACTGCGTAGGCTCCCCCAGGCCGTAGCGCATGCGCACGACGGTCTCTTCGCGGGGGGTGAGCGTGGCGAGGGCGTGACACAGCTCGTCGGTGAGACTCGCGAAGTCGTGATTTTCGCCCGGAGCCGACGCGTCCGGGGACTCGATGAAGTCGCCCACAGTGCTGTCGGAGTCGTCGGACACCGGAGTGTCGAGACTCATCGGCTCCTTGGTGAGCTGCATGAGCTCGTCGACCTTGTCAGGCTCGATCTCGAGACGCTCGGCGATTTCGCTGTGGGTGGCTTCGCGACCCCACTGCCTGTAGAGCACTTTCTGCACGTAGTGAATCTGATTGACCAACTCAAGCTTGTAGATGGGAATCCGGATGGTGCGGATCTGGCTCTCGATGGCCCGGATGATGCTCTGGCGAATCCACCACGACGCGTAGGTCGAAAACTTGAACCCGCGGGTCCAGTCAAACTTCTCGACCGCCTTCATCAGTCCGATGTTGCCCTCCTGGATGAGGTCAGGGAGCGGCAGGCCACGGTAGGTGTACTGCTTGGCGATGCTGACCACGAGCCGGAGATTGGCGTTGATGAGCGCCTGCTTCGCGAGCTCGGCATCGGGACCGCCATCCGCGGCACGGCGCGCGACCTCGACCTCGTCCTCCCGTGTGAGCAGGGGAATCTGACCCATGCGCTTGAGATAACGGCTGAGGAGAGGGCTCCCCTGGCCAGAGTTTGCCTTGTTGCGCCGCTGCGTGCGTGCCATCTGCGCTCCGTCGTTATTCATCGAGTCACCTCCAGACTATGAGCAAGGGTCGTGCCAGGGATCGGAACACGGACACTGAGTGGTGAGGGGCTGCCCAGGACCTGCGCAAATTCGGTGTCGATCTCCACGAGGCGGGTGCCATCACCAACCCGGGAACAATTCCGGCAATGCCGCGATGACGGGCATTCGCACAGCACGTTCAAAAAGTGGCACACCAAAAGTTCGACAGTGTTCAGGTTTTCGTACATCCCACAGCGTCCACCGGCTGCCCACCTTCCTACATCTTCGGCGCCGAAAATCGAGCGCAGGGCTGAACATGGCGTGTCGCGGAGGTGCCGCAGGGCGCGACATCGACGTCGTGGTGGCTCCCGGTCGGCCGGGCAAGGGTGACAGTCGTGCTGTGCGGCAGGCCACCGGTCCGATACGGCGGCCGGGACGTCGACATCGTCGACTGTCGGGAAAGTGACCTCGCGACCGCTGGAGCGCCGGGTGGAAGAGCTGTGGGAGTTCCTTGCTTCGGGCGGACCGGTCATGGTCCCCATCGGGCTGAGCAGTGTGGTCGCCCTGGCGGCCTTCACATGGCGAGTCGTGGCCCTACGGCGCAGTCAGGTCGTGCCCCGCGCACTGCTGGTGGAGCTGGAAGAGCTGATCAAGCAGGACCGGTTCGCCGACGCCATCACGCTGTGCCGCAAGAGCGAAGCCATCGCCGCCGCGCGCCTCGTCGAAGCGGCCGTCCTCACGCGAGGTCGCAAGCGCTCGGTGATCAAGGAGCGCCTCGAAGAGATCGGTCGGCGCGAGTCGGCTGAGCTGGAGCGAGGCGCAGAGGTCGTGGGCGTGGTCGCCAGCATCTCGCCGCTGATGGGGCTCCTCGGCACCGTCTGGGGCATGATCCAGACTTTCGAGGTCATCCAGAGTGAAGGCGTAGGCGTCATCGGCAGTCTTGCTGGCGGCATCTCCCAGGCCCTCATCACCACGATGGCAGGTCTGTCTGTGGCCATCCCGGCTGTGGTGGCGCACCGCTGGCTCTTGAGCCGCGTCGACGACCTCACACTCGACCTCGAAGATGCCAGCCTGCGGGTTCTCGACCTGCTCAGCGACGAGAGCACCTCCGCATGAAGTTCGCGGGTGGCCGACGGGTGGTGTCGCCAGTCGACGTCACGCCGCTCATTGACATCATCTTTCAGCTCGTCATCTTCTTTATGGTGTCGACCAACTTCGTCACGTCCCCCGGAATCGAGGTGGAGCTGCCACGATCATCCTCCAACACGATTCTGCGCGACAAGGAGGACATCAAGGTGTGGGTGAAGCCCGATGGCCAGGTGTGGCTCGACGACGCTCCCGCCTCTCTTGCGATGCTGCGTCAGGCGTTTGACGCCGCCCCGCCGGACACCCAGGTGGTCATCAAGGCCGACAAGCAGGTGGACCATGGCCGGGTGGTACGGGTGATGGACCTCGCGCGCACCTACGGACTCCAGCGCCTCGCCATCGCCACCGAAGCCAACGTGGCCCCGGGTGGTGCCGCGACGCCCGACCCTTGAGTGACCGGAGGCCTCGTGCCGAACAAGATGGTAGCGCCGGACCGGGATCCCGATGGGGGAGGGGAAGCCGCTCTCGCCCACGCACTGGTCCAGGTGGAGCGCACCCCAGCCGACCCACGGGCCTGGCGTGACCTGGCGCGGTGCTTCCTGCAGTCCGGACGCCCAGCGGGGTCGGTGGAGGCCAGCAAGCAGGCGCTGAGGTTGGACTCCCAGTCGGGTCCAGCGTGGACCACCTTCGGACTCGCGCTTCGCCGCACCCACCAACACCTCGCCGGTCGCCGAGCGCTTGAGAAGGCCGTCTCGTTCAGCCCTCATGATGCTGCGTGCTGGGGCAATCTCGCGAGCGCACAGGAGGCGCTCGGCGAAGTGGAGGCCGCGATCAACGCAGCGCGCAAGGCCGTCGAGAAGGCGCCCGACGAGGCGGGGTGGCACGCGGTGTTGGGCACAGCACTCCGCTCGGCGGGACGAATACCAGAGGCCCTGCTGGCCTACACCCAGGCAAAGCGACTGTCCCCCGACGACCCGCGGATTCCCTGGAATCGTGCGCTGGCCTTGCTGTCGGCCCACGACTTTGCGGCCGGCTTCGAGGCCTACGAATGCCGCCGGAAGCGCGTGGAGCATCGTCCCTTGCCCACTCCTGAGTGGACGCAGGGCCCGGCGCCGTCCGGCGGACTGCTGGTTCACTGCGAGCAAGGCTTCGGCGACACTCTGCAGTGGGCGCGCTTTGTCCCCCGACTATCTGCGCAGACTCGCCGAGTGGTTGTGGCGGCCCCCCGACGTCTCCACGCGATGCTGCTTCGGGTAGGCGGTGTCGATGCCGTCATCACCAAAGAAGACGCCCGCAAACCAGATGCGCTCCGTTGCCATGACTGCGCCGCCCACGTGGGACTCATGAGCCTGGGCGCACTGCTTGGAGAGCGAGGCCCGACTCTAGCCGACGACCTTCCGCTGTGGTCCCCCAGTGCGTCGGAATTGGCTCCCTACGCTCTGCGCACCGGACTCCGCATCGGCATCGGCTGGCAAGGAAACCCCGCCTACGAGCGCGACCACCTGCGGTCCCCACCGCTGAGCGCATTCACAAGAGTCGTAGACAACGCCACCGCACGCGGTGTTTCGGTAGTGAGCTTCCAAAAGGTACATGGCCTGGGCCAGCTCATCGACGCCACCGGCCCCCTCCGGAAGGTGCTCGACCTCGGGGCCATCCTCGATACCGGGCCGGAGGCGTTTATAGACACCGCCGCTGCCATGAGCGCCACCGACCTGGTCCTCACCAGCGACACCGCCACCGCTCATCTAGCGGGAAGCCTGCCCGTAGAGACCTGGCTGCTGCTGTCGCGTCCAGCCGACTGGCGCTGGGGACACCTC
>Ga0315322_10003038_pt1 | contig 13009 bp, 9 predicted proteins | sample M110021515metaG_FD_203461 | JGI IMG/M metagenome (GOLD analysis project Ga0315322, IMG submission 203461) | Ammonia-oxidizing marine archaeal communities from Monterey Bay, California, United States - M1 100m 21515 | ecosystem: Environmental > Aquatic > Marine > Intertidal zone | place: USA... | reverse complement strand
CTTCGAATCCCCCGACCAATGGCTCACGCGGCTTGAGACAGACGTCGTCCTTGCCTTCTTCGGCTTCAACTCTTCCTTTGACGGCCACCGTGAGTTAGGTCGCTTCAAAAAGGAACTCGATGCCTTTCTAAAGCACGCACTTTCCCAAAAATACAATGGAGACACCCCACCCCGTCTGGCCTTGATCTCCCCTACTGCCCTGCAGCCAATGCTCGGGGTCACGGACGGATCCCGGCAAAATGCCAATCTCATCCTCTATGTGCAAGGGATGCGTCAGGTTGCAAAGCAAAACAAGGTCTTGTTCGTCGACTCCTTCAGCCCCTCGAACAACTGGTACGCCGACGGCAAGCCACACACCGTCGACGGGGCGCTCCTCAATGACTTGGGCTACCGCAAGCTTGCCGGCTTTCTTGCCGACTCGCTTTTCCAAAAGGCAAAACCCGCATCGAAGTTTCGGAACGCCGTGCACAATGCCGTCATGGAAAAGAATTATTTTTGGCTCAATGATTTCAAGGTACCCAATGGCGTCCACGTATACGGTCGCCGTTACAACCCTTTTGGCCCAAAAAACTATCCCTACGAACTCAAGAAGACCCGTGAATATACCGTAATCCGAGACCGGGCTATCTGGGCCGCGGTCAAAGGCGAGAAATTCGACCTCGCCAAGGAGGATGCCAAGACATCCAAGTTACCCGCCGTCCAGACCAACTACGTACCCAATAACAAGAATGGAAAGAACGGGTATCTCGATTACGTCCCCGGGCCTGAAGCGGAAGGGAAAATCAAAGTAGCCGATGGCTATAAAATCGAATTGTTCGCCGACGAGGAACGTTTTCCCGATTTGGCCAACCCTGTTCAAATGGCCTTCGACAACAAGGGTCGACTTTGGGTCTCGACCATGGCGAGTTATCCGCACTATCGCATTGGAGACCCTCTCCCCAAGGACAAGCTGATCATTTTCGAGGATACCGATAACGACGGAAAGGCTGACAGACAGATCAATTTCGCCGACGACCTGCACATCCCGATTGGATTCGAAATCTCCCACGACGGAGTCTACGTTTCCCAAAGCGGAAGCCTGATCCGCTTGCGCGACACGGACGGGGACGATCGTTATGACGAGCGCGAAGTCATGCTCTCCGGCTTTGACGACCACGATACTCATCACGCCATCTCCGCTTTCTGCGCCGACCCATCGGGTGCATTTGTCATGGGCGAAGGAGTTTTCCTGCATAGTAACGTCGAATCCGCATTCGGTCCGCAACGCGCAACCAACGGGGGCTTCTACCGTTACAGCCCGCAAAAAAAGACCATCATCCGATACTCCCAGTTTAGCATCCCCAACCCATGGGGGATCGCTTTTGACGAGTACGGTCAAGACCTCTTCCTTCACACCTCGGGAACGAGTTTTTCATGGATGCTTCCAGGCATGGTCAAGGCACGCTACGGAGCCAACCTCAAGGCTCCCAGCATTTTGAAATCCAACCAGGTCCGACCGACTTCCGGGGTCGAGTTCGTATCCAGTCGGCACTTCCCCGATCAGGTACAGGGAGACGTTTTGATTAACAACAACATCGGCTTCCTCGGAACCAAGCAGCACAGGATGATTGATGAAGACCCTGGATTCAGCACCGAATTCAGGCAGGATTTGATCGTTTCCAAAGACTTGAATTTCCGACCTACTGATTTGGAATTCGCGCCCGACGGATCACTCTACGTAGTAGACTGGCAAAACGCATTGATCGGACATATGCAGCACAGTGCGCGCGACCCGAACCGCGACCACCAACATGGCCGGGTCTATCGGGTGACCTATCCGTCAAGACCTTTGGTCAAGCCCGCCAAAATTTCAGGGGCAAGCATTCCTCACTTGCTTGAGAACCTCAAGCTCCCGGAATACCGATCCCGCTACCGCACGCGTCGCGAGCTTCGCGGGCATGATTCCAAAGAAGTGCTAAAGGCTACCCTGAAATGGGTGAACGAATTGCCCAAGGATGCAGACGACCGACTCAAACTGGAAGCTCTGTGGGTCACTTGGGGAGCAAGGCAAACCGACTTCGGCCTGCTGCGTAAACTGCTCGAGTCATCGGATCACCGGATCCGGGCTGCCGCCGTCCGCGTGCTCCGTTTCAACATGGACAAGAATCCCTTTTTCGGAAACCGCAAGAAGCTGCTTTTGAATGCGGCGGACGATTCTCATGGACGGGTACGAATGGAGGCAGTCGTCGCAGCTTCCCACCTAAACAGAAAAACGGGGCTTGAAATCCTGACCGTTGCCGAGAGCAAGGAGATCCACAAACACTACCGGCAATCCTATGAATTCGCCAGAGGCGTTCTCGAAAACGCGCCCGCTCCCGCCGAAGCCGGAAAAGACAAGGTAAGCGAGCCTAAACATTTGTCGAAAAAAGACGCCAAGCTGTTCGTACAAGGGGCTGAGATTTTCAACCGTGAAGCGCATTGCGTGACCTGCCATCAGGCAAACGGCAAGGGCTTGCCCGATTCGGGACTCCCTCCACTGGTCGAATCCTCATGGGTAACCGGTGATCCCGACCGACTCATCAAACTCACCCTCAAGGGACTGATGGGACCGATTGAGGTAAAGGGTAGAAAGTACCCTGGGCAAGTTCCGATGACTCCTTTCGAATACCTCCTCAACGACGATGAAATCGCATCCGTCCTGACTTACACCCGCAATTCTTTCGGGAACAAGGCAAGCCCGATCCAAGCAAGCGACGTGGCAAAAGTCCGCAAGGAGGTAAAGAGTTTTATCGGTTTGTACAAACCCGAGGACCTGCTCAAGAAACATCCGATCAAATAATTTCATTCGACAAGGACGTAACCTTTTGGCCGGACGAAGTGTATTGGGGTAAACGCAGATCAAAGCAACCCATCAAACGAAAAACAAATTGCATATGAAAACCCTTGCTTTCTCACTTGGATTGATTGCCATCCCCTTCGCTTTTCTTTCAGCTTCGCCTCCGAACTTCAAGCAGGTCTCCAAGCAGGCCAATTGGGTCGCCCACATTGACTTCCAATCCATTCTCAAATCGAAAATCGGATCCCACGTTTTTTCGGAGATAAAGAAAGATCCCAACGTTGCGCAACAGATCGCCGGGTTTAAGGCTGCTTTGGGGATAGACATCGAAAACCTTGGATCCGCGACCGCCTATGGATCGGGCAAGGAAGATGAAGCGGTCGTCCTGGCCAAAGGGGGGATCAATTCTTCGCAAATCGAAGGATTCGCATCCTTGAACGAAAACGTTCAGGTACAAAAAAAAGGAAATCGAACTCTATACTCCTTCAAGAAGGGGGCCCTTTGCAAGCTTGGCCCCGATTCCGTCATCATGGGCAGCAATATGAAATTGCTTGGTCATGGACTCGACGTCCTTTCAGGAAAGAGTCCCGCTCAATCCGAAAAAAGAATGACTTCCCTCCTGACCGAGATGGTCGACAAACCAATGGCGTTGATGACCATGCATTTGACCAAGGTTAAGGCCGAGCAAGAGCGGAGTATGACAGTCCCGCAGGCCGCCCTCCTGAGAAAAGGCGACTTGATGGGTTTCGCTCTCGGGGAAAGCGGTCAATCCATGCGGATGGCAATGGTGATGCAGGCTGAAAACGAAGAAACAGCGGTACATCTGGAAAACGTTCTGCGCGGCGCCTCGAGTCTAATGGCCTTGGGAACCGATATTCAAATCCAACCGGAGCTCGACGAAATTCTGCCCAAGATGAAAAGCTCCGTTTCCCGCAGCAAGAAAAACGTCGGCATGATGATAGAAATCGAAACGGATCTCCTGCTCGAAAAGATCTCCGAAGAGATGCAAAGAAGAGCGGCCAAGCAGAGCATATCGAATCAAGATTCCCTGCCCCGGTAAACAAATCTGCAACACCTTTGATTTCCACAATTACCAAGACTTCCTCAGCCCCCGCTTCCTCCGTCTCGGATGAAGATCTCGGCAAACTTGCCCGGTCAGGCCAAATCGAAGCCTTTGACGAGTTGGTCTGCAGGCATTGGCCGGGAATCCGCCGGTTCCTGCTCGGCTACCTTCCGAACGGATCGGCTGAGGACGTTGCTCAGGAGACTTTTCTGCGGGCGTACCGGAAGATCGAGCAATATGATGGCAACCGACCGTTCCTCCCCTGGCTCTTCACCATTGCGCGACGTCTCGCTCTCAATGAGATCCGAAGCAAAAGCCGGAAGAAGGAAGTTTCACTGCCAAGTCATCCGCCCGAAGAAATCCTTGACGAGAAACCGGCTTCCTTCGGTCCGCTCTGGCAATTGGCCAAGAAACGTCTATCTGCCGACTCCTATGCCGTTTTGCGCCTTCATTATGCGGAAGACCTTTCCATTGAGGAAGTATCCAAGGTTGTGGGAAAAGGGAAAACCGCTACCAAAGTCATGCTTCACCGGGCCCGGCGGAAGCTTTCCAAATACTCTGACCAATTGAAAGACAACTATGAAAACCCTTCTTGAAATTCTAGGAATCCGCTCCATGAGCGAAAAGGAAGAGAAGCTCTTGCAAGACCTTCGAGACGAAGCGCTCAAGGAAAAGGCCGGCGACGAGCTTTCCGAATCAAACGAAGAGGGAATTGGAGACGTTCTCATTGCCCTGCGCGAAGAAAGAACCGAAGAGAGACATTCACCGACGAAAAGTGAAAAATCAGTCATATCTCCAGCTTGGACGATTGGGTTCGCATCCGTCATCTGCATTTTTTCATTCTCTTTTTTGATTAAAAACAACCCGACGTCCACACCCATACCCCTGACTTCCTCAATTCAAAACCAGAGCACACCCGAATTCGCAAAAGAAGGATTCTTTTTGGATCCGTCCGCCCTTACGGACGCCTTGCCCCTGCCATCGGACGATTGGCTTGAAAACCTAAACGCCGAGCAGCTTCATGCCTCCCTGCCGATCCGTTCAATCGCCACGATTTACGAGGAGTTGTCAACCCCCAGCACCCTCTCCGACTTTGAGTTCCCGGCCTTTTCGGATTCCACCTTGATGCTGTACCAAGAAGAAGGTCTTAAGATCAAAAGAGACCTGACCAACGGCTTGGGTTTTCTGCTCGAAGCTCTCCCTTCCTTCGACTTCCAAATCGAGGGATAATTCCGGATCGGCTTTGTCCGCCGTGAAATTTTCGTCTTCCTTTTTTCCTCGAGCAATGTTTTGCATAGGTTAGACATGACTGACCTTTCCGACTTCGATGCACCCAAAAGACCTTGGCTGAGTCTCCTCATCCCAATTCTCGTCGTCTTTGGATTCGGCGGGTTTTATTTGATCATCAATTCGAACAATACCCCTGATCCCATAGGCGACCCAACAGCCCGAACCGGAACTGGAGGAATCAAACAAGGACTTGTCAAAGGCCAGACCTACTACCTCTTTGCTTCGGAAATCGAACTTTATCCGACTAACCTGGAGAACGATCCGTGGGATGGTGGAGAAAACGGACCTGACATCAGGTACCGGATTCTTTGGCAAGGGAACAAAGTGTTCGAAAGCGAGGAAAAGGACGATGCTCTGATCGCAGACTGGTCGGGGTTGTCATTGGATTTGGAATGGGGTGACCTGATGGGAAAGACAATTTCGCCGGACGAGGCGATCAAGGCGGCAAGAATCCGCTACGAGAAAGGAGGAGTGGTCGAGATCGTTGTCGAGGATGACGATTTGACGGACGACGATGATGCAGGACGTGCAGAGATCGAGCTCGACGACCTCATGATCGGAAAAAACGAGATCAAACTTAAGAAGACTTCGATCAACGCGGTTCGCAGGATTAATTTGCGGGCCCTTCCCCATGGCTCCGCGCTGAAGGATTTGGTTGAGCTGATGAAGTGACTTGATTGCGACATGTCAGGCCCCCGAATACTCATCCTGGCCTCCTGCGGTTTTTTGGGAATAGGCTTGCTTGCCCCAACCCTTACGATTGAACCGAGAGCAGGTCAGTTCACCTGGTTGGTCGAACTGTGGGACGAAGAAGCGACAAAGCCCGTCACCTATTCGATATTCGGAGCGATTCGTGACCTCTACCTGATGAACAATTTCTTTCTCGCCCTTGTCCTCGGGCTCTTTTCGATCCTGTTTCCCATTTTCAAACTTTCGCTATACTGGCTGGTCACCGACCGCCATCCGAACTCCGGATCCGTTCGATCCCTGCTGAAATGGACGGACCGGTTAAGCAAATTCTCAATGGTCGAAGTCCTTTTTCTCGCCCTCCTGATTCTCACCGTAAAGACCTTGCCCGGAGGATCCGAAGCGAAGATCGAGTGGGGAGCCTATGCATTCGTGACCTCGGCCATAGGGGCAATGCTCATTCCCCTGCTTGCGGAAAGACCGAAAAAGTAAAATCTTCAAGGGCATTCCAATCTTTTTCCTTTTTTATAATGGATGAGTCTCATGCGATTAGGGTAACATAACGATGTGAAAACTATTTGCTTTACTCATCAGGGTCTCGATCCTTATTCCTATACTCTTACCAAATTACTTTTTCCGCCAATAGATTCCCCCCAAAAAACCACTCATGATCGACTACTGGCTTCATTTGACACCTACGATGAAGATGTTTGTAGGAATAGGGACGGTTTCCAGTGCCGTTCTGACCCTGCAAATGGTCCTTGCGATGTTCGGAGGAGACATGGATGGATTGGACGCGGACATAGACATTCCCGATGCAGGGGAAGGCGGAGCCTCGGGCATCTTGTCCATTCGGACGATCGGGGCCTTTTTCACGGGCTTCGGTTGGTCGGGAGCAGCCATGCTACAAGCTGGTCACGGAACAGGCGCCGCAACTTTCGTTGGCATCGTGGTCGGTTCGATCTTCATGGCGTTGATCTTCTATTTGATGACCTACCTTCACAGCTTGCGCCAGGAAGGCACGATCGACTACGCAAATGCAGTGGGAAAAATCGGATCCGTTTATCTGCCAATTCCGCCTCATCGCAAAGGAATCGGCCAGGTCGAGGTCTTGGTCCAGGGCAGGTTGAAAATCGTTCAAGCCATTACGGACAACGACAAGAAGATCGGCAACCGCGTAGCTGTTCGGGTTACCGAACTCGTGGACACGCAGACCATTCTCGTAGAACCCCTTGAAAACGAATCGCCTAAGGAATCGTAAAGCCAGACTGAAACCAGATATTTTCACTAACCTCTCACAAACTAAAGGCACAACATGGACTTCTTAATAATTTTAATCATATCCCTAATCGTCGTAGGACTCGGAACCATATTCTTTTGGATTCAGCGCTATAAAAGGTGCCCCTCCGATAAGATTCTTGTCATATACGGTAAAACCCAAGGCGGACGGTCTTCCCGATGCGTGCATGGTGGGGCAGCCTTCGTTTGGCCTGTACTCCAAGACTTCCAATGGCTCGATCTGACCCCCATCCCCATCGACATTGAGCTGACCGGGGCCCTTTCGAAACAGAACATCCGGGTCAGTACGCCTTCCACTTTCACGGTTGGTATTTCCACAGAACGCGGCGTCATGGAAAATGCAGCGGAGCGTTTGCTCGGGCTCAACATGAGCGCGATCCAAAACCAGGCCAGTGATATTATCTTCGGTCAAATGCGGGTTGTTATCGCGACCATGGATATTGAGGAAGTCAATGCCAACCGGGATCTGTTGATCGAGAAAATCACCAACGGGGTTGAGGTGGAGCTTAAGAAAGTCGGTCTCAAGTTGATCAACGTCAACATCAAGGACATTACCGATGAGTCCGGTTATATCGACGCACTGGGTAAAGAAGCATCCGCTCGAGCCATCAATGAGGCGAAGGTAAGTGTAGCCGAACGTGAAAGAGACGGCGAAATTGGCTCCGCTCTAGCCGAACGCGAACGGAGAATTGAAGTTTCCAGCGCCCAGGCAACTGCAACCGAAGGGGAGAACTTGGCTAAAATCAAGGTCGCTCAGTCCGATGCTCAACGCCGCGAACAAGAAGCGGAAGCCGAAAGACTTGCCGTTGCCGCGGAGAAGGTAAAATCAGCCGAAGCCTTTAAGGAAGCCTATGCAGCCGAAACCCAAGCTGAAAGAGCTCGGGCCGATCGCGAACAAGCCAGCCAGCACGCTAATATTGTGGTTCCCGCTGAGATCGAGAAAATGAAGATCGAAACCTTGGCCGAGGCGGACGCTGAAAAGATCCGTAGGCTCAAGAAGGGGGAAGCGGATGGTATCCAATCGTTGATGGAAGCGGAAGCGAAGGGAACCTTGGCCGCCCTGCAAAGCAAGGCGGAAGGTTTCGACCGGATCGTACAGGCCGCGGGAGGCGCAGATCTCGCAAGCACGCTCTTGGTAACCGAACAACTTCCTCAATTGGTAGCGGAACAGGTAAAGGCCATCGCCAATCTCAAGATCGATTCGGTCACCGTCTGGGACTCTGGAAAAGGAGAAGGCGGAAAGAACGATACCGCAAATTTCGTTTCAGGCCTGGTCGGCGCCCTTCCCCCGCTTCATCAAATCACGAAGAACGTCGGGATCGAGCTACCTGAATTCCTTGGCAAATTGTCCGACAACCCAGCGGAGGCCGCTAGATTGCTTGAGCAAGGTAAGAAGGCCGAAGAGGCTAAAAAAAAAGAGTAACGACTAAAGCTAGTCCGCCCTCGCAACCATCAGAGCCGACCGGGCAAGGTGGTGAAGACACCGATGCAGTCGAGGCCTTGATCAGGGAAAACCTCAGCTCGATCAAAAGCTTTGACGAGAACAAGGATAAACGCATTGACGAGTCCGAACTCAAAAACGCAACGGACGTAGCGAAGGAGTGGGCCTGGTTGGCCAAGCAGGGCAAGGACGGTTGGGTTTACTACGGCAAGGAAGGCCCAGTCGGACCAAAAGACTGGAAAGCAATCGAATCCATCGCTCAAAAGCACCCAGGAGTCTTTATTTCTCGCAAGGACTCGAAATACTGGTTACCCGCAAAGATCGTGTCATTCGCGATCGAACAAGCCTAAATCTAGAGACAAAAAGGCCTAAGTTATCCCCTGTTGCCTCTTGCGGAAGCTCAAGGGGGTCATGCTCATCATCTTCTTGAAGCTTCTGGTAAAGTGGGCATGGTCGTGAAATCCGCATTCCTTCGAAATCTGGGCAATCGGACGGGCGGTGAAGGTCAATAACCTAGCCGCTGAATCGACCCGTAATCTCAACAAATACTGCCTCGGGGACGAACCCAAACCCCTCCGGAAACGACGTTCGAATTGGCTAACCGACATCCCGGCAATTTTGGCCAACTCAGGGGTATTCATTGGTTCGTTGAAATTCTTCTTCAGGTAATCGAGAGCCTCGGCAAATTGATCGGCAGTCCCCGAACGACCTCTCAATCGGTCGACCTCGCGCGAAAATCCAGCCACCCCGATCACCTCCCCTTTCTCGTTTCGCAAGGGAATCTTGCTCGTAACAACCATCCGGTCGGATCCCGGATAGGGATAAGGTTGGATTCGGTTCTCGATCGGTTGACCGCTTTCCATAACTGCGAAATCGTCCGAACGAAAAGCATCTGCGCTCTCTTCAGGAAAAAAATCGTGATCGGTCTTCCCCAGAGCATCCTCTTCCTGAGACACACCCAAATATTCGCAAGTCTTGCGATTGAGCGCAACAAAACGACTCTCCTTGTCCTTTAGGTAAAAGGCGATCTCGGGCAAAAGGTCGAAAACCTTTATTATTTGGTTGTCATGGGTAAGGCTCTTGAAAAATTCCTCCCGGATGCTTGCATCTGCCATTGCTGAAAACTACAAGAAAACCTTTACCAGTTGCAAGACTTTGCTCCACCGGGGGGCTTCGAAAAGCCATGAACTTTCGGTTCTCAGCTCATGGGTATTGAGAGACGCATGCTCATGCCGGCACCTTAAGAGCTTGGAACGGGATGAAAACGAGATTTCTTGCGATAATCCAAGGGAGTCATTCCCTTGATTTTCCTGAATCTGCGATTGAAATTCGAAAGGTTTGAGAAGCCGACTGCAAAACAAATCTCAACAACCGTTTTGTCCGATTGCTGGAGAAGCCAGCAAGCTTGGCTGATTCTAAGTTCATTAAGAAAGACGATGAAACTCCTTCCCGTAGCCTTCTTGAAAAATCGACTGAATGACTCGGGAGAAATGCCGAAAAACTTGGCAATCTCCGTAAGCCGAAGCTCTTCTGATTGATGCTTGTAGATGTAGCTTAAGACCTCGTTGAGGCGGCCTTCCCGACTCAAGTTAAGCAAGGGCGAATAGGCAACCCCAGCCAAGTATTCGATTTCTTCACAGTTGGAAAGAAAATCGAGTAGTTCGATGAATACAACAATGCGACGGGGGCCATTCAGTCCACTCAGTTCTTTCAACATTCGAGCCCCTCGCCTAGCGGATTCTTCGAGAAAGCGGATTCCCCTCATCGAGCGTTCGATCAAATCCGCAATTCCTTTCGTTTCTTCCATTTGGTCGAACTTTTGGCCTAGACAATCCACACCAAACTGAAGCACGCTTGCCCGGGCCCAGCTTTTGGATCGGCTATCCCCAGAATCGTTTACGTAAACATGCGGAAGATTCGGCCCATGCAAAACCAAGTCTCCCTCCTCAAAAGAACCTACGTGGTCACCAACCACCCTGCGACCGCAGCTAGAGGAGACGTATGTCAACTCGACCTCCGGATGATAGTGAAAAGGGGCATCAAAGAATGGATGCCTGATTCTTTTCAAAAGAAAGACACTCCGGTCCATTGACGCAATTTTTTCTACGATTGGTTTCAACGTCATTACAAAGTTATATTTTGATACCGACATCAACCTTAAATGTTAAAATAGTATTAGTTTTTGAGGAAAAAGTAGTAGATGAAGCGAGAAAGCGAAGCTATAATATCGCACTTCAAATTAAGCGTGAACTATACATACAAGTCTTCCTTTCATAATCTGCGTTCCGGTTACCGGAATTGGATTTTTATTCTTACCCTGCCCTTCGCCTCGTGCTTGGCCGGTGAAATCTCGTTTAACCGGGATATTCGCCCCATTCTATCCGCCAATTGCTTTTCCTGTCACGGACCTGACAAAAAAGCCCGCAAAGCAAAGTTGCGCCTGGACACGAAGGAAGGCGCAATGGCAGACCTTGGGGGGTATCGGGCTCTCGAACCGGGTAAGGCAGACGACAGCGAACTCATCCTGCGGGTCGAGAGTGAAGATCCCGAAGAGGTCATGCCCCCTCCGGACAGCGGACATGAACTCACCGAAAATGATCGAAAAGTACTTAGGCAATGGGTTCTTAAGGGCGGAGAATACGAGAGGCACTGGTCTTTCAACAAGCCCGTCAAAACACCCCTGCCCAAAACGAACAAGAAGGATTGGCCCTTGCACCCACTCGATCATTTCATCCTCCACAAACTTGAAGAGAATGGAATCAAACCCTCCGAAGATACCGACCGTCACCGCTGGATTCGACGAGTATCCTTGGACTTGACCGGGCTGCCACCTACCCTCGAGGAAGCGGACGCCTTTGCCGCAGACAAGGGCGAATATGCCTATGAAAAGGTGGTGGACCTATTGCTATCGTCCAATACTTATGGCGAACATTGGGCCCGCATGTGGCTCGACCTAGCTCGTTTTGCCGACACCAAAGGATATGAAAAAGACCGCCACCGTGATGTCTGGAGATACCGGGATTGGGTAATCGACGCGTTCAATAAAGACATGCCTTTCGATCAGTTCACCACCGAACAACTCGCCGGGGACTTGTTGCCTGAGCCGACTAGCGGGCAAATGCTCGCAACGGCCTTTCATCGAAACACCATGGAGAACGACGAAGGCGGAACCGACAACGAGGAATTCCGCGTCGCAGCCGTAAAGGACCGGGTAGACACAACGGTTCAAGTTTGGATGGGATTGACGATGGGTTGCGCCAAATGCCATTCCCACAAATACGATCCCATAAGCATAGAAGATTATTATTCCTTTTATGCGGTTTTCAATCAAACCGAGGATGCCGACCGAGTAACTCCGGTCATGCCCTTCCCAACCGCTGAGCAAAGTGCCAAGCTCAAGGAGATGGAAAGTAAAGTTTCCAGCCTGAATCAGCGCATCAAGGCAAAGCCCGATGGTTTTGCCGATGCCCTCGCCAAGTGGAAAAAACAACTGATCAAGGAGCCCCTTTGGAAACCACTCAAACTCTTGAAGATGGAGTCGAAAAAGAAGGTGACCATCAGCCAAGCCAAAAACGGGACATTAAGCGTGGACAAAGAGAACCCAGACAAGGACACCTGGACCCTCAGTCTGCGGATTCCCAAAGGAAAACCTCTCAGGGCAATCCGTATCGATACTTTCCCCAAAAAGAAAGGAGGCAAATGGAAGGATAAAAACGTCGCCCTGCGCGAGTTGACTGCCGAATGGGTTGAGGAGGGAAAGAAGCCCGTTGCCTTGTCTTTTTCAAACCCACGGGCCGACTTTTCCCAACGGGGATGGGAAGTCGCGAAGGCGATTGACGGAAAGACCAATGCAGGATGGGCCTTCTCCCCCAAAGCATCGCAACCCCATGCCGCTGTTTTCGATCTCGCGAAACCAGTTTCGGGTGGCCAGCTTAAAGTGACGTTTGAGCAGGAATACGGACAAGGCCTGCTCTTTGAAAAGTTCTGCCTCTCGGCTAGCACTTACCCGACCAAGTGGCTGACCCCGGAACTCAATCCCATGCGTGGCATTGACCGGCTTTTTGAAAAGGTCGAATATCCAGAAACCCGTGAACTCCACACGCAGCTCAACACGGTAAAGCAGGGCTTGAACAAATTGAAAAACGGGGTTTCCAAAACCCCGGTCATGCGTGAACTTCCTGCCAACCGGCATCGGGCGAACCGCATTCACAACCGGGGTAATTTCCTCGACCAAGGAGAAAAGGTCTCACCAAGCGTTCTCGAATTGTTTGGCAAATTGCCTGACGATGCCCAAGCAGATCGTTTGAGCGTTTCCCGCTGGCTCATGGAGCCTGACAATCCGTTGACCGCAAGGGTCATGGTCAACCGGGTTTGGGCCCGCTTGTTCGGAAGAGGTTTCGTGGAAACCGAGGAG
>Ga0315322_10003034_pt1 | contig 13019 bp, 10 predicted proteins | sample M110021515metaG_FD_203461 | JGI IMG/M metagenome (GOLD analysis project Ga0315322, IMG submission 203461) | Ammonia-oxidizing marine archaeal communities from Monterey Bay, California, United States - M1 100m 21515 | ecosystem: Environmental > Aquatic > Marine > Intertidal zone | place: USA... | reverse complement strand
CAGTATGGGCACCGAAATTGTCGCAAATGAAGTATTTATTTCAAGTGAATTCAGTTGGGCGGCAGCTCAAGCGGATGATGAAAATTCGTGGCTCATTTTGTCAGCAGAAGCAGGTGAATTATCCGGGGTGCTTTTTGGAGGTGAATCAACCGAATTTTATGTCCAGGTCGTAACGAACGGAATGGATGCGGGTTATTATTCTGCAAATATCAATGTTACTGCTCCAAATGTAGAATCTGCGAGTATTGGTGTAAATCTTTTTGTAACTGGAGATAACTCAACGCCTATTCTGCCAAATATTGATATCTCGTCCTCAGAGAATGGAATTGTGAATTTACCGGATGATGTGGACTCTCTGTTCAGCAATGTGGCATCCAGGTATACTCATATTGTGGCACCCAATGGCGATTTGATTCAATTTTTGATTCAGGATAATTTTACAGTTTCGCAAATATTACATACTCGTCGCGTGCTTGAATCATATCTCACTGATATTCCGGATTCAGACTGGGGCAGTGACAAATCGAATATTGCCATTGCCATGGCTGCAAGTAATGCAATTATGTTTCTATTAAATGATGAGAATGAATATGAAAATCCGTATCTCTGGGATATTTTTGATGCTGGAGTAAACGGACAGGATCTCCTTGCTATAGAAGTTTTTCCTGAAGGTACTTCGGAATACATGAATAGTACCGAAAGGGATGCAACTTACGAAGAAGTGTTACACTTTATGCATGGATTCGGGGTTCAGTTGGCCTTGCCTGCTATGCAAAATGCTATCGAATCAGCTATGCTAAATGCCATCAATAATGATGTATATAATCCATTGAGTGATTTACCTGAAGAGGATTTTGACGAAGAATACCTAGCGATGGGATTAGAATGTTATTTTGGACTTTGGGCTCATGATCCCAATGGCGACGGATTTTGCGGTGATCAGGAATATGCTTTTATTACTCGAGAAGCTATGGCGATAGGTGATTCTGCATTATTTGCAATTATTAATGGTTTTTTTGGAGAAGCCTGGGAGTACACGGCTGTTTTACCTCAGGACTTTAATGCCAACTTTTTTATGATAAACCAAGAAGGGCTGGATTATACGTATCGCTCCCAATATTTAAAAAATATCGAAGCATCAGGAGATCAATCCATCAATCTTTACGGAAATGATTTTTCCAATCAAATTAGTGGTACAAACGGGAATAATACTTTTATTGGATATGGTGGAGATGACATACTCATCGGGGCATCGGGCGTGGACAGGGCTGTTTACCACGGTGATTACAATTATTATGCTATTCTGCCTCCAATTGTAACATTGGATTCGTCTTTCCATATTATTGATTTATATCCCAATCGTGACGATACCGATATCCTTTATGAATTTGAAGAAATTGAATTCAACGGCATTGTATATTTGCTTTCTGACTTATTGGACTTGAATTCAGTTGAGCAATTCCCTTCTAAATTTTCATTAGACTCTCCTTACCCAAATCCTTTTAATCCTAGCACATCCATTTCTTACGATATTGCCAAAACTGGCCATATTCTTTTGGCTGTTTATGACTTGAATGGCCGGTTGATAAAAACACTTAAAAATGGTGAAACCAAGCGTGGATATCATAGTACTATTTGGGATGCAAAAGATGAAAATGGTGTGGGTGTTTCTACTGGGATTTATTTTATTAAACTAACATCATCATCCTTTCTTAATACCAAAAAAATTCTCTACCTGAAATAACATATTTATAGTGTGAGTAAAATCACACTTTTTTTCGTTTTTTAATTGAGTTGGGATGGGTGCATCATCCGTGCGGAGGTGCCTGAATAATTCTACCTCGCTAATTTAATTGAAATAAGGAGACGAAAAGTCATGAACCTTAAACGAAAAACACAATCAGGTTTTACTATGATTGAAATCATGGTTGTGGTTGTAATTGTTGCGATTCTTGCAGTGATTGCATTACCTACCTATTTAGACTATGTAAAAAGTTCCTATGCATCAGAAGCCCGGACGGTGATGTCTAATATCAATAATGCATCTAAAATGTATTACCAGACGCGGGGTGAGTGGCCAACGGAGACAGACCAGTTAGAACAGGCAGGACAACTGGATGTAAGCCGGTCAACGAAGCTCAAATGGACGTTTGATATTCAATTGAGTGATCAAGGTGGTCGGATAACAGCTACGAGCACTGAGGAAATGTCAGGTGGAGCAGGCCATCAAGTAGTTTATGATGCAGACATGGGGAAATTTGGAGGTTATGGTTCTCCTGAAGGAGAATAGTTCTTTATGGATTTAAATAAACTTCTTGCATATTCAGTTGATAGTGGAGCATCAGATCTCCATCTGAGCGTGGGGTCTATTCCCATGGTTCGTATAAATGGGACTATGCAACCACTAAATATGGATCCTCTTAGAAATGAAGATATGGAATCTATTCTTCCTCAAGTCATGGATCAGGATCAGCTTAAGCTTTTTGAAGAGCGAAAAGAGATTGATTTTTCAGCGAGCCTGGAAGGTAAAGGCCGCTTTCGTGTAAACTTTTTTAGTCAGATTAAAGGGCTTGCAGGCGTTTTTAGAACCATTCCAGAAGTGGTAAAAGACTTCGATGATTTAGGTATTCCGCCTGTATTAAAAAATCTAGCATTATTAGACCGTGGACTCGTACTTCTAACAGGTCCAACGGGGTCTGGTAAAAGTACGACTCTAGCTGCTATGGTAGACCATATTAATATTCAGAGGAAATCTCATATTATAACCATTGAAGACCCAGTAGAGTATTATCATCACACAAAGGAATGTTTAATCAATCAACGAGAACTGGGTGCTAACACACATAGTTTTGCAAATGCTATGCGTTCAGCTTTACGCGAAGATCCTGATGTTATTCTTGTTGGAGAAATGCGTGACCTTGAGACTATTTCATTAGCGTTGACAGCGGCAGAGACTGGTCACTTGGTTTTATCTACCTTGCATACTTCAAGTGCCGTCAAAACTATTGACCGCATTATTGATATTTTCCCTTCAGGTCAAAAGAGTCAAATAAGATCCATGCTTTCCGAAAGCTTAGAAGCAGTAATCGCTCAAAAATTATTAAAAACTAAAGATGGAAAAAGTAGAATACCTGCCTGTGAAGTTATGATTGCAAATACAGCCATCAGAAACCTTATTCGCGAAGATAGAATATACCAAATACCGTCTATAATTCAGTCCGGTGGTGTAGAAGGTATGCAATCTTTAGACCAAGACCTACAGCGCCTTGTATCAAAAGGAGAGATTGAAAGAAAGATGGCTCAAGGGATTGCTGAAAATCCAAAACTATTTGCCCAAAACGTATTGTAAGCCATGAACTTTAGGCAGACTAGTCCGGGCGTAACATTTATTGAGGTAATGACTGCCACAGTTATAATCTCAATTGCTTGTATTGGCCTATTAATGGGCGTTGTACATGCCAGGAGTGAGCTGCATTCTTTGCAGGTCAAAGAGCGTGCCACAGAAGAATTGTTAAATTATATGGAATATTGGAAAGGCAGGGTGGCAGATGGAAACCTCTCTCCATCGGAACGAGCTGGAGACCCAGATGGCGATGATGTATACCTTGTTGGAGGTCGGGGAATAAAAAATTCTATTCAAGCAAAATTATATTATGATTTAGATAGGTTAGATCGGTTTAATGACTTTGGGTCAACAGATTTTAGTCGTTATGAGTTAGAATGTTGGATAAGGTGGAATGACCGTTTTATAACGCCTCCAGGATCCTATGCGGGTGATGTTGTCCAAGAGAGAAAGTTATCAACAATAATGACAGTATTTGAGATTTAATGGTGAAAGTTTTTAAGTATACATCAAAAGGGATGACATTACTTGAGCTTTCTGCAGCCATAGTAGTCGTTAGTATTATCGCACTTGGAATGACCAGTGGGGCCCAGGCAGTGATGCTTCATTATCAGACTGATACGGTAAGGCAAGACCTTCGACAGTATGGCAATAATGTTATACGAGAGATTACTCGTGAGTTAAACCTTGCTCAGAAAATTGAGATTGATGGCCAGAATGGTTTTTCCCGAATAAAATTGTACGAAAAGTTTACTGATATTTCTCCTGATCTTACAATATCGTGCCATGACAAACATGGTATTCGATTTAATGGCGATGATCCGGTTGATGGTGTTTTAAAGTTTCCAAAAGAAGGTGCTTTTCGAGGTCGAGGCAGGCGTGAAATATATGTAGATGATTTTGTAGTGCAATACGAGACCGCGGGCAGTCCGAGTTTATCTGTATTTAAAAATTCTTATATTCATTTAACGCTTAATCTTGCAATGAAATCAGATGTAATGGATGAGGTTACGCAGGACATCATAGAAGAGCATATATATCATAGAACTGTTTTTCTTGGTACCGCCTACATACAGGCAAAAGTGACAAATGCAATGGATGAAGATAATGCATAGACAGGTTAATCTTGGAAGCGTTGCTCCATTAGCATTACTGTTTACTCTAGTTAGTATGTCATTTACAGTTGCATACTTAAAGAATTCCTTTAGCCAGGCTGCCATGGAAAAATATAGATATGCAGAGTGGAGGGCTTTATATGCAGCTGAAGCAGGGTTAAATGATGTAGGTATTATCATTCTTCCCCAGATCACATCTGATACTTTATTAATTCAAAATGGCGTTGATTATGGAAAAGATGAGAATAATCAGCCTGTAGGTATATATAAAGATATTGCCTGTTCTACCAGGTTGCAAATTAATTCAACAAGGAAAGAATATATTGCCTATGCTACTGGGGTTGCAGAATACACAACGCCAAGCGGAACAGAGGTTTCTATTGAGAGAAGGGTCTATACGACTATGGTTCCCCAGGGTTTTGAAGAATTTATGTATTTCACTCATGAAGAAAAACCGATTGGACCAGGAAATACAGGAGTTGTGAATTTTGGTGCGAATGATGTTTTAGAAGGAAAGGTTCATACCAATGGTCAGTTGGTCATGAGTTCTTATGGGTGTCCTGATTTTAGTGGGGAGGTTAATATCACCTTTGATGCTGTAGATGAATATGGAAATGCAATTCAAGGTTATCAAAATTGTGAAGACAGTTTTGAAGATGATGATGGCAACCTCATTTTGGATACAGTTTCAACTATTATTTTCCCGCCAAGCAATTCGGCTGAAGTTGCTCGTCAAAGTGCAACAAGAGTTTTTGACGCAGACGATAAGTTGTTTAGGCCAGGAAAAAAAGATACACTTATCATGACCGAGATTAATTTTGTGGAAGGTGGCTATTGGGCAACGCAGTGGTTGTACAATATTCCACCTGTCGGTAGCCCACCCGCTGAATATGATTTTGATTATGATAGCTTAAGTCAAATACCAAACGTAGATGTAGATGCGGGCACTTTACATTTATTTGCAAATTTTTATGATGGTACTACCTATCCGCCTAACCCAGATAATGGACAGAATTTTCTTTTATTAAGTGCATTTGATGCTTCTGGAACTAATGTCCAAGATGAAATTGTTGATTTGATAGAAGGTGGGGATATCATTCGCATCCAGAATGGCGATGGATCAAAAGTTCAATCCTTCATTGCTAACGGTGCAACTCCATTTGGTGAAGAAAGAATAATGGTTCAATTTAATATAGAAACATTTACGTATGTTAGTTTGTCCGGAACAGGGTTTAGTGATGGTGAGGATGTGACATTTATTAATACCAGTGCATCAACAGGTCTTGCTGAAGATGTGGAGTGGAATTCTTATAATTTCTATCATGATCATCTTGATAATGGTATAGACTTTTGTGAAGCGGGACGAATACAACACTTTGATTTTGAATATTGGAACTATGGTGGTATTTCTGGAAATGGATGTGATATTTTCACATGCCCTGATGTTATTTATAATAGTGAATATGTTCATATGAACAGGGCATTCTTCTCAAAGGGAAATTCTCCACAAGTTATTTATATAAAGGGGGGCCAGGTATTACTGAGAGGGACTGTTGATGGGCTTTACACAATTGTCACCGACGATTATACAGAATATCGACGGCACGATGATAATGATATCATTGACCGAGTGTGGGGAAATATCTGGCTTATTGATGATATTGTTTATGCGGACTCTTATGCCAGTGGTGAAGTAGTACACCCAATCGATGGTGGCACAAACCATGTGTTAGGGCTTATTGCAGGTGGCAGCGTGATTATTGCCAATACACGACCAAATGGGGCACGTGACCAGCAATACGGGAGCGATATTGTGATAAATGCTTCTATACTTGCTATGAATGGCGGCTTTATTTCTCATTATTGGCAAAATACCCTTCAGAATTATCATAATCCAACATACTATACAGGAGGCACTGGAATAACAACTGTTATTGCTGATGGACGTGGAGGACATCGAAACTATTATCGCGTAAAGTCAAGCATATCACCAAATTTTGGCGGTGTATTTACAGGGAATAGTGATTTCCGTGGAACTGTCCACCTCTATGGATCAGTTGTCCAATTTAAGCGAGGCTACATGAAAAGGAATATTCCCGGTCCATACCCTGTTCCAGCACCAGGTTTGGGCTATGATAAGGATTACCATTATGACTGGAATCTCCAGCTAAAACCACCACCATATTTCCCAGACCTTCAGAGCAGTGATAATACTGTGCTTCTTAAGATGGCATCCTATGGCGAAGCAAACTCAATTAAATAATTTTAAGGTTAAATAATGTATCTAGGGCTTGATATTGGTAGGCAGTATGTTAAACTGGTTGCCACAGAAAAAACAAAAGATGGGTTTAAGGTCTTAGACGCAGGTTCGCGTCTTGTTCCTGAACCAAATATGGCTTTTGATCCAGAGAAAATTGATAAGGCACACTGGGTCATGGCTGTTAAAGAACTATTTAGGCAGCAAGGAATAAACCCTAAGAAAGTAAAGGGTTTGGTTACGGGTATCAGTGGCTCATCCGCAAGTATAAAACAGATCACTACAATGGAGATGCCTTCAGATGAGCTGGAGTCTGCTATGACATTTGAAGCTCGTAAACATATTCCGATGGATGGAACAGATGCAGTGATTGATTATCAAATATTAGGATCAAATCAGCGTGAAGTTGATAAGATAGATGTTGGTCTTGTCGCCTGTACAAAAGGAGTATTAACAAGCCATATGGATCTAGTGAAAGAATGCGGTCTGAAGCCAGGAGTGGTAGATGTTAATCCTATTGCCATGAGCAATGCATTCTCATTCATTAAGACCATGCCAGATGATGGGCTTGTTGTTATGCTAGACATAGGAGCCGTATCGTCGAGCCTCGTTGTTTATGGAAAAGGTCAGCAGTTTTTCACTCGAGATCTTCCAATTGGAGGCCATCATTTTGTAAAAGAATTATCTGATAAAAAAGAGATAGGATACATAGCTGCTCAGGATGTACTCTATAAAGATGGTGTATCAGCAACAATCAGTAATTCCAGCACAGACCCAACAGAAGCTGTTGGAATCGCCGAGAGAACCGTTTATGATAATCTTGTAGAAGACCTACGTAGGTCACTAAGATTCTATGGAAAGCAAACGGGGCAAAGTTTTTTCCTTAAGATATTCCTATCGGGAGGTGCTTCTGGAACGCCGGGATTAGCGGATTTTATTACCAGTAAACTAAATATTGAGTCAGCTATTTTGAATCCTTTTGAAAATGTAGATGGGGCAGACAATATCTCTGTAACAAATCCTGGTCAGTTCACAACTGCTTTGGGGCTTGGTATTCGCGGAGGAATGTCTTAATGATTAAGCAATATATAGTTATTAATCTAAATAAGGCTGAAAGTGCTGAAACTCGTATGGAAAGGGTGCGTGAGCAGGTACGGTGGATTGTTTTTAGCGTTTTACTGATTTTAATGCTTGGAATCAATTTTCAGGTCTGGATGGTTAGTTTTGGATATAACGATATAATAGATCAAAAGCAGTTGGAGATCGGTAGACTAAAAGAAGAGATAAATAAGCTTCAATCAGAAGGGAAAAATTTATCAAAAGGCGATATTATGTCTTTTGCAGATCTAGAGCATGACAGGTTCCTTTGGGCACAAAATCTAGAAAAAATGGGCCGACTTACACCTGATGATATATCAATCACGGGTCTCCGTTTTAAGAGATCGAAGTTAATTATTAAAGGCATAGCTCTTACCTTCGAAGATCGTAAAGATTTTGAGATCATTGATGAATATGTACAGACACTTAGAAAGAATAAAGAATTCTCAAATAATTTTACTAGAATTAAATATGTTGGTCACAGTAAGGTAAATATTCGTGGCCAGGAGATTGTTCGATTTGAGATCGAAGCAGCCATTAAAACAACGAAACGTAAATCTTTTTCCTAAAAATTGATATGCCAGAAAAAAGAAATATAATTTTATTTGGAGCACTAGTCTTGTTAACGATATCTTACTGGGCAAGCGCTTCGGTGCTGATTGGTAAAAAACCTTTTGAAATAAGATTGCTTGAAGAAGAGCAGGAAGAGCTTAATGAGAACCTGATTAGTGCGCAAATATTAGCAAGCCAACTTGACCGTGTTTTTACACTTTTTCAAGAAAACTTAGCTCTTTCAAAGGCCGATTCTCTTGCGGATGATGCAAACCTGCCTTTTCTGAATAGTCTGACAGATATACTTGATGATCTCGATATAAAACTATTAGGGATCAAACCAAAACCGCGTGTTGATAAGATAACTTATTTCAAGGCCCCTTATATTATAACCCTGGAGTGTACGTTTGAGCAGTTCGGTATGTTTCTTTCTGAAATTGAGCGATCCCCAAGACTGATAACAGTTGATGAATTTGAAGTAAAGAATGGAATCGAGAGGATCAAGGCAAATACTGAAGAAGAAAAACTATTGGAGCAAGAATTTGTTGTCAACCTATCAACCATTACTTTAGTGAAATCAAAATCAAAGGTGTCATCATGAGTGAACGCTCTGTCACAATATGGAACCTTCTTGTTCTGTTCACCATCATATCTCTGGTGGCGTCTAGTTTTAGTGTCTTTCCAATGAACAAAAAGTATAATCGTGTTAAAAAGCGTTCGACTGACCTTCAATTTGGGACAGATAAAGAACTTGAAAATATAATTTCCTATCTTGAGGGCCGACTGGAAGAGCGTAGCCAATTTCAGTTTGAGATCGAAAATACACCCATGATGCTTACGAATGTCCTTGGCCTTGCAGATGGATCTGGAAGAAGAATAAAAAGAAATAGAAATGCACTAAGAGTTGCCTTTGTTTACCAGAGAAATGAGCATTTTCAAGCGCAGATTGATTATAGAGGAAGTGCATATACTATCACGGTTGGTGATACAATACCCAATATTGGGACAGTTGATGTGATCGATGGAACTCAAGTGATTATTAAAACCGATAACGGTCTTAAGATATATCCCGCACCAGGGTATCAGTCGGTCAGTTATAATGATGATATTGATGGTCAAGATGTGACTAGTACTAAAAAAATAATAAATAATTAAAATTACTTAACCCAAGTAAAAGGTTTATGAAGGATAAATACATTATGAAAATTCAAAAACAGGCAATGATTTTTACTTTGATAGGTATACTCATTTTGCCAATTCTTGGACAATCCAAAGTAAATGGTAGTCCGGAAGAAGATGCAACACTTATAACAATCCATGCTGAAGATGCTTTCTTACCAAGCATTCTTGCGATACTTGCCAAGGAAAGTGGCTACAATATTGTTACTGATCCGAATGTCAATAAGCAAGATAAGGTTTCTATTCACTTGGATGACGTTCCGATTGAACAAGCAATTAATCTTGTTGTTCGTGCTGTTGGGCTTAGTTATGAAGTGGTGGGAAATTCTTTTCTTGTTGCGGACCCCAAAAAATTAAAAGAAGAAGTGGGTGTCACTTCTTATGTGATTACCTTGAAATATGCTGCCGCTGAAGATGTTAAAAGCCTTTTACAGGATATTTCAGAACAGGTTCAGGTTGATATCCCTGGTAATAAACTTCTTGTTAATGCGTCTCCGAAAAAAATAGCAGATATCATTCAGGTTGTAGAGAGTATTGATGTTCCAGCGATACAGATAATGCTTGAAACTAGGCTAATCGAAGTTGCGGCAGATGTTGAAGAGCAGTTAGGAATTGATTGGTCAAAAATTTCTAGTTATAAAACTATTCTTGCTGAAGGTGGCGTACCTTTAGTAGATGGAGGAGGTTCAATTATACCAGATGACCAAACGCTTGGTGATGTTCCTGCCACTATGCCCTTTAATCGTCTTAGTAATCTCTTCGCAAAAGATAAGACTGGAATCCTCCCTAAGTATTTTAGCAGGCAGCTAACTGTATTTGATATAACACTGGATATGCTTCTAAAAAATAATCAGGCTGAGGTTCTTGCAGATTCAAGGTTGACGACCATCAATGGTCGTGAGGCAAGCATTAAATTAGTGGATATTGTTCCTTATATTTTGAGCTCTGGTGGTGTCGGAGGCCAGGTGCAGGTCCAAAGAGAAGAAGTGGGTATAAAACTAAAAATACTTCCAACTGTAAATACAGATGGATATATAACAGTAAAAGTTGACCCAGAGGTCTCAACGATTTTTGAGTTTATTGGCCCAGATGCAAATATACCAAGGGTAAAAAGTAGAACATCATCAACAACTATTCGTGTGAAAGATGGTGAGTCAATCGTTGTTGGTGGACTGTTAAGCAATGATAGAAAATTAACAACCTACAAATTCCCTTTTCTTCATAAGTTACCGTTTGTGGGCAAAATATTATTTACTTCGAATGGTGTAATTGAGAGAAAAACAGATCTTATAATACAGATAACACCCAAGATTGTGGTTGATGCATATACTGGGATCACAAAATCAGATGCCATGACTAAGTATGAAGAATACGTAATTAAAGGATCATCTAGTGAAATGTCAAAGAGTGATGGAGTCGACCAAAATACTGATGATGAAATATCAAATGAGGAAGGAGAATAGCATGAAATATTCTAAGTATTTAATCATTTGTATCCTTATTTGTTCTAGCCTTGTTAATTGGGCATGCGATGATCGTGTACCCGATTCAGCCAGTAGCACAAACTCAACTTTAGTGATAACATCTCTGCAGGCGATAGCAGATGATTCTGGTGAGAGTGTTGGGGAGGTTGTATCTGGCTCTTCTAGTATGCTTATTGTGGCAACTCTAAAAAATGAGAGTGGAGATCCGCTAAAAGGTAAAGAAATCAGTTTTACTAAACGAACCTCCGATGGAAATTTTTCAAATGGTACTACAGAAACAACTGATGAAGATGGAGTAGTTAAAAATATTTTTCAACCTAATTCTAGTGAAGAAGCAGTAAATAATGTGACAACACCTGGTGAAAATGAGGGTTACTTCATAACAGTCAATTATTTAACCAATTTAACAGCAAAAGCTTATTTTAACGTTTATCAGGATCAGGCAGATGTTTGGCCATACACTATGAATGTTGTTTCTGATGTTGCTAGTATTAAATTAGATAATGGAGCTACTACAGCTCAAATTAATACTACCTTGCTAAATAAAAGAGGTGATAAGCTACCCAATGTAATACTTTCTTTTACTTCTGATAAAGGTTCTATTGATAGTGAAGCAACAACAGATAGTGTTGGTGCTGTAACACTCACTTTTCAAGACAATGGAACCCAGGATGATATAGGTCTTGCTAATATTGTTTGTACTATCATCCATCCAAAATTTGGATCAATAAGTGACTCGGCCCAGGTTACCATTGGTACTGACAATGGGCTCTCTCTACAAATATTACCGGTTACTTATGATGATGCTGGTAGTACGGTCGTTGTAGGTGAAGATATAAGCGGTAGTATATCCTATACTCGGTTAATTGCGACTGTTACAGACACATCTGGAAATTTCATATCAGGTATCCCAATTACATTCTCGGCAACGTCGAGTAATGACCCAGTTGGTACCATTACATATGCTAATGAAGTATCAAATACAGATGGTCAGGTTGTTGCAGAGTTTGATGATGGTGGTAATGTATATAAAGATAACCCGGGCACTCCTAACTATGAAGGAGTAACAGTCGTCGCAACTTTTGGAGACAAGACTACTGCTCCTGAAAACTTTAATGTCTATGCTGTTGATGACGTCTGGCCTTATAATTTATTTGTCAATACAGACACGGATGTGATCTCACTGGATGGCGGAGAAACAATTGCAAATATCCATACAAGACTATTAAATAAACTTGGAAACCCTGTGGGAAATGCTCAGATCAATTATACTGCATCTTTGGGATTTATAGCTGCCACAGGCTTTACAGATTCCGTTGGCGTAGACTCTGTATTATTTACAGACCTGGGCAATCCAGAAGATGTAGGCGTATCCGATATTATGTCAACTTTCTCTCATCCGGGTTTTAGCGGTATACTTATACAGGATTCACTTCAGGTCTACATTGAAGATCTTTCTTTCCAGTCCTGTGCTTTTATGGAGATACCTTCATCAATACCAGGGAATATTGTTGTTAGGGATGGCGGTGGACTTGAATCAACTTTTATTAGAGCGGAAGTTTATGATGACAATGGCACACTTATTAACACACCTACACCTGTTGTCTTTACTTTGGAGCCCCTTTTGGGTGATGCTTATCTTGAAACACCTGGAGAAACATCAGTAACCATTTACACGGTGAATGGTGTTGCATCAGTATCAATAAATAGTGGTACTGATCCTGGTCCAGTTCGGATCGTTGCTACTTGTGACTGTGATCAGGATGGAGTGGTTGATCTTACAAGCATAGATGTTCCTGTAATTATAGCATCTGGAGCACCTTATCACATTGAAGCAGAGTATGACCCTAATGCAACAGAAGCGATTGGAGGAGGATTCTATCAGACAGAGTGTGCAGCTATTATTTCTGACATTCATTATAATCCTGTAGAAGATTCGACATATGTTTACTGGTCTATTGACCCGATGCTCCCTGATACACTTATTGATG
>Ga0315322_10003031_pt1 | contig 13027 bp, 7 predicted proteins | sample M110021515metaG_FD_203461 | JGI IMG/M metagenome (GOLD analysis project Ga0315322, IMG submission 203461) | Ammonia-oxidizing marine archaeal communities from Monterey Bay, California, United States - M1 100m 21515 | ecosystem: Environmental > Aquatic > Marine > Intertidal zone | place: USA... | reverse complement strand
CTTACGAAGCCGTCTCTCTCGCTGGCAAGCTTGGCCTTGGAAAGTTGACCGTACTCTACGACTCCAACGACGTCACGCTCGATGGACCTCTGGATGTCTCGTTTACCGAAGGAGTCGCACCCCGCTTCGAAGCGTGCGGCTGGTATGTCATCCGCATCGAGGATGGGGACACCGACTTTGATGGTATTGAGGACGCCCTCCGAGCCGCGGCGAACGACTCGCGCCCCACACTGATCGAAGTCAAGACCACAATCGGCTTCGGCTCGCCGAACAAAGCCGGCACCGCGGCCAGCCACGGTGCGCCGCTTGGCGACGACGAGATCACATTGACCAAAGCCGCACTTGGCGCATCGGGTGAGGCCTTTGAAGTTGCACCGGAAGCGATGGAAGAGTGGCGGACCGCGGGCGCGCGAGGTGCCTCGCAAAACGCAACCTGGAAGGCGACCTTCTCCGCGTGGCGCAAAGCGAATCCCGGCCTCGCCGCCGAATGGGATGCCATGGCCGCCGGAGAGCTGCCCATCGGCTGGGACGCCGAGCTGCCCACATTCGAGGCCGGACCCGGCCTCGCTACCCGCGAGTCCGCGCACAAAGTGCTGCAGGCAATCGGCGCGGGCCTCGCACCGTTCCTTGGCGGCGACGCCGACCTGTCGTGTTCGACAAAAACCGCGATCGTTGGCGCTGGCGACTTCTCCACTGCAAACCCCACTGGCCGCAACATCCGCTACGGTGTCCGCGAACACGCCATGGGCGCGATCGCAAACGGCATCGCCTATCACGGCGGTCTGGTCAACTTCACCGGCACGTTCTTCGTTTTCGCCGACTACATGCGTCCAGCAATCCGCCTGGCGGCCATGAACAACCTCGGTGCGATTTACGTTTTCACCCACGACTCCGTCGCGGTTGGCGAGGACGGCCCAACGCACCAACCTGTCGAGCATCTCGCGAGCCTGCGCGCGATCCCTGGCCTGACCGTGATTCGCCCCGGCGACGCGAACGAGACCACTGAGGCCTGGCGCAACGCCGTGGCTCGCAGAAATGGCCCCACCGTGCTGGTGTTTAGCCGACAAAAGATGGCCACACTGGACCGTGCAGAGATGGGGCCTGCCGCCGACCTTGCTCGCGGTGCCTACGTTCTGAAGGACGCGCCCAAATCCCTTGGCACGACTGCGATCATCATCGCGTCGGGTAGTGAGCTCGGCTGCGCCCTGGAGGCCCAGGCCAACCTGGTCGCCTCAGGTATCGGTGTCCGAGTCGTGTCCATGCCCTGCTGGGAGCTGTTCGCAGAGCAACCCCAAGCGTGGCGCGATAAGGTCCTTCCGCCCGCAGTCAGCGCGCGCGTTTCGATCGAGGCCGGCTCGACCTTTGGCTGGGAGCGCTGGCTAGGCGGCGCAGGTAAGGCCATCGGCATCGACCGGTTCGGCGCCTCGGCACCGGGCGACTTGGTCCTGACCAACCTCGGCATCCACGCGGATGCTATCGAGAAAGGTGTCCGGGATCTGCTTGCGTAGCGCGCCCCGATGAAGAAGCTCCGGCCAGAATCGGCGTAGCTCAGAACGGCAACAGCAAGGCCCACGGTCCTCCCTTCGCGGAAGTCCCTGGGCCTTTGCAATTCCCCCTGCAGCAATCGCTATCATGGCAGTGACACCAAGCCATGAACGCCCCTCAAAACGACGCACACAAGTCCAACGCACCGCGCCTGCTCGCCGGCGGGCTTGCCCTTATCGCAATCGGCACGGCTTGCGTGGTCTACTTGCCTCTTGGCGAGCTGGTCGACTCCCTGACGGCTTGGGGTGCCAAAGTCGGCCCCATGGGAGCGCTCCTCGTCGGCCTACTCTTCATCCCGATCTGCCTGTTCATGCTGCCGGCCTCGACGCCGCTTGCCTATGGCATGGCTGTCGCCTTCGGCTTATGGACATCATTCCTTGGAATCATGGTCGGCGCTTTACTCGGCGCGATGGCCTGTTTCCTTTCCGGGAGAACACTCGCTCGAGGTTTTGTAGAGCGCCAAAAAGAGTCCCGACCGCTGCTCGCTGCACTCGACACCGTACTCGACGAAAAGTCGTTTGGCATGATCGCGCTCGTCCGCCTATCGCCACTGCTACCCTATGCTCTTGTCGGCTATGCGCTCGGTGCTACCCGCATCACGTTTGGCCGCCATGCCCTAGCAACTGCGATTGCAATCGCCCCCCAGACACTGCTCACGTGCTACATCGGGAGTACGGTTGGCGACATTGCCCGCGCAGGAGCAGAGCGCCCCCGCAGCCCTATGGAATACGCAATGCTCGCGTTCGGCATTGTGGCCGCACTCCTGGTCATCGGTTTGATCTCGAAGCGCACGAAGGCGGCTCTGCAAGCGCACCTTGCGCCTACGCATCTCTCCGATTCGGTCTCGTAGTTCGAATACGCGCTCACACGAAGCATCAAAACCCGTACTCTCCTGCCCACCAAGAGCATTTAATTAGGTCATTCAAGACCCGATCGGCTACACAGGGCAGAATTCAGCTATCGAATTCCGCCGGAAGTCGTCTAGCAGGCCACACTTATCGCGACCTGCCTCCTCCCGAGTCCCACCCCACGAGTCCGTCCGCCGAGAATCATCTCTCGGCTACCTCTGATGAGCAACCTGCCGACCGAAGCTTCCAACAACGAGCCCGAGCACCTCGACGACGCTACCGCAAAATCTGGACACACCGAGATCGGCAGCAACGGAGAGGGGCAAGAGGCGCCGATCATCCGCGCCGACTTCCTGTTCGGTGCGATCGTTTTAGCGCTCCTGTTCTTCCTGACGCCGTACATGTTTGGCTCGAGCGGCCCCGACGTTCCGGGGCGCAGTGATGTCGTCGGCGCGAAGTTAGTCGGCGACGGATTCAAGCTAGTAACCGGCCATGAGGTACTCGTCGGTCTGCACGACGCAAGCACGACCTTAGGCGATACGCTCACCGCACCATGGTGGGGTCAGATCAACCCCGAGCAGAAGCTGTGGCGCCCGCTCCCCCTGTTCGTTCTCGGTGTGGGCAGCTCCTTGGCGGGACCGTACTACGAAGGCAATCCCGGCAGCGCGGGCCTGCCCTTCCACATTCTCGTGCTCGCTTTCCACGTGCTTGCGACGATGCTGTTGTTTTCGCTCACGTTCGAGTTCACCAAGAATAACACGATCGCCCTGATCGCTGCGGCGCTCTTCGCCACACTGCCGGTCCATGGCGAGGCCATCTTTGACATTGCCGGTATCGCCGAGCTGATGGCGGCTGCGTTCAGCTTCGGCGCGTGGCTCTGCTGGCTAAAGGCCGGCTCCGATCCCCTCAAGAACATCCCCATGCTCGCGAGTAGTCTGGGACTTGTCGCGCTGGCCGCCCTCTCGAAAGAGAGCGCATTTATGCTGCCCGTTCTCTTCTTCCTGGTCGACGCCGGCCGCAACCCACAGAAGAGCGGCCTGGACTTCGGCTTCGCACTCAAGAAGCTGCCTGCTCTTGGCGCGCTGGTCACCGTGCTCGCCGTCATCATCGGCATCCGCATGTCGATCGTCGGCGGCCTTGCCCCAGACTTCAGCGTCGCGCAGCACGTCGACAACCCGCTGATCGCAGCCAGTGAATTGGACCGTATCAGTAACGGTATGCGCCTGCTGATTGCATCGATCCCGGTCATGCTTGGCATCAACCCGTTCCGCGGTGATTCCGAAGGTGGCCTTGGCGAACTCTTTGGCTTTAGTGCCGACTACTCGATGGGCCAGATCGAAGTCCTTGGGGCCTTCTCGATGTGGAACTTGATCTCGATCATCGTCCTTCTCGGGACCATCGCCACCGCCTTCACGATGTCGAAAAAGTGCGGCCTGCGCGCTGGCCTTTGGCTTGCGCTACTCGGCTCACTGCTGCTCAGCTCAAACATCCTGTTTCCGATCGGAACGATCTTTGCCGAGCGCCTCTTGTACTTCCCCTCCGGGCTGCTCGTGATTGTGATCGCCATCTTCTTGGCGCGCTTCGCAAAGGCTGGCCTGATATCCGGTGTTGCAATTGCGGTCCTTGGTGGCACATGGACCTATGCCCGCGCAGACGCGTGGACATCGAGCCCTAACTTCTTCAAGCAAATCCAAGTTGACGCTCCAAATAGCGCAAAGGCCGCCTTCTATGCTGGTTTGGAGTTCGAGGCGTCCGACCTGTTCGGTACTGCCGCGACCAAGTACAGGAAAGCCGTTGAGATCTTCCCTAACTACTCCGCCGCAGAGACGCGCCTTGGATTTTCCCTCGAACAAGACCTCAAGTACGACGAGGCGATTGAGCACTACGTCCGCTCCCTCGAAATCCAACTCGAAGCTTCCGATTGGAAATACATTCCCGAACCTGATGGCACTCGAGGTGGCAGCACGGAGTTGATCGTAGCCATCACAAACCTGCGCGTTTACAACGATGCCGTCGCCCAAGTCCAAGAGAACCTGGACTGGTTTGATTCCTTGATTGCAAGAGGTTACGACAGTCCGATCCTGCGCACGATGCGCGCGCGAACGCTCTTGAACTTAGCTCGCGCTGCCGAAGCTGAAGATGACTATAAAGCGAGCCTCGACATCGAGCCAACCGGTCTTGCCGTTCTCTATTACGGCGAGCTACTTCGCAAGAAGGGCCGCAACGCAGAAGCCCTGGCGCTCTACGATGCGAACAGTAAGTTGACGGACGCTTTCAACGGCACCGAGCTCGTTGAGTTCTTGCTGCAACGCGCCGATGCCGAGCTCCTATCCGATCCCACCAAAGCAATCGCGACGGTGCAGACGGCCAAGGAACATGTCATGGAGATGAGCGCCGAACAGGTCTTCCGTACGCGCTGGACGTGGACGCAAGCGACCCTAGACACGATGCCTCAAGATCCGCTCGAACGCGCCGAGAAGTTTCTGGAGATCGAGTCGGAACTCAAGGTCGCCTTGAGTGCGTACACCATCGCCAACGAGACAACCTATGCCGCGCGCTACACGCTGGCCAATGTCATGTTTACAGTCGGGCATTTCGCCGACCTGATTCCGCTTGCGGAAGAGATGCTGCAGTTCCGCTCGACGCCAATCCTTCGCACCTGGCTTGCCCAGGCGTATACCGAGACAGGCGAGCCGGAAAAGGCGATCGAAAACATCAGCGCTGCTTGTGCCGAGCTTGTAACCGAGGACGGCACAGCGATTGATCTGCAGCAGCTCTTGACCGCGCGCCGCAGCTTCATCCAAATGCTTACGCTAGCCGGACGCTACGCAGAGGTCAGTGAAGCGATCGCTGGCTGGCACGCACTCACCGGCGGCGAGGACATGTGGACCTTGGCTCTCGCTTCCGACTGGGCGGCTGGCTGGGACGACATCACAGGCGCAGCCGCACTCTCGGCGCACCTCGCGACCACCTACCCCAACTTTCCAGATGGCGCAAAGTTTGCGACGATGCTCGCCTCGTATGCCAACCCCCAAGCGGACTATGCAGCGAAGATGGGTCTTGCCGGACACCGCTTTGGCTGGGGCAACTTACCCGGAGCCATCGAATCTTCCGAAGCCGCTCTGGCGCTCGCATCAACAGATATCGAACGCGCAGATACGATCGGCATCCTCGCCAACGCGCTGGCCAATATGAGCCGTATTGACGAAGCCATTGCCCGCTTGGACGAGGCTCTCTCCCTTAATCTGCCCGCTGAGTACAAGGCGAACATCCAGAAGACCCGCGACCAAATGGCAGCTCAGTAACCACTGTCATTGGCAGTCGCTGGACGTGCACACGGCCAGCGACGTCAAGTCGCTCAAACATGCAGAGTGTCCACACAGCCAGGTGCAGTGCGGATAAACTTGCCAAAGCTGCTACTCTTCGAGTGCTTCGAGCTCGATTAGTTTTCCGCCAGCGCTAACCGCCTCGCCAGCGCTACAGAAAATACTCTTCACGCGACCTTCGCTTGGAGCGCCGATTTCATTTTGCATTTTCATCGCTTCTAAGATGAGCAGCGGCTGACCCGCGGCGACGACGTCGCCTTTAGCGACGCAAAGCTCGACAACCACGCCCGGCATCACGGACTTCACAACACCGCCGCCCTTACTGCGCTCACGCTCAGCGGCATGGGCGGCGCGTTCTCGCTCGTCCTCGATCTCGACTGCATAGGCGTGTCCCGCTAGGGTCACGTGGTAGTCGTTGCGCTTGCCAGCCACCGAAATGGCGTAGCCGCGCTCGTCCATGACAAGTGCGACTTGCCCGTCGTTATCGACCTCTTCATAGCTGAAGTCCGCAATCTCGCCGTCGATCGAAACTACGAGCTTCCCCGCGCGATCGACGATCTCAACTTCGAGCGGACGCCCGTTCACATTGACAAAGTACTTCATGAGCGGTTGCCCTCGCGTGTGAAGCCAGAGGTGCTACCAGCGATATGGGGATGAGTTGCTTTGCCAACCCGGCCCCGCGCGATCCACCCCAAACGGTCGGCATCGCGAGGCGCAAGGGCCGCGCGATTCGCCTGCTTCCAGCGGCGCATGGCAGTGGCTGCGGCGACGACTTTGTCGAGATCACTCGCGGGTTCGGTTAGCTCCATATTCTCGAGGTACTGCGTATGGAACTCTCCCGACTGGAAGCCAGCGTCGTTCATCACGGCTAGGCCGGCGACTGCACTCGTGCGCACGCCTCCGATGTTGAGCTCTTCTAAGGAGCGGCGCATGCGCGCGATCGCCTGCTCGCGATCCGGCGCCCATACGATCAGCTTGCCGAGCATCGGATCGTAGTTCAGGCCAACCTCCATATCCGAATAGATGCCCGAGTCAAAGCGCACCCACGGCCCACCCGGGATGCGGATGTTGCCGATGGTTCCAATCGACGGCAGGAAGTTGTTACTAGGATCCTCGGCGTTCAGGCGCACCTCTATCGAATGTCCTGTCATAGCGATCGCATCCTGCCCGTAGCCGAGCTCTTGGCCGGCCGCAACTCGTAGCTGCTCCCACACCAGGTCGACTCCAGTCACCATCTCGGTGACAGGGTGTTCGACCTGTAGGCGCGTGTTCATCTCAAGGAAGAAGAATTCGTCTCCGGATGCAAGGAACTCGACCGTTCCCGCGCCCTCGTAGTCAACAGCGGCACCAGCGCGCAGTGCGGCGGCTCCCATCTCTTGGCGCATTGCTTCCGAGACTGCCGGCGAGGGACACTCCTCCACGAGCTTCTGGTGACGGCGCTGCATCGAGCACTCGCGCTCGCCAAAGTGCACACCATTGCCATGGGCATCGAACATCACCTGGATCTCGATGTGGCGCGTATTGACGAGGTAGCGCTCGACGTACATCCTGCCATCGCCAAAGCCCGCAAGCGCCTCACCCGACGCGGTCTTGAACGCACCCGCGAGCTCAGTCGGTTCGTGCACGATACGGATGCCCTTGCCCCCACCGCCGGCGGCGGCTTTTAGCATCACCGGATAGCCCATCTCGTCGGCTGCCGCGCGCGCCGCATCAGCGTCGGCCGCGGGCTCGGTCATACCGGGCACCATCGGAACGTTCGCCGCCTTCATGATCTGGCGGCTGACGATTTTATCGCCCATCTGAGTGATCGCCTCTGGAGGCGGGCCAATCCATGCCATGCCGGCCTCGACCACGCGCCGCGCGAACTCGGCGTTCTCCGCCAAGAACCCATAGCCAGGATGCACCGCCTCGGCGCCCGTCCTTTTAGCAGCGTCGAGGATTTTATCCATATCGAGGTACGACTCGGCCGGCAGCAACCCACCGAGCGCGATAGCTTGGTCGGCCAGGCGAGTGTGCAGCGCGCAGGCATCCGCCTCCGAATAAACGGCGACGGTCTCAATACCCTGCTCGCGGGCGGTGCGGATGACGCGTAGGGCGATTTCGCCGCGGTTCGCGATAAGAATTCGTTGGAACATCTGTTGACTCCTGTGCGGCGCTTAGAGGGGGATGTTGCCGTGCTTGCGCACAGGTCCAGCTTCATTCTTACTGCGGAACAGTTCCAGCGCGCGAATGAGGTATGGACGCGTAGTGTTCGGCTCGATGACGTCGTCAACAAATCCTCGGCGTGCGGCGCGGTACGGGTTGTTGAACTTCTCCTCGTACGCCTCGCTGCGCTTCACAAGCTCGGCCTCTTGATCCTCGGCGTTTGCTATGTCGCTGCGGTGGATGATCTTCGCAGCACCCTCGGCCCCCATCACAGCGATCATTGCGCCGGGCCACGCGACGTTCAAGTCGGCGCGCAGGTGCTTGCTGTTCATGACGCAGTACGCGCCGCCGTAGGCCTTGCGCGTAATGACGGTCAGCTTGGGCACGGTGGCCTCGGCGAATGCGTACAAGAGCTTCGCGCCGTGGTTGATGATGCCGCGGTGCTCTTGGTCGGTGCCGGGCAGGAAGCCAGGCACGTCTTCGAGGACGATTAGCGGGATGTTGAAGGCGTCGCAGAAGCGCACAAAGCGCGCGGCCTTTAGCGAAGCTTCGATGTCCAGGCAGCCCGCGAGGACCGCCGGCTGGTTGGCGACCACACCAACCACGTGTCCGCCGAGGCGCGCGAAGCCAACGACGATATTCATCGCATACGCGGCGTGCACTTCAAAGAAGGAGCCCTCGTCCATCACGCGCGAGATGACCTCGTGAATGTCGTAGGGCTTGGTCGGATCGTCCGGGATCAGCGTGTCGAGCTCGGGGGCAACTCGGTCGCTGGGATCTTCGGATGCCACGAAGGGCGGCATCTCGGCGTTGTTCAGCGGCAGGTACGTCAGCATCTTACGAATCAGTTGCATACAGGCGCGGTCGTCGACGGACGTGAAGTGCGCGACGCCCGACTTGGACGAGTGCACGGCGGCGCCGCCAAGATCCTCGGATGTAACCTCTTCATGCGTCACCGTCTTCACGACGTCGGGGCCGGTGATGTGCATATACGAGGTCTCTTCCACCATCGCGATGAAGTCCGTGATCGCGGGGCTGTAGACAGCGCCGCCTGCACACGGGCCCAGGATCGCGGAGATCTGCGGCACGACACCGGAAGCGCGCGTGTTGCGCCAGAAGATCTCGGCGTAACCACCCAGGCTGCGCACGCCCTCTTGAATGCGCGCACCACCCGAGTCGTTCAGGCCAATGATAGGCACGCCGACCTTCATCGCCATGTCCATGATCTTGCACACCTTCTCGGCGTAGGTCTCGGACAGCGAACCACCGAACACCGTGAAATCCTGGCTGTAGAGGTAGACCGGGCGACCCTGAATCAATGCGTGACCGGTGATTACACCGTCACCAAGGATCTCTTGCTCCTCCATACCAAAGTCGGTGCAGCGGTGCGCGACAAAGCGGTCGAGCTCGACGAACGAGCCCTCGTCCACAAGGAAGTCGATACGCTCGCGCGCGGTCAACTTGCCTTTCTTGTGCTGGTTGTCGATGCGGCGCTGACCGCCGGCTTCCAAGGACTTTTCGCGAAGCGCGTGCAAGCGCTCTGTGGGAGTTTGACTACTCATTGGGGGATGGACGTTTTAGTGACTGGACGAGGCGGCAACCTCGACAAGTTCGGTCAACACGCCGCCACACGAGGCGGGGTGCAAGAATGCGATTCGTGTATTGTGTGCGCCGTTGCGTGGGGCTTCGTCGATCAGGCGCATGCCCTGTTGCTTGAGGCGCGCGAGGACTTTCTCTAGATCGTTGACCTCCCAGGCTAGGTGGTGCAAGCCCTCGCGCTTCTCGACAAAGCGCGTGATGGGCGAGTCGTCCGAGGCGGGCTCGATCAGCTCGATACGCTGGCCGCCAGCGGTCAGAATCAAGATGTTCACCTTCTGATCAGCGACAAACTCGGGTTCGCCAATGGTCTCTAGGCCAAGAGATTTGGCGTAGAAAGGTGCGACCGACTCGATCTTGCGCACGGCTATAGCCACGTGGTGAAGGGCTATCACTTGACCTTGAAGTTCTGCGGGAGGAATCATCTGGATTGGGATTAGAGGACTCTTGGGGCCTTGTACTTGCCAAACACATCTTCGAGCACTTTACAGACCTCGCCAATCGTCCCATAGGCATCGACACAGTCGACGATGGCTTCCATCAAGTTACCGCCGCCGCGCGCAGTCTCGTCCAACGCCCGCATCGTGCCCTCGACGCGAGCGGCGTCGCGCTCTCTGCGCACGTCAGCCAAATCGGTCAGCACTTGGTCTTTGGCGGACGAGTCGGGGCGGAAGATTGTCGGGCGAGGCTCGTCGATCTGGAACGTGTTTACACCGATCACGACCTGCTCGCCGGACTCGACACCGCGCTGCCAATCCATAGCGCTACGATGGATCTCCCGCTGCATAAAGCCGTCCTCGATAGCGTGGACAGAACCGCCGCGCGACTCGATCTCGGCGATGATCTTGTTGGCCGAAGCCTCGAGCTCGTCAGTTAGGTGCTCGATGAACGGCGCGCCACCGAGAGGATCGATGACATCGGTCACACCGCTCTCGTTGGCAATTACCTGTTGGGTACGCAGAGCCAAGCGCGCCGACTCTTCACCCGGCAGCGACAGCGCTTCATCGCGCGAGTTCGTATGCAGGGATTGCGTCCCACCAAGCACGGCGGCGAGCGCTTGAATCGTGACGCGCACGACATTGTTGTCGACCTGTTGGCTGGTCAACATCGAACCCGCCGTCTGCGTGTGGAAGCGCAGCATCCACGACTTGGGATTTTTCGCACCAAACTCTTCGCGCATGATGCGCGCCCACATGCGGCGGGCGGCCCGGAACTTGGCGACCTCTTCGAACAGGTTGTTGTGCGCGTTGAAGAAGAACGAAAGACGAGGCGCGAACGCATCCACGTCCATGCCCGCCTCGATGGCTGCCTGCACGTACGTCTTGCCGTTCGCCAAGGTGAAGCCGAGCTCCTGAGCGGCCGTCGAGCCCGCCTCGCGAATGTGGTAACCCGAAATCGAGATCGTGTTCCAATGCGGCACGTTCTTCTGGCAGTACGCCATCAGGTCGGTAGCCATGCGCAAGGATGGCGTGACAGGGAAGCGGTAGTTGCCGCGCGCCGCGTACTCCTTAAGGATGTCGTTCTGCACGGTGCCGCGCAGCTTGACCGGGTCGATTCCGCGGCGCTTTGCAAGGGCGACCACCATTCCCAAGAGAACGGGCGCTGTCGCATTGATCGTCATGGAGACAGATACCTCGTCCAAGGGGATCTCCTTGAACAGACGCTCGACGTCGCGAAGGCTATTGACTGGTACGCCGACCTGGCCGACTTCGGGCTCGGCGAGGGGATGGTCCGAGTCGTAACCGATCTGTGTCGGCAGGTCGAACGCCGTCGACAGGCCGGTCTGACCGCTGTCGAGCAGCATACGAAAGCGGTTGTTCGTCTCAACAGCACTCGAAAAGCCCGCGTACTGGCGCATGGTCCAAAAACGTCCGCGGTACATCGTCGGTTGGATACCCCGTGTATAAGGGTATTCACCTGGCCACCCACCGTCAGGAGCGTCGCCGTAGATCGGGTCGAGCTGGTTGCCCGAGGGGGTCTCGAAGCTCTCCTTGCGCTCGGGGCGCTTAGCCCGCATAGGCTCGAAAGTACGCTCTTGCCAAGCGGACGTGCAGCTATCCTCTTCACTGGCACTCGCAGCACTATTCGGGCCGGAATCTTTGGGATTCGTCATGGTCTAATGGGGCCGGCGCTAGGGGAAGCTGCACCGTAGGGCGGAGATTCTAACCGCTAACGCAGCCAGAGCCTTCCTTAGATCACTGTATGAGATTGAATGGAGCACGCGATTGCACGTAGAAGTCGTGGCCAAAAGCCCAAACCTCGCTACCCCCTCTAATTGACCATATGAAGGCATCGATACTCCTACTCCTCGCTTCCGTACTCCTCTTGCTTGGAGGCTTATTTGCCTTTCTGACTCCCGGTGAGTTCACCACACAGACGCTTGAGCCGCTCAATGAAGAATCGGTATCCATCGAACCAGAGCGGTCCGCGCCCAAGTTGACTGGAGAGGTAGCTGAGGATGGACCTCGGGAGCCCCTAGCGGTGCCGACCGCTGAGCGCACTGAAGTCGCTCCTGATCATCGCCCGGCCTGGACTCGGGAAGAGGGCGCCAAAGAGCGCACGGGCAAGGTCAACTTACCCCAAGGTACCCCCGCGGACGAGCTGGCCGTCGTTGTCGTCGCACCGATTGCCACCGACACCTCCGCCTTTTCGGAGCTCCTGAATGGCCTGGTCTCCGGGGAAGGTCTAATCGCGGAGGACGCTACGAATAATCCCGAGGCCAACACACTTGACCCCAAGAAATCCGCGAGCTTCAAGTCCTACAGAGTGCCCGTCGCTTCCGACGGAAGCTTCCAGTTCATGGAGCCAGCCGGGTCGACGGCATACGCTTTACGGTTAGAAGCTCGCTACCTGATCGACAAGTCGGTTCTCAACATCGACGCCCAAAGTGACAAATCAGCGGAGCCTACTTTCACCCCGAGTTTGGGCGCTTGGGTTTCGGGACAAATCTATCTCCCTCTTGGCGCCGCAGCCTCGGAAGAGGAGTGGAAGAGAGGCTACGCCAAGGTCGGCTTGGACAAGCTCGCCGGACTCAATCGCAGCGCCGCCATTAGCGCACGGGCATTCACGCGCCTAGTTTCACTCGATAAGGCGGGACGTTTTGACATCTTTGGCATGCCCGCGACGGCCGCATTTGGTTTCGAAGCCAACCTCAATGCTTTTCCGTACCATGCAGAAGGCGGGCTTTCTGTCGCGGCAGGCGAGCATCTGACGATTGACGTACACCTCGAGCGCGGCGTCTCCATCACTGGTATCGTCACCGACTCGTCCGGCGCGACGGTAGCGGACACCTCGATCTCAGCAACTCCCGGCGAAGTGACCGATATTTTCGCAAGTGCTGGAAGACGCTCCGTAAAGACCGACGCCCATGGAGCATTCTCCGTTTCAGGGCTTCCTGGAGGACTCATTCGCATCACTGCAGAAAAGGACGGCTTCCTGCCGCCCACTCCCGAACGCGTAGAACTAGTTGACGGCGCCGAGAAAACGGGTCTCCAAATCACCCTCCTAGAAGGCGGGTTTGTCGCTGGCACCGTGAACGGTCCAGATGGTAAGCCGCTCGCGGATGCC
>Ga0315322_10003030_pt1 | contig 13028 bp, 11 predicted proteins | sample M110021515metaG_FD_203461 | JGI IMG/M metagenome (GOLD analysis project Ga0315322, IMG submission 203461) | Ammonia-oxidizing marine archaeal communities from Monterey Bay, California, United States - M1 100m 21515 | ecosystem: Environmental > Aquatic > Marine > Intertidal zone | place: USA... | reverse complement strand
CCCGTTTGTTGGTGAATAACGAGCAGCCAATAATCGTTCCCGGACAACTAGGTTTACTTCCAATTCATACAGCCAAAGGTATTGACGATTTTCTTTTTGCCTCTCCTGTCTTGATGGACGGTATAACCCCTAACCCATACCAAGGAACAAATGCCTTCAACCTACCGACTCCGTTGATTCCCGCAACTTGGCAAACTTCGGGGGTTTCGGGCGAGACGGTTTCGGCACTTGGTTTGCCTCGATACGAAAAATATGGAGAGATGACGAATGATTCGGGGCATCTTATCACTAAGATCGAAGGCATTACCGACGGTGATCTTGAGTGGTCTCTGAGCGGATTTGTCGATAAAACCGACATTAACATGGGTCACCTCGGATTCGAGTGGCAGCAAACACAATATGATCTTTCCTTTGACGCAAACCGGCCTGTGGACGATGCTCACCGCCTGTCATTCGGAGCCTCTGCCCAGCGTACCGATTTGGACGTGGTGACACGGGTGATCGGGCCTTTTCAGTTTAGTGCTCTTACCAACCCTCTCGATCCTTTTTCGGGAAGCGATCAGATTCCTATTCTGGATTACGATCAAGGTTTCACCAGCTTCAATCGGTTCAATGCCTACCTTCAGGATTCGATTACCCTAAGCGAAGATTTGCTTTTGTCCATAGGGGCGAAATTCGAGGAAAATGATTTGGCGGGTTTTGGCTTTCAGCCCGGAATACGCGGGTCATGGATGCCGAACGAACTCAACGTTCTTTGGGCTGGTTATTCGAAAGCTCATAGGCAACCCTCGCTCCGCGAACGTTACACGAATCTTACTCCTTACAAGGTTTGGTCCCCCGTACTCAGAGATTGGGTTAACAAATCCTATGCCGGCGACGAAACCTTGGATCGCGAGGAGATGGATGCCTATGAATTTGGATGGCGCGTGAGGCCGAACAAAGACATTTTGGTCGAGCTATCCACATACTATTATGACACAAAGAATGCGGTGCGGACTGCCAGTGTCGGCTCGGTCAATGCTTACGAAGCAAAAAATGCCGAAGCCTACGGAGGAGAACTTTCCATCGATTGGAGGGTTTCTGACTTATGGCGGCTCCGAGGTGGGTATTCTCAGGCCAGAGGAAAAGTCGAAGGAGTCAGGGTCAACGATTTCCCTAACAACACCGCTAGTTTGTCATCCCATTTCAAATACTCGGATCAAATAACGCTTGTCCAAAACCTTTTCTATGCCGGAAAGACGGACATTCCGTCCGATTACAACCCAATCACTATCCCTTCTCACCTCAGGCTTGACCTGGGTATTGTTTGGGAACCAAAGGAAGGCTGGGAAATCGGACTCTTCGGTCGCGATCTCCTCGAACCTTATCACGTCGAAACGATGTACCCGGGAGTCGACGTCGAACCGGCCCGCGTGGAGCGTACCTTCCTCATCAGTATAACCAAGGATTTCTGAGATGGTGAAGAAATTACAGTTTTGCTTGGCAATAGGAATAATCCTTGTACTTGGAGTTTTATTACCTGGGGCATCAGAAGGGTCTTCAGTCAACGAAGCGGATATGCCTCCATTGGAGAAATCAAAACCAAAGATGGTTAACCTCGAAGTTACCCATCTTTTTCACGCACTTAAGTGGGTCAAATGGAAAGAAGAGGATCTTCCTCATGCTGGCAAACCCATGAAATGTTTAATTGTAGGGGAAGATCCTTTTCGCTTCAAAGAACGATTGTCTTTTATATTTGCCGAGTCTGGGAACGGACTGGCAGGACACCCAATCGAGTTCCTGAGTTTTGGCAAGATGAGTGAAGCACTTACCTTTTCAAAAACCGCTCCCGATGTGATGATTCTAGTTGCCTTGGACTCCACAGCTGATGAATGGATCCCGAGCCAGTATCCAAAGCGGCGTGGTTTTGTCGTTTATGGTCAAAGCGATACATTTCGCAAGCAGGGTATGACTTTTTGCTCCTGCTTGAAGCGTAACCGTGTCAAGTTATCGGTGAACATGAGGCGGGCCAATTCCGCCGGGGTTTCGCTCAGTAAAGAACTACTTAAGCAAAAAAGCTTTTTCTACATTGAGAATGGAAATGCTTCCGGTCCTGAGGAGAATTAATTTGTTTTGCTAATTCAAGGATCCGGTTGGAAGGGTTATCTCCCTCTCATTGTCTCCGTTTACTGATGCAACCTTCAGCTTGATAATGGATCCGGGCTTCTTCTTTCTCAGCATGGTCAGGAAAGGTTCGATCCGTACATAAGGCTTTCCATCTGCTTCCAAGATCAAGTCTTCGTCTCGCAATCCGGCCTTGAAGGCCACGCCATCTCTTATGACTTGACGAAGAAGGAGTCCCTTCGTTTCCGCTTTTAATTTGGCAATGAGGTGGGGTGATTGTCCCCATAGTTCTTCGACTGCGGCCTCGATGCATGCCACGGACAAGTTTTTCTTTTTTGCGAGAAATCTGCGAATGGAGTGCAAGGGCACGGCTGAACTGACACCCTGATGTCCGTTTTCGGTGGTAACGCTTGCAACTTGAATCCCGATTATCTCTCCCTTCGTATTAACCCATGGACCTCCCGATGAACCGGGTGCTCCGATTCCACTGATCGGTATGGTGTTTGTGAATCCTCCGTCATACCAAGAAAAGGATACGCTTCTTCTTGCTATGGTTCCGCTTAAAAGAAGATGATGTCTGAAAATGGGTGAACCAAGAAGGAATACGGGTCTTCCTTCGGCCGGGATGGACTTTGCCAAAGACAGGGCGGGGTAGGGCGTTTCGCTCTTGGGTAAGGCGAGCAAAGCTAAGTCGCTGCCTCGATAGGTTGCGACTAGGTTTAATGGCTTTCTTCCCAAATGAGGGGAGAGAGCTTCGTATTGCTTGCTTTTCTTTCGTATTACGTGGCAGGCCGTGAGAATGAGGCCGCTGGGGCAGACGATTGCCCCGGATCCATCCAGTCGGCCTCCGACCAGGATTTCAACGCATGCCGGGCTGATCCTCTTGTAGAGCCCTGGTTGCGCGAAACAAGGTAGAGCCAAAATTAGGCTTGAAAAGAAGAAGGCAAAGAGACTGGAATGTGACATGGAATGAATCCTCGAAGATTTGAGGGGAACTGTAAACGATCGATTCTACACTTTGGGTGTGAAGGTTTTTCTCTTTTTGTCGGTATCTTGGACGAAAACTTATTCACGTTCGTCTCTTTTTAATGGAGTCATTCACTGGTATTGCCTATCTCTCTTAATGGGGCTCGGTTTGACTAATTCCGAGAAGTTTACAATCAATTGAACGATTAAGAAAAAAGGGGGTCTATGATATTATGAGTATTACATACAGAGATGCGAAAAGAATTCTCGCAAAGCAGGAAGAGGCGCGGGAAGTGATTAACAGTTACAGGGGAATGGAAACATTAGGGAAACGCCTTCAGTTGAAAAACAACAAGGAATTGATCCTCAAGCTTTTTGAGATAGAGGACGATCCATCCATTGTGGAAGTTTTTACTCACTTAAAGGCACTCTACGAAGAACAATGGGGAGATGCTGAGGCTACCGCTCCACCAGAAGTTCCTGGCTGCGTGGAAGTAGATCCAGTGGAAGAAGATTTGAAAAAAGCCAAAACAAAGAAAGCCAAGGAAGTCTCAGAAGAAGCATCCGTGGTTTCGGGATAATTTACTTCCATTCTTTGGGATGCCCTTCGATTGCTTCAACCCGCGTGGTAATTCTCGCAGGTTCTTCTTGCTTTTTATTCGATCCATTTGAGATTATGAGCCTACCCAATTGTTTTGAACCTAACGCAAAGATTTAAATCTCCCCCATGTCTTTCCGGCAGTATTTTGCTGTCGCATCCTAGTTTAAAGGATCCTAACTTCCTCAAAACAATCGTTTTTTTATCTTCACATTCTGAAGACGATGGTACTTTGGGAGTTATCCTAAACCGACCAACAGGAAAAAGACTTGGTGATTTGGACAAACAGTTCCAAGTTGTTGACTTTGCTGACATTCCTGTTTTCGAAGGCGGTCCTGTCGAAAAAGAGAAGTTGATCGTCGCCGGTTGGGAATGGTTGGACAGTCCCACCTCATTCAAACTTTATTTCGGGATTGATCTCGAAAAGGCAAAGCTTCTCCGCAAAGAAAACCCAAGCATCAAACTAGCCTGTTTTCTTGGTCATTCCGGATGGTCTCCTGGCCAACTTGAAAACGAGTTGGATGACGACGCTTGGCTTACACATAGCCTTGATTATGATCTTTTCACAAAAATGGACAAAGAGAACTATATATGGAAAAAAATAGTCGGTTCGATGAGTGACGACCTTCGCCTTCTTGCGGATGCCCCGGAAAATCCCTCGAGAAATTGAGCGAAATTATCACTCCCTCTATGTTTGAGGGTAAATTTTACTCAATTTTGTTCGTGCATAATCCTTTGGCATCAGTTTTGCTCTTTACCTTTTATCTTATCCCTTAGAGGCAGGCATCCGTCTACCTCCGGGAAATGAACCCAATCCTATCACCCATGAGTAAGCATAAGTTAGAATACATTTGGCTCGACGGCTACAAGCCCACCCAGAGCCTGCGCGGTAAAACGATGATTGTTGAGGACTTCAGCGGAAAGCTGGAGGACGCCAAGCAATGGTCCTTCGACGGTTCTTCCACTGAACAAGCCTCGGGAGACGACTCCGATTGCCTTCTTCAACCCGTTCACGTCATAGCTGATCCCGATCGTTATGGAGGCGACGGATGGCTGGTCATGTGCGAGGTTCTCAATGCGGACGGAACTCCTCATGAATCGAACGGTCGTGCCACTATCGATGAAGACGACAACGATTTTTGGTTCGGTTTCGAGCAGGAATACACCCTGATCGATCTTGAGACGAACCTCCCTTTGGGTTTCCCAAAAGATGGATTCCCTGGTCCACAAGGACCTTACTACACCTCAGTCGGAGCCCGGAATACTAAAGGACGCGAGCTCGTGGACGAGCACTTGCATCTTTGCCTTGAAGCCGGTTTGAATGTCGAAGGTATCAATGCCGAGGTTATGATGGGGCAATGGGAGTATCAAATCTTTGCCAAAGGCGCTGCCAATGCGGGTGACCAAATTTGGCTTGCCCGTTATCTTCTTGAGCGTACTGCCGAGAGCTATGACATTGGCATTGATCTTCACCCTAAACCCATCAAGGGGGACTGGAACGGATCTGGCATGCACGCTAACTTCTCCAACGGCGCCATGCGCGATGAAGGAGGTGAGGCACTCTTCACGAAAATCTGTGAGGAGTTTGGCAAGAATATCAGCCGTCACATTAGCGTATATGGTTCGGAAAACGATCAAAGACTCACTGGAGCACATGAGACCCAGTCCATTGATAAGTTCAGTTGGGGCGTTTCTGATCGGGGCGCCTCCATCCGTGTTCCGGTAGGTACTGTCCAAGATGGTTGGAAAGGGCGCTTGGAAGACCGCCGTCCGGCATCTAATGGTGATCCTTACCGCATCGCATCGGTGATTATCAAGACCACCAAGGAAGCACTTGCCTGAGCAAAATTTCTTTTTTCCAAATAAAGGGCGATGGAGGAATCCGTCGCCCTTTTTTATTTGCGCTTGCGCATCACGATTACGAACTCGTCTCCATCTTCGCAGAAAAACCGCAGAGCTGTGAAATAATAGGTTGATTGCGAATAGAGCTTGGTCTTGCGTTTTCCACCTTCGATCCAGGATACCTTTATCGATTCGGCTTTTTCACTTCCCAGTTTGCCTTGCCTCGTGAATTCCTTCTCAGTCCCGTGGGACCTGAACTTCGACCATCCCTCTTCCTCCCAAGCCGCAACGACCTCAGCAGGTTCCTTCGAGCACGACCCGCCCAAACCCAAGAAGAAGCAAAGAACCAATGACCTGTATGAATGACACTGGCTTTCGTACATCTTATTATCTAGATTTTTCCAGCCGAACGCTTGGTCTTGGCCAAATCTTTGTCGAAGTTCTGCCCGAGTGTCGAAAGGCGTTTTACGAGCTCCGGATGCTCCTTGCTCAAGTCTTTCGATTCCCCCACATCCTTCACCAAATCAAACAACGCCAACCCAATCTTCGCTTGCGAATAGCCGGTGGGTATTCCTCCGGTTCCACCGGGTTTCCCGGCCATTGTGCGGTATCCATGTGGGAAATGAAGTTTCCATTTTCCCTCTCGGACCGCCTGTAATTGCTTTCCGTAATAAAGGTAATACGCTTCGTGAGGGGATTTCGCATCGTCATCGGTGAACAAAGGCCAAACATTCTTTCCGTCGATACGGTGGTCGGGCAACTTTGCCCCGATCAATTCGGCGATCGTGGGGAGCAGATCGATCGTCATGACCGGCTCCCTGCATACTGAATTCGCCGGAATGGTTCCGGGCCACCATGCTAAGGTGGGTTCCTTGCATCCGCCGTCGAACATCGTTCCTTTTCCTTCGCGCAAAGGGGCGGCGGAACCCGCATGATCGCCATAATTGAGCCATGGACCGTTATCCGAGGTAAAGACGAACAGAGTATTCTTTTCCAAGTTATGTTTGCGCAAGGTTTTCATAATCTCTCCGACCGACCAATCGACTTCCATCATAACGTCCCCGAATAAACCGGCCCCGCTTTTGCCTTTGAACTTATCCGACACATAAAGAGGGACGTGGACCATACTATGGGGAACATAGACGAAAAAGGGCTTGTCCTTGTTTTTTTCGATGAAGGAAACCGCTCTTTCGGTGTACTGGGTGGTGAGCTTTTCCTGATCCTTTCCAGTGACCGCAGGGTTGATTACCTTGTTGCCGTCAATCAAAGGCAGGTTGGGCCACCGCTTGAGCCTTTCCTTCATAGGCAGGTGCAGGACACCCGGATGGTAAGGCCACATATCGTTGGAGTAGGGCAGGCCGAAATAATCGTCAAAGCCGTGTTGCATGGGAAGGAACTTTTTGTGATGGCCCAAATGCCATTTTCCATAACAGGCGGTGGCATAATCCTCCTGTTTGCAAATCTCCGCAATGGTCACCTCCTTCGGGTTGATCCCAATATTGGATTTCGGTCCAAGAGCACCCATGATTCCGACCCGTACGTTATAGCATCCGGTTAGCAACCCGGCCCGTGAGGCCGAGCAAACTGCCTGAGTGACGTAAAAGTCAGTGAACTTCCTGCCCTCCTCGGCCATTTGGTCGAGGTTTGGGGTAGGGTAGTCCTTTGCCCCGAATGGTCCGATGTCCGCATAACCCATGTCGTCCATGAACATGATCACGATGTTTGGTGATTTCTTGGCCGCAGGGGCTCCGAGCGCTAAAAAACACAAAAGAAAATTTGCAAGATAGGAATTCATGGAGTCTGTTGATTTTGTGGGTTTGAGAGATGGTACGCGATCTTTCGGTAGAAAAGCAACGGCTGACCACCGCTTTGCATGTCTTTTTTGCATCGTTCACATGACTTTCGAACGCCTGGCAATGTTTACTAGTCCTACTTTTAACGAACCCTGCGGGAGGGTTCTCAACTGCGATAAAACTGAGCGAAAGGAACAAAAGCTATGCTGTTTTGCATGAGATGGGAAATAAATGCGGTGGCTGAATCCGTGCTCACGGAAGGAAAGGCCTCATCCACTGGTGACTCGAACTCTTTTGGGGGTCGTACTTTTCGACTTACTGAAACCAAGGGCGTGATCGGGCGTGGGAATTCACCCTCAGTCGTTCATACCTTCGACGAATTCGCGATTACTACTAACCAACCATGAACGGAGAACCTTAACCATGATCAATCCACATCTTTTCCAATCGTTCCTTTTTCGGCAAATTTTTCTTTTGGCAAAAATTCCAATCCCTTCTTGCCGAGTGAAATGGAGGTTGCCATTCCTGCTCTTCAACTTGCGAATTCCTCCTTCGTGGGGCAATTGAGCAAGAATCATTGAAGGCTCATGAAACTTGGTCTGCGTCATACACTTGAAATGAAAAAGAGAACCAGCCTGGAAAACGGTTAGGTCCTGCCTTCAGCCAAATCTCAATCTTCTCCGGCCCCCCTTCTCCTACCTTGGGAGGGGGGCTTCCTTTTGGTCCGGCCTTTTCATTTCTGCTCTCAAACCTTCGAAAAGCGTTACCGGATAGGACCTTGTCGCCCAGTTTGCCATAAACCCCGGGATTGCTCCACCGGGGTCGGACATCGTCTCGAAAGTCACCTTCATCTTGTTGGAAGCTTTCGGCTCGATCTTGTAGACGCTGTAGATCAAGTTGACCCGAACGCCGACCGATCTTGGTGCGTTAGGATGGCTCGTCGATCGCATTTCGACCCCAATGATTCCCGTACGATTGTCCCCGACGATTTTCGATTCGTAAACCAAGTCACGGTCGCTGACTGGAAAAGGAGAATGGAAGGATTGGTAAAACACCTTATGAAAGTCGGATTTTTTCTCCAGCAGTTTACCAGATCGGAAGTTTTCGATCCAGTGTTTCCACCGGACATTGTTCTCTATGATTCCAACGAGCTTACCGGGTTTCCCCGTTATCTCTCCAATTCCACGGAAAGCCAACTTCCCGTTGATCTTTTTCTCGAAGACTTCTACCCCGGACTCGGACTTTACTTTTTCCCAGTCTTGCTTTCCCGCTAGAATTTGAACAAACGGGATAAACATTCCCATAATGAGGAACAAAGAGGGGAGGAGGGAAGAGAGCACTTTCAAATCCTTAGAGTATTTCTCCCTTCGGCAAGCCTATACCTTATTGTGTTTAGGGTTTTGCTATTTTGCCTATGGATATATTTTTACCGTATTGATCGAAGGCCTGCCTTGTATTGAGAGCATTGCCACCTGATGAAACATTCTTGATGAAATTGACCCGTCCGATTTGCTGAGCTGTCGGAATGGCACTCCCGAAGTTCGGATACTTGCCATCTAATGGTCCCTTTAAGCTATTAAGACGGACCGCCGAGCTGAGTGGGAAATTCACATTACTCAACCGGATTGTCGTGGCCTCCATCAGTATGCTGGAGACTCCCCTGCTGAAGGTCAATCCGTCGACATTCAAGTTGCGGGCCGCTTTGATGGTGGCCATAGAGTTTGCCCCGATGCCGACATTGTTAAGGGATACATCGCGCATTCCTCGAATCGCAGCCTCTTGAGAGATTTCCATAGAAACCCCATCAATGACGAGATTTTTTTGAGATGCGATGACCAAATCGCTCGTGGCCGACTTCAGAGTCATTCCCTTGGCGAAAGTCATTTCTCCTGCGCTCATCACAACCAACCTAGCTGCATGTTCGGGTTTATTGCTCCAAGAGAGATCTCCTTCGAAGGTGAGCTTCTCGGATGCACTTAGCACCAGAGTCCGACGATTAGCTCCACCTGCAACATAAGGGGCAAGAGCCTGAACATTGGCTGAAACGATTAGGTTTCGCCCGCTCGCAAACCCTGCCTCACCTGCGACCAATTGATCTGATTCGAGTTCTTGGTAAAGCGATGAAATTTCGCGGTAAAAGGGGTTTGATAGAACTTTTGTTCCGTCCAAAAGAGTCATGGCTGCACCATTAGCACCTGAGAGCTGGTAGTCGCCCAAGAGCAAATCGGCTGTTTCGGCTACTTTGATTGATTCCTCGCTTAAAGTGCCGTTTGATTGGCTCTTGAGTTCGTCCATGACTTGAGAATTACCCGAGTTCATAAGCTGCTCGCCAAGTGCAAGGGTTCCTTGATCCGTACTGGCCGGCTTTACCGTGGCCGGGACCTTGGAGGGATCCGAAGCCTTAAGGTTCTCCTCGGTCAAGGTTACGGCCAAAAGGTTTTCATCCAACCCTTGATCAAGGAGGCTGACCGCAGCCTCATCGGAAAGCCCTGAGATTTGTGTGCGGGTCTTTGGCGAGTAAGTGACGAAGGCCTCGGCCTGTTTGGCTCCGAAACCTTCTACGGCAAGCATTCGCTTAGTCGCTTCAGGGGATTCATTGATGAGCTTGCTCTGAGTTTGCTCGGGAAATTCGTGAAACTTGATGGTTTCCTTCTCATCGAGGGCAAGCTTCGCCAATTTTTTGGTGGACTTACTCACCTTACCAGTTTTCCTCGCTTGCTCGATATCAGGAGTATTTTCCAAAATTTCGCTAGCCCGAGGACGCTCTGTTTTCATGGGTAAGTTTGCTGCGACTGGAGTCAAAATCTGAGCTTGCTGGCCACCTTCTGCCTGAGGGCGGTTGTCCTCAGGTTTCAAAGCAGCACTGTTGCCCGTTTCTCTGCTTGGTTTTTCTTGTATTGATCCCTGGTCGTTCCTTTCGGGGTCGCTTTCAGGTCGCCCGTCTTCTCTGACTGGTCCTTGGTCAGGTTGTTTTTCTTCTGTTCCATCAGGTTGTGCCTCTTCTTTTCCGCCTGGGGCAGGATCTTCCGAGCCGGGCTCATCCGGAGCTTGATCCTCCTCCTTCCGGTTCCTCCTGTCCTCCTCCTTGCGGGGAGGCTTCTCCTGAGTCGCCTGTTCCATCGACTTGGAAACATAATCGAGAGAGTAATCATTAGTCGAGCGGGTGGCACGGTCGTTGGTCTGGTTAATTCGTCCCTGGGCGATAGGGCTGACAGGACGCTCCACAGGTTGACCTCTAGTGGGAGCGGTTAGTCCCCTGCCAGCTCGTACCATGCGCGGTTGCCCACCCCCACGGGGCTTGAAAGATACTGTAGACTCGGTTACATCCAAAGACATGCCTCTTCTCGGGGAATATCCCATTCCGAATTGAGTCCCCCTTATTCCCGCTGTCCCAACCGGACTGGAAATCTCAAAGTTTGACTTCTTATTCAACTTCTTTGTCTTGACCACTAATTCACCAACATCCAAGTCAACCAAAACGCTTGAGGAACTCGGTTCTTCGTTTAGGTCTCCAACGGAAAGCCCATTGTCATCAAAGGGCTCCTGAACAAAAGAGGAAATCTTCATCCTGGTATTCTCGCTTACGGTTACCACTGTTCCATTACTGAGGAGGAGTAATACGCTAGCGCCTTCTCCGGTTTGCACGGACGCACCGTCGGGCAAGAGAACGCCGGGAAGCATAGAGCCTTTTTCAATAAGCTTGTTGTCTACTCCGAAAAAAGTGACTGGCTCGTTCTTTTCAGCTAGAATCACAGCTCCGCGGCTCAAGGCTTCTTCTTGAGCCTGAGCATTGGCTAGTGCAAGCGATAGAGCCAAGATCAAAATCCCCCGAAAAAAGTATGTCGTATTATTTTTCATTCTTTGTATTCCGTTGTTAGTCTCGTAACGATAAATCAGTTGTCCTTTAAAGTTTTCCATTTCTTACTTCCATAATCATAAAAGAGCTGGGTGCCCTTATATTGTCCATAAAAGTAAAGCCAGTAACCCGTGGAGGCTCGATTCATAAAAGGAAAGATGCCGTTATCCGTCCAAAGCCACCCGAGACCTGGCTTCCACAGCCACAAACCTTCAGCTGGACTTTCCACTGGAAATACCCAGCCGAGCTCTTGATGCATGACCCAACCATTGGGAGATACAAAGAAATTCCCAAGCCATGGACTTGACCACCAATCCACAATAGTGCTCGGTGTGGCATCTATCCAACTGGGCTTTGGTGTTTGGAAAGTAGTCGAGAAAGTTTCGAGGGAACCATAGGAAGTACCCTCCACATTAATTGCGTAGGCTTGATAAAAATATTTCGTGCCCGATTGCAGGTTAGTGGCGACAGCCGAGAAATTAGCCGATGGACCGGTCGCAAAGAGCCTGGTCGTCCCCTTGATATCCCCATTAAGCTGTGGATTGGTTGAGATCAAGAAACCTCGGCTGGTCACCGGAGCTCCACCATCGTCTATAACGGAAGCTCGAAGGTCTGCGGAGATACTAGTGACTGCAGTGGCTTCCATTGTTTCCGTAATTGGTTGGAAAACATCGAGTACTCGTACCGTCAGGTTACCTTCTGCAAAAGCTCCGTGGTTGTCCGTAGCATGAAAAGGGAAGTGATGGATTTGTTGAATTTCGAAGTCAAGAGAACGAGTTGTGCGGACCGAACCGTTTGCATCGATGATAAAAGGGGAGTTCGCCCCACCGTTCACCAATGAAAAAGAAAGGGAGTCATTGGCATCCGGATCCGTTGCGTACAATTGCCCGGCAATCGTTCCTGCTGGTGCGTTCTCAATGACATCAAATGATATCATTGTGCCAGAAATTATCGGCGTTGAATTAGGAATTGCTTCCAGTACATCGGTCACTGAAACAATCAAAGCTTTCTCAACCCAAGCACCTACTTGGTCTGTGACTCGGACCCGAATGCTGAAGCTTGAATTCCCGTCAATATTTTCCTGCTCATAATCGAACACGATCATCGTTCTGAGGGTACCATTGCTTTCGAGCGTGAAGAGTTGGTTCGATTCTGCTCCACTTCCGTTTACGAGAGCGAAGGTCAAGATTGAGCCGACATCGGGATCGCTCGCCGTTAATACACCTACTACGGACTGAGCGGGCTGGTTCTCGGCTATCCTTAGCTGAGTCAAGGAACCGATTCCGAAAGGAGCTTGGTTGCCACCACCCGGAGTCTGGTATGTGTAAGTGATGAAGCTATCGTCTGTGACTGGTGGGTTGTGCAAGCTGCCGTTTGCATCCAGCAGGGCAACATAAACATGCTTGGACCCATTTGCTTGCCCGCTCAAAAAGTCGTTTACATTTGTGGAACCGATGACCTGGGTGCCGCCGTGAGGCGATCCGTATCCCGGGAAGGGCGAACCGATCCGGTAGGCCCAGTTGGGTGTTTGGTAACCACCGCCGCTTGACTGGTAGGTAATGGAAACGTTCAGGTTGGCGTTCTGATCGGCATTGCCGACAGGTGAAGTGATCGCGATGGTGCCGCCAGAAGGCGATTGTCCACCTCCGCCGCCACCCGGAGTCTGGTATGTGTAAGTGATGAAGCTATCGTCTGTGACGGGTGGGTTGTGCAAGCTTCCGTTTGCATCCAGCAGGGCAACATATACATGCTTGGATCCGTTTGCGTGTCCGCTGAGGAAGTCGTTCGCACTAAGCGCCCCGATGACCTGGGTGCCGCCGTGAGGCGAACCGTATCCCGGGAAAGCGGAGTCAATCCGGTAGGCCCAGAA
>Ga0315322_10003028_pt1 | contig 13032 bp, 32 predicted proteins | sample M110021515metaG_FD_203461 | JGI IMG/M metagenome (GOLD analysis project Ga0315322, IMG submission 203461) | Ammonia-oxidizing marine archaeal communities from Monterey Bay, California, United States - M1 100m 21515 | ecosystem: Environmental > Aquatic > Marine > Intertidal zone | place: USA... | reverse complement strand
TTTTATATATTATATTAACCATAAAGTACACGTTTTTTTAGTTTTTAGTAAAGGCGCGCGATTTTCTGATTTTATATATAAATTGGTTATTTTTAAAATAGGCGCCGATTTTTTTTAGCCCTAACATATGTTATAATTAAATGTATTGTATTTCATATTGAGAAAACCCACCCCCGGCTGTTTTTGCACAATTCGATTGCAAAATGAATCCATTTAATGGGTAGGGTTCACTCTCTACGCTGTAGAATAATGCAATAAAATAGTTGAATTTTAGGCTTGTGTTTTCTGCTGTGGTATGCTACTTTAAATATATGATTAAGACAAATAATAAAGTAAACGGCTTCATTGCTAAAGTAAATATAATTGACCGTAAGACCGGCGAACTAATAAGCGAAAATGTCATGATGAAATGCGAGCATCATGCGTCAATTGAAGACTTAAACAAAGATCTCGCAAAGTTTGGACTGCCTAGAAAGTTTGAGCTTGTCGAATGGATAGCGTAAAAAAAACTTAAAAAAACTTTCTTTTTTCTTGCAATTGCACAAAAATTTTTATAGATTAGTATCATGATTAAGATAATACAAAACCCAAACTTTTCCGAATGGTTCAACATCTTGCTTAATGGCGAGCTTGTTAACAACGCAAAATCTCATGCGCAAGCGTTAATAATCGCAAACCAAATTAGAAAAGATCTTCGTAAGCAAATCAAAACAGGAGCTCGCATCATCTCATCAATAGAAAGCGTTTAATACCATGACAGATCAAAAAAAATTCATCGAACTAGAGCTTGGACTCGCTCTTTCTAAAGCTGAAGGTAACCTGAATTTCCTTGCTACTGCAGAAATGAAAACATTCACACAAGGCGAAGCCGTCTTGGATGCGTTGCACGCAATACAGGAAGCAAGAAAACAATTGCAAGTAATTCTTCACAAAAATAGGCTTGACTCAACAAAGTAAATAACTAATAATAAAATTATGCGAAAAGTAACACAGCAAATTAAAAACGCCTTCGAGCAAGGCACATCCTTAAAAGTCGGCAATACTAAAACAGATGGCAAAACCGTTTGGCTACATGGTAACGCGATTGTTAAACGCGATCCTGACGGGCTTGTGAGATGGTCGCTTGCGGGATGGAATACACCCACCACACGCGAACGCGTCAACGGCATAGCTAACGCGGGCGTTTATCAGTACAAATTCGAGCCTGTACTAAATGGTCAAGAAATTGATTCATCCGATTGGTTCGCTTCTAATACTTCACAGCCCGATCTTCTAGTGTTCTAAGTAGCTAAGCAGTAAGGACTTAGGGCTCCGGCCCTAGGTTGTTGCATAACTCGTTGAGTTACAGATAGTTACATGCGATACAATAATGCAATAAAATAGTTTAATTTTATGCTTGTGTTTTTACTGTTTTATGCTTATGTTTAGGTATGAATCAAAAAGATAGACAACCACTCACGGAAAGAGAAAAAATACTCCTCGCCTTCAAACTTAAAAAAACTCAAAAAAAAGTAAAGTAAAGTTTGACATTAGCTAAAAAATAAACGATAGTAAGATATGACAGAAGAACAAATACAAAGACAAATTAGACTAGACAAAGCTCAACTTGAAATGTTTAAAGGTCAAATGGATCAAGAGGAGATTAATTGGATTAAAGCAAGAATTTCTGAATTTCAATTTATGTTGCCACAAGCTCGCTACCAAGATAAGATAAAAGCTTTCGGGTGGAAATCAGTTGAAAGAAACGCTTGACAGGTTGCTTGAACTAGGTTAGTCTTTACTAATAACATCTAAAAACAAATTGCAAAAATGATAAATGTATTCAGAAACCCAAACTTCCAAAATTGGTTCAATGTTCTTTACAACGGCAAGCTAGTAGATAGTGCAAAAAGTTACGCACAAGCTATGGAAATTGCAAAACGCTTGAGTAAATCAAAAAAAGCTCCTATTCTCTCAAACAATAAATAATCATGATTCTAGAAATAATCTTCCTCTCTTCGTTCTCTTTTGTCTTTTATGTTATGTGGTCTGACCTGCTAAAAGATTAAAAAAAGTTTGACACAGAAAAAAAATTATATAATATCTTTACTTATAAACTAATTGCTAAAATATAAAATTATGAAAATTGCAGAAAATCAACTCAACTCTCTTCGGTCATATGTTAACGAATCCCTTCGCGACATTAGAAACGGAATGGTTCACTCTCAAGGATCAGCTAATAAACAACACGGTAAAGCAGGTGAAATCGCAGTAGCAAGGCTCTTTAACTTCAGAAATCAGAACGGCAACCTTTTCGACCAAAATGGACACGCTTGCGATATCCCAAAATCTATTGCCGAGCGTAGCAACTTGCCAAAAGAATTCCATCAAGACATCGAAATAAAATTCTACGAAAAAAATCGTAAAACCTTTTTAATGGGCGACGCAATGAAGAAAATGAATAAAATAAAAAACGGACTTGTTTTGATTGTTGTCTTTTACGATAAAGTTCCTTGTAATGTCTGTGACTTGCAGGTAATAAAAGTCGAGCCTTGCACTAATAAATCTGACTTTGACCGCATGGAAAAAATTGCATCTTTTGTGAAGGATAAATCAAACCCAATCAAAGGCTTTGGAGGTACAAGAGAAAAGGTTAAAGAAGAAAACAAAAAGTTAACTAGTAACCGATTCTACTTAAATGATAACTCAAACTCTAAATCCAATGCTCGGCAGGTTCAACTTTGCTTTACGCCAAGCCCTTAAGTATCAACGACTTAGGGCTTCGGCCCTAGGCTTTTGCATAACTCATTGGAAAGCAATAGCTTACAATATAAAAAAAATTAAAATAATCCTTGACTTTTACTTCCAATTATACTAGATTACTATCATGACAGATACAACATACAACGGATGGAAAAATTGGGCAACTTGGAATGTAGCTCTTTGGTTAGGAAATGACGAATCTCTTTATAAGCTTTCTCGCAGATTTGTGCATTACAAAGATCTTGCAAACAAGCTTGAAGAGATGGACGCACTCACAACCCCGGACGGAGCGAGGTTCAAAGATCCAGAGCTTGACACCTATGCACTTGATGAGTGGTTAATGGATGAATAAAAAGCTTGCAATTACTTTTTTACTTTGCTAAAATTACTTTTATGACCAAAAACGAAATGCAAAAAGAAATCTTCGAACTCCACAAAGTTCTTAAAGAGTGCATCTTAACCGACTCTCAAAGAGTTGCGATACGCAATGAAATTGGAGAGCTGGAAGACCACATCGCACTCATAGAATTTGAAGACCAGCCGACATTGATTGGGGACACCACGATCAAACAGATTCCTAAAGCTTTAACAGTTAGCAAGTTACAGAATAACTCCTAGGCGGTTTTGTAAGTCGTTGATAATAAAAGACTTGCAATATAATAAGATTGTGCAACAAAATAGTTGAATTTTAGGCTTGTGTTTTGCCGGTTTCTGTGGTAGTTTTTACTTATGATTAAGACAAAAGAAACACTCCTCCAAGAACTCGATTTCGGAATTAAGCTTGCTCAAATTAAAGGATCTATTGAGTTTTTGCATTACATGAATACAGAAAAAAAAGAATCCGCAAGGACTTTAACCGAACAAATGACAACGCAAGGACTCATTAAAAAGGTTGAAGCCCTTCAAAAAATGTTTAAAGAAATTAAAAAATAATTCGCTTTTTGCTTGCAATTCAATAAAAAATAGTTTAAGTTTAAGACATATGATTAAGAAAATTAGAATTAAAAAGTGGTCAACCCACTACAGCGTTAAAGTTTGGGATAACCCATCCCAAGAATATCCACGAGTTCGTTCCGCGAACATCGACCGCAAGACAGGTCGAGCTCCATACCTTGACAGAATACTTGCGGAAGAGCAAGACATTTCTTTCTCTCAAATCCACGACGATGTGGAAACAATTTGGCAATAAAGCTTGACTTTCAACCTCAAATCATTAGACTCAATCATTATGACAAAAGAACAAGAACTAAAAGAACTTATCAGAATTCAAACGCCACTTGCTGACGAAGGACACATGGAAGCCATGCAAATGGTGATCAATGCTCAAATCGAGCTTGACGAAATCCAAGACAATCGCAAAGCTCAGGAAACTTTTTTAAAGTTTTTGTTTGCAAAACCTCAAAAAATCGTTTAATCTAATTACTATGACAGAATCACAAAGACTCGAAATCATTCGCAACATTGCGAACAACAATAACGCCGAAGTGAACGCTACACTTGCGAACTTCATTGATGAATTGAAAGCTGAAAAAATCGCCGAAGAAATCGTAATCGAGCACGGACTGCTTCAAGCAACTCAAAGAGATGTTGAAGATGAAGTTCAAGAACTTGCCTCATCAGAGGATAAAGCTGACGAAGACGATGATTACGATAATGATGAAAACTTGCACGATATGACTGCGGTAAGTCCATCAATGAGAGAAATCTTCGAAGATTAATCTTGACGAAAGACTATCTTTTTGCTATAATTAAGGCTCATGGAAATTACAACAATTCTAATAATTAGTTCAATAGTCGGAATAATTCGTATGCTCAAAGAGCAATTAGGAACAGAAGAGTTTTAGTTAATGTTTTTGGGGGATAGGTCATTCGCTGAGTATCGGAGCTTGACCTTCCCCCATCTCCCTTAAAGTCAACGACTTACGCAATCGCCCCTAGGTCGTTTTATAAGTCTTTGCAAATCATAAACTTATGTAATTATATAATTCTTATACTATTCGTTTAAATTATTGATTGATTGTTTTATATACTCTTAGTTTAAATGAGTATTTGTATTTAGTTATTTAGTATTTGGTATTTCCACTAAATTTTTTGTTATTTTAGTTTTAGTATTTACGAGTGCAACAGTAAAAGGTGAATGTTCAGTTGCTCGATCAAGATTTGATTCAAGGTTTCGTATTGCGTTGACAATGTAGTCAAAAGTTCCTTGTATGCCCATTGGTTCGCCGTTCTTTAGTATTTGGTAACTATTCATAATCCTGCCCTTTCTTGATATTTTTGTTCTAGTTTTTCATTAAAGTCCGCCCTCAAATTAACAAGTAATTTTTCTTCAGCGAGTCCGTCAAGCTGGAATTGTCGCATCAATTTAGAAACTTGAAGTGGAGGTTGCCAACCGAGGACATCGTCCGAAACAGAGAGGGGAACAAAGTCTCCGCGAGGATTGAATACTGCGACTTCATAAGTGTTAGGATGGTTTCCGTAGAAAGCGTTGCCTCCATCGTCATTTCCAACAACGCTGAAAGCGTAGCCATTGTCAAGAGTTATGCTTGCCACGACTCCTAAATCTTTTGCGTGGGGGTGAGGTGCGAATTTTAAGTCATCAAAGGTCTTCATGGTAGATGTAGATTGGTTGTGCATTATGAGTTAGTGTTGAGTGCTTCACGAATGTTTTGGTATTAATGTTCTTTTTGAATGTGTCTTCAGAGATAAACAAATCATTCTTGTCGGTCTTTTCTTCTGATTGAACAATAATAAAACATCCATCATTTGATTTGGTTAATAAGTGTTTCATCAATTACAAGAATAAGGAAGTTGTCCGTTTTTGTCAAACAAATTATCGTATGCTTGAGCTTTTTCTGCAAGTATCTTGATTGCTCCTCCAAGAACAGATAATTCATCTACTTGCTCGTTATTCATTAGATTGTTAAGGATCAGAGGTTCGACTAATCGCTCGTCAATAAAGTCCATTAAATGACCTCCAATTTCTGAACAGCTAGCATCTTGAATTTGCACATGGTTTGGATCGTTAAGATACATGAGTGAGATTCTCCTTGTGTTTGAGTTTACGATGTATCACTTTCGCCTTAACCTTGTGAGGTCTCGACTTGGTGAAGAGAATGATTTTTCTAATCTTAATCATAGTTGAATTATGACAGGTTGATAGTGAAAGTCAAGAAAAAAGAATACCGAACACGGAGGGAATCGAACCCTCAAGAGTGGAGCGGTGACTGCAATCATGCTTCTCTTCATTACCACCAATTTGCAGTTTGGTTAAATCGTGTCGGTAAGTATAATTATGACAGAACCTCAAGCGAAGTCAACACTTTTTTTCATGAAATTAAAAATAGTTGTTAATTGTTTTATGTCAACGACTTACGCAACCAGCCCTAGGCAGTTTTGTAACTACCTGGAATTCAATGGGTTAGTAACCTAACCATTCCAATACTTTCTGTGCATCATACTCTTCTTTGTCCCCCATGTCTTGAAAGAATTCGTCAAGTTCTTGACAACCATGTTGAGCAAGGACATTGAAGGCTTCGCTTTGTGAGAGTTTAATTTCTTCGGCTGAGTCGTAATAAGTATCATTCATTTTGCAATAATAGTTTAGTTGAGTTGTTTTGTCAAGAGTCAATTCCCTCTTGCACGAATCCTGTTTCATCTTTTTTTGCCATACCTTTCTCGATAAGACCAATAACAACACCTTGCTTGTCGAGGAAACGCAAATCGTTTGAATCACCATTGACAACTTCATAACCTTTCCAAGTCTTTGGAAGTTGATTGCGAAATACAACGGCAACATTACCACCCATTTCAAGAACCATTTCGCTGAGATTGTCGTTTGTTTCTGAACGGCTGAAGGTTAAGTGATAGTTTTTTGGGAACTCTTTATGCTTGCCAAGATACTGAGCCATACGCTTAAATGACTTTGTATAATCGTAGAATTGAACATTCGAATGTTTTCCGAATATCGTTCGAGGTTGATCTTCATTGAAGAAAACAGATTCCCATGCAATGTCACTTGTAAGGTTGAGGCGAAAAACTGACTTCATTCCTTTCTTTGTGGATGCCTTAATCGAATTAGAAATTTCTTTCGATAACTTGTTCAAGAAATCAATTTGCTTTTCAAAGAATAACTTTGTTTTGGCAATGCGTGACGCTTGGATTGAATTCATGCGTCCACGACCTGCCGTATTGAGACAACTGGCGGTGCAACCTTTTGAACGCCAACGGCAAGTTTCGAAACCTGAAAGATTAGCAGGAGCAAAATGAATGCCTTTAGTTACATAGCCAAGCTCCTCGCCTTTGACTATCTTTGCGTTTCCTTGAGTGAGAATTGTTGTCTTAATCATGACTTCATTATGACAGAATAAACTCCTGTGTCAACCCCTAAAATGCAGAAAAGTAAAAAAAGTTTTTTGCTTGACTTATATAAAAATCCCCTAGGCGATTTTGGTAACTCGTTGATCATCAGATACAAAAAAGCCCCCCAAAATGGGGGGCTCCGTTGCTCACTTGGAGCTTATCACTAACTCACCGACCTTTTAAAAGTCTTGTCAGCACAAGTGGCTCGAAGAACATGGCGACGATTCACTCGGCGATTACCTCCGTTAGTATCCCTGAACATCACATGACGAGAAGTTACTCCCGTGATCTTGGCAGAGAACACTCTTCTTTGCTCGCCATTTTTGACGAGGAGAGAGGTGAAACGACCTTTGAGAGAATTGACGACATTTTGTAGTTTTGGCTGTTTTTTCATAATAGTATTATAGGTTTTAATGTTTGGGTTTAGGTTTAGTTGTGATTAAGAAACTGTAACTTGAGAAGTCAAACCGACTTCCGAGTCAAGAACACCATGCAATGCGAGCGAACGATTTGGCAAAGCGGTGATTCCACCTTTGAGAATGTGAGTGAACCCATTATAAAGCGAGTGCATGGTGCGAGGCGAGAAGTCATCGTGTTCGGGCTTGTGCCACTGCTCAACAACATCAGCGATTTTAGCTTTGCTGATTGCACCATTTTGATAAGCACGAATCACAAGGTCATGGGCTTGAGAGTTTTCAAGTTCATGTTCTTTGTACGCTTGGATGCGTTGCTCGTCACTTGTCCATGTCTCGGTCATTTTGCCAAGAGTGCGAGCGATAACTTGAGACAAGTCGTTCAAGATGTTTTTAGTGTGCCGTCTTGCAAGCACAACCTCATTAGTGAAGATGAGGTTCGAGCAAACAAATGGAGCATTACCCATGCAGAGACCTGCAGGAAAGCATTTGTCGTGCGAGTTGCGAAGACCAACAATGGTTCCACGCTCGTCGTTGTCAACCCCTGTATTCTTGACATGAAACAAGCCAAAGTAGCGTTGACCAAAGCGATGAAGAGAATGATAAGTGTCAACAATTTCCCAACCATTGTCCTGCATTTGGTTTTGCACGCGATCCACAAGGAAAGCATGACTGATTGGTTGCCAAGAGTCAGTTGCTTCGGGAGTCTTGACTGCTTGAATTTCCTTGAAGGAAGATTCCTTGGTTGCACATACGGAGAGATTGATTTCTTTTGGCATAATTTTTTTGGTTCTATTGTTTCTTTGATGAGTTAATTATAGTAAATTTTTTAGTTTCTGTCAAGCTTTTTTTTCTTCAATTAAGTTTTTTTTGTTTCGACTAATTTTTTTTCTTTGCGGTTATCTCCTTTATGTTTACTAGTATGACACAAAATGAAGTTAAGTCAACACTTTTTTTGCATAAAATGAAAATAGTTGTAAATACTTATCTATCAATGAGTTCCGGCACGCGGGCCAGGGTTGTTTCTGTAAATCGTTGGGACTCAACGGGATTTGACCCGAAGAGCCCCATATCAACTCAGACTCTCTTCTCTAACTCGTAAAGCTGATCTAACAAAAGATTGTGTGCGATTTTCTTCGCCACATGATCCTTGCCTCGCAATCCACGCTTCTCAATGATTGCTAGATTGTGACCCATCTCACGAACTTGCTGACGCAATTTTTCTATTCTAGAATTACTCATAATTACCCTTCGTTCGGTTGTGAATAGTGGTGATAAGCACTCTCTGCTTCCGTTTGAGATTCAAATTGAACCTCGATTAAATCCCTTTCAAAATAAGGATGATAAGGAGTATCTGACTCCTCAAACCATACACTCCAAGTATCAGAATCTTGATTGTATGATGGCTTTTCTAATGGCTTGCCTTCGCAAACTGCTTCGATGTAGTTTTGATTTTCCATTTTAGTGATTGTACATTTGTTTGTGCATTTCCACATCGACTTCGTTTGACGAGTCAAAAGGACTTTGTTCTTGAACCTCAAAGTATTCATGTTCTCTTCCGAGACTAATCGAAACATGGTCGCTAGTAATGATGATCCTGCCTCCACCGACTATTGCTAGTCGAGCTTGCAGATCGTTAATTGTGTTTTGTAGTTCTTCCATAATCAATACCAACAAGTATAGTAAATGCGATAACCTTTGTCAAGCATTTTTCTTGCTTCCGAGATAAAATTTAAGTCTTGTTCTTTGTAATAGTATTCGTTTTCGGGAAAAGGTTTTCCGTCTTCATTGTTCCAAAAGTAAGAGTCAGAACCCCAAAAGAATCCATTTGATTCAGGCAATTCAAAATTGTCGATTGCGTATTCGAGTTCGTCAATGTCTGAACTTGTTAGTTGCAGCTCAACACAATTAAAGTCTTCGATAATCTCTCCATCATCATCAACTTTTCTGTTCGGGCAACCTTTGCTCTCCCAAACGCTTTCCATGTATCCTTGTAGTCGATTGTGTTTTCTCCACTCGCACAAACTCTCATCATCATCTGAATTCCGTTTGCGTGGTGGTCGTGCGTATGCGTATTGATCTAATCCCATAATTTTCCTTTTGTTAGAGTTGTGCGGATTGAAATGAAGATTCTATTCTAATCTCATCTCGTAAAGATGTCAAGCCATGAATTATGTCGTCTAAGACTTCTTCGGCTGATTGAAAAGTTGAGCCAATCGGAAACTTTTTTGGATGCAATTCGTGCTGATCTAAGCATACTTTAGACATTGGATCTGCCCATGCAAGTTCTCCTCGAACTATGCTTAGAATTTCTTCTCTAATTTTTGCTTGCGTCATAATACTGCTAATACTTGTTTGGGTTCTAATCTTACGGCAATAGCATAGTCTACCATTTGCTCGGTGTCTTTGTCAATAAAATTCTCATACTTGTATGGATTGTAAGTAACGGGTCTTGCTGTTGGATGGGAATCAATCCAACTACCCATTTGCCAATTCTCGACGTAACCTTCAATACCTGCATGAACATTTTTGCGTTTTTCTCTTAACACTCTCGCTCTTCCGTGTTTACTAACTTTAAACACGCAACTATGCATAGAAAGTTCTTTTGAGTGAGCTTTAACCAATCCATCTTGACGAATACTCCAACAATCTTTGTGAAGGTTTTTATAAGCATAGACAGGCTGATTAAAGTTAATCTCATACTTTTTGTCGTGAGTTTTAGTCTTAATCATTCTTATAGTATGACACAATTTTAGCTCATGTCAACACTTTTTTTGAAAAAAATTATATAACATTTAAGTTGTTCATTCTTAAGTAGTTATGCAAAAGCCTAGGGCGATTTACGCAAGTTGTTCTATGTCAATGACTTTCGTTTTAAATCATTTTCATTTTAATTCAATCTAAATTTTTATTTTATTTCTTTATTTAGTTATTTATTATTTGTATTTGGCTAAGTCATTATTTTTATAGTTATTATTTGTTATTTGATTGTTTGTTGTTTTATTCACTGTTATAGATATCATGTATTAATCTAATTGCGCCTATAATACTACTAATTAAAATTATAGTTGGAACATCCATTAAGCAGCTGTACCAGAGTATTGCTTCCAGATTTCAAGATCAAGATCAGTAACTGTTTTACCTAGTTGGCGTGCGATATTCTTGAAGATGTTCGCGAAATAGTGATAGGTATTCTCGTTGCTTGGCGTGCTCTTTGGGGCGTCAGTATACCCTTGATCGCGAAGAAACCTTAGGATATGTGTGTCCAGCATAGGTTCATCGAAATCTTCTCTAGAATGCGACAAGAAAAACCTAGCAGTCTTGAGACCTATGCCAGGAACCTGCAGCAAGCGATTCAGGGAAACGGTTTGAAGGTCTTTGATCTTAGCTACAGCAACATAGGAATTGTACCTTTGAGCGTAAGGACTAAGCTTGGCCCAATGCATGATCTCGTTAAGCCGGCCCAATTTAATCAATTTTCTAATACAATTAAATGGAGTACTTTCTTCTGTAATGTTTTTTGCTCTTTCAATAAATACTTCTAATTTAGGAGCTTCTATTGCAGATTTTTTACCTGCGACATTAATACAAAATAAAATAAATTCTTCTAATTCGTATTGTGTTCTATTATAGTTTGTTACTTCTGCTGGATTAATCATAATGTTTTTTGTATTAGGTTATTGTGCAATGTGAAGTGCGGTACGAAGATTGTTGCAATCGCCCGAAGATAAAAATACTTCTCGACAATAGTCAAGATTTTCTCGTTCAACACGCTCGATAGTTTTAACTGCTTGATAGGCGTGCACTCGTTCACGAGGCAATCCGCCCCATTTAATTACCACTTTCATGTGTGGAAAATGCTCAGCAATCTCTGCGAGTTGCGCTTTGTTGATGTATCCCCAATTGGCAAGTATGTCTTTGAATGTCTGCATGATAATAAGTATGAAGCAAATTTAATGGTTTGTCAACCCCAAAAAAAACCCTACCCAAGAACGATAGAACGACTTGGATAGGGTCAGGGGGGATATGATTAAGAAAATAGTGTGGGGAGGGATTACTGTATACCCTCGACTTTTCGGGATGAACATCAGTTCATTGAGTACCTACTTCGCACTACAAATTAGACATGGTATTTGTCATCGGCTCATTCGATTGAACTCTACCGCCTCACCACAAGGAATCTGCATACTTTAGCCCGCTCATCACAGGCTTACTCAGTCACCCACAGGAAGGATTATAAGCCCTTCCAAAGTGTTAAAATTTTAAAGATCAATTTATTTGATTTATTTGAGTTTGTTTCTCAATTTGTTATGCCCTTATTATACTCTATATTTGATTATTTGTCAAGAGTTTTTTTTATTTATTTGTCTTTTATTTATTCTTAATAGGTCTTGTTGTATTTGATTAATATATTTGTATGTATTATTTGCATCAATTATTTTATTGTTTGGATATTGCGTGCAATGATAAAGATCAGCGATATGTTCGTTTAGCTTCGCGAGTTTAACATAAACATATTCTTTTGTGGTTAACTCATTACGAAGTTCTTGCTCTGTTGCAAACATTGATCCATTAGGAGATAGTGATTTAATCATATTGTTTAGCTTGTTTTATCATGCAAAATGATATTATAATTAATAATTTATTGTATTAAGTGTGTGAAATACAAAATTTGCATCTTTTACCATGCAAAAAACCTTCTTCCAAGTTTAACCTTACTTGCTTCGATCCTCGCCAAGCGTTCAGCGTCTGCTTTTTCTGCCAACATAGTAGAATAATAAATACTATCCTCGGCAACTGATCCATAATTCGCAAACTTACCCTGTTTATTAGCAGGAGTGTGTTTGCCGTTCTTAATGTCACTCATAACTTGTGATGCTCTAGCGTTTTTTGCAATACTCATAGTTTTTTTCCTTTCGCAATTAATGGTTGATGTACTCTATTATGACAGATTGTTTTAAGATGTCAAGCTTTTTTTAATTTCCCGAAATAAATCCATAAACAGGAAGGCTAAATTCATGATCGAACATACCAACTTCATCCCATCCATAAAGAATAAGTGCTTGATCGAGGTCGTCCTTCATTAAGTCTTTTCTGTCGATTACTGCAAGCTCAGAACCCGCAGGGATCATTCCGTTATCGTTTCGCAAGTTTATTTCTTTAAATGTCATACCCTCTAGTATGTCAGATTAAGATTTATTGTCAAGCCTTTTTTTGTTGAACTTGGATTTTCCGCCAAATGCCCCTGTACGAACACCTGCTCCGCCTTTGTCTCCTCGAAGACCCTTACCCAACTTCTTCTTGCCGATAGCGTGCTTTCTGTAGTTTATTTGCTTCATATTTTTATATTATTAAGTTATTTATTTCTTAGTATTTGAGCTATTAGTGTTAGTGTTTTATTTAAATCAGATAATTCTTTTCTTACATCATCTGTATATCCATTTGATATTGATATTTGGTCAGTTAGTTTCTCTAAGGTAGAATTTACCTTTGCTACTTGATCTGCATTCGCACT
>Ga0315322_10003026_pt1 | contig 13034 bp, 10 predicted proteins | sample M110021515metaG_FD_203461 | JGI IMG/M metagenome (GOLD analysis project Ga0315322, IMG submission 203461) | Ammonia-oxidizing marine archaeal communities from Monterey Bay, California, United States - M1 100m 21515 | ecosystem: Environmental > Aquatic > Marine > Intertidal zone | place: USA... | reverse complement strand
GTGATCTCTTCACCAAGGACATCGATAGTAAAGCATGCACCTTCTTTAGACAATCTTTGCATTACTTTAGTGGCATCCGCAAGGGTCGGACCGGCAACATATCTACGACTCACCCAGCCTACAAACCAACGGGGCATTCGTATGGTCATACCGACTACCATTCGTGAGAATAGACCGACCATGTTACCACTGGTAGAGGAGGCGATTCTTGACGGTTTTCATCCGATGATTTCTGAACTTTTGAGCAAAGGTATCTCCAACTCTTCTAACAGATCTCTAATTGCTTGGCGTTGCCAACCCTTGAAGGCCTTTTTATCCATGCTGCAAATCAACTCTCCACCAGGAAATGCCAATTGTGTCGCGGTCATCGCTTTACGGATACTATTTTCCCACATTCCACCAACGTTTCCAGATTCATCTTTGGTGAAAGGAAGAGCATAAGTTGCAAGCATATGGCCAATCCAAATTCCTTCATGCGAAGCTAATAGATTACCTCTCGGAGCGTAATGGCCACCGCCTAATGTTACTACGACTCGCCCCTGCCCGGTCCACTTTCCAAGTCCTGAACTTCCATCTAATCCAAGGCCTCTATGAATTATTCCAGCGAGCAATTTGGCTGCCTCAATATGCCCCCATGTTTCAGCAGTCGAGCCAATTTCAATGAAAAGTGATGGTGTTTCAATCCAAGGTCCATGGTGTGTTGTTTCCAGAGATAAATCAAACTCCTTTAATCCACTTGCGACAGAATTTAATTCACGCCACCAAGCACCAATTCGGGGGTTAGGCGGTGGACAGTCTCCAGCACGGCCTCCATAATCGGGGATTTCCTGTATTGGAATTTGCATTGTTCCGATAGGGTGTAGTGTGAGAGAGGCATTACCACTGGCTGCCGAATGGCGTGATGGAAAAATAATCTCAACTGGGACTTCGCCTGTTGCATTGGCCCACCGCTTGTCAAGATCATCTTCCCACAGACACCCATCTTCCAGCCACCAGATTCTTGCATGTTTAAAGGAATAAGCAGGTAATCCTTCAATTGGCTCAAGTGCCACCCAATCACCCATTTTCATTAACTCATGAGCTTGATTGGTCGATGCTATATCGCCACCAGAAACAAGAATCAGGCTGACCATGCTCCTGCGTAGAGTGGAGGACTATTGAAGGAATGGTTCACAAGCCGAGTCCCTATCCACCGGTCATGGGGGCTGCACCTTGGCGTATATTTCATCACAACGACCAAGAAATAATCATCGATGTAGATGGTGGTATTTCGGTAGATGGGAATGTATCTAATCCCTTTCCGGCCGAGATTACCTTTGCAGCAATATGCGATAATGGCTTGGCTGCTACATGGGTTGACCATGATTTGCGTTTAGCTCGTATGGCATTTATTCCACTAGATGAAACGCTTCAAGAAGGAGTTTCCAAGGCCAAATTAAGGACTAACCGCGAGACTACAATGGTTGCAGGTTCGAAATGGTGTCACATTATTGATGCTGAGCCCTTAGCTTTGGAATCGAAGGATGACAAAATTATCTTTGCTTTATGGGCAAGAGGTATTTACTGCATCGATTCATCTGCAAATGAGATTTGGAGAACCTCTCTGTTCTCAGAGGAAGAAAAATCGCCACCCCGATCTAATGAGGTTACTTCGATATCCATTAATGAAAATGAAATATTTGTGTGGTCTCGTGGCGGTGCATTTCGTAAAATAGCACTGTCTGATGGGCAGTTGATAAGCCAAGGATCACTTGGAGTTCAATGCGATGTTGAAAGGGTTTTCAACTGTGGAGAAATATTTCTAATTACTTCCAAAGATGGTTGGGTTTGGGAATTTAGAAATGAGCAAATAACAGTGGCTCGTAAATTGCGCGGAACTGTACAAGATGCGATCTTTGATGGAGATGATTGGAGAATTATCTCTTGGAGAGATGATGTTATGCTACGTGGCGACTCGAAAAAGCGTGAAGATTTGGGTGTCCAACTTTTTGAAACTAACGAGGAATGGTTAGTTCTTGATAACCAAGGGCTAAGAAGCCCTCACATGTTGTCAGAAAATTAATCACTCACTGGTTTGAGTAAAACCACAGCGACCACATGATTTGCGGTCTGCATGTTTTGCTAGGAAAACTCCAGGACCACATTGCGGACAGAATTCAGCCTTGCGAACTAATGAGCCATCTTCAACTGAGTACTTTGACCATTTTGCTCCAGCATTAGGACCGTCAGACATCAAGCCTCACCTCCATCTTCAGTAGCCGCTTCTTCAGCAGGTGCTTCTTCAGCAGGTGCTTCTTCAGCAGGTGCTTCTTCAGCAGGTGCTTCTTCAGCAGGTGCAGCACTGGATGTACGCATACCTGCAAAACGTGCGTGAATGTAATCTGGTTCTACCTTCATTGAAGTTTCATCAGCATAAACTATGCCAAGTCCAGTTGTTGAACCAGTACCAAACCTAGTATTGACATTCTTGATTATAATCAAGTCTCTATTAGATCCCGGTTCGATAGATGCAATACCATTTAGCATATCTTGACGAGATGGGGTTGCAGAGCCGTCATGGTTCCAGCGGAATTCAATCTCAACGCGGTTAAGCAGTGGGTTTTCTTTACGGTCAATTATTTCCATATATATTCCTCCTTCAACGAGTATTTACTTTGAGGGCGTAGTTCCCCGGAGCCTCTATTTTGAGGCGTCTTGCGATTTCTGAGCGTGATGAATCCATAACTACGACATATCCGCTCCAATCGGAAGATACCGGTGAGGACGGATGGCGAGTACATTGGTCAATACCATCTGCTAGTATCAGGTGGCATTCGCAACATGCAAAGGGGTTTTTTGGCATTATTAATCACTCCTAAATTTAATTTTGATCTTCTATGATCCATTCATGACTGCCAAGACCACTCTGCTTGCAAGTCAATCCAATCTTAGAACGACGAGGGTCGCTTGTATCTGGTGAAAGTGAAACAATACGTGCTCTTACTGAACTACCAACGCCAAGTTTACGACCACTTTGGCGACCTTCAAGGACACCCATTCCGGCATTAATATCAACATGATCTTCCATAATCTGAGACTTGTGAAGTAGAGCTTCCATTGGACCGATTCGGACGAATGCCCCAAAATCGTTGACCTCAGAAACCGCTCCTTCAACAACTTCGTAGTCTTCGATACAGAATAAAACAGCATCGAAACGAACTTCTTGGTAGATTGCACCATCACCGTGAATAATTCTTCCGCGGCCGATTGGCTCGTGGTTTGAGGTTACCAAAACAAATTGGTTATCATCATCAAAGCGTCCTTCAAAAGCAGAAGCCGCTAAGCGATCAATGTGTTCATTCAATGACTTATCCTTACGGATATACTCCGCCGGGATACGAATCGTGTCCTCCTTAGTGACCACCTTGTACATATTTTTCACCGCCTCGGGCTTCTCGGTTTGAGTAACTGCCAGCAGGACGATTGAGGCTCAGTTGCCTCATCCGTCCTTCACCGGCATGTGCCTCGGGAGAGAAGTGTGACCGAAGTCAACCACGCCACCATCGACCCCTATTTGAATGATACGCACCCAATCGTGGCTCTGTTCATCTAACAAACCCCGATTTTGGCTAGAAATATAAGGTCTAGATATCGCTTTCTCATGGGCCCGTAGGGCCCAAAGCCATAACAACCTTGTACGCCCCGATATTTAGTTATGGAGCGGAGGGGAATGCAAATCCGGGCATTTCTAATGCTGTTCATTCTGCTTGCATCTAGCATTGTAATCCCGACGCCCACAACTGCGGAGGAAGGCGATGGAGAGAGCTGGGATCCACTTTGGCAACCATGGGCTCAATACGGCAGAGATCCTGGCCATTCTCGGGAATTACCAGAGCATGGAGATTCAGGATTGATGACAATTGAAACTCCAGCCGTTAACTGGGTAGCAACAGATTCAGAATATGGAGCTGACGGTTACGGTGTCGCCATAGCAGACATGACAAATTCAATCACATCGCCTGCTGGCGCCAAAGAACGATGTGGAGAAGGACACCTTTTTTCTGTAATGACATATACCGATGAGTCAAACTCTCAAAGACACTTAGCAATTGTAGAAGGAGATTCGGCTAAGATTGCATGGGATGTAAGTCTTGGAGATGCAAAGCATATTCGCTCAACGCCAACACTTGTAGATGTGGATGGTGATAACAAAACAGAAATCGCCATTGCCTATGATACCGATAGCGCACTGAAAGTAGATTTGTGGGCACCAGACCTCTCGTGTGACGAATCAGGTTGGTCTACATCTGGCCATTCGAACGAAAAGTTATGGTCATGGTCTGATGCTGACCTGAGAATTGGAATCACGAGCCCGCATGTCTTCACGAGTCAAACCAACCACCTATCGGTAACCCAACCACTACTTGCAGATTTATCATTGGATGGTACTCCTGAATTAGTGATTGCCGCTGTTGACACATCAACAGATGATCCTACTGTATTCTCACTCCCACTCGGATTACAGACGCCAGAGACTAACTGGAAGGTTTCACTGGACAGAGGCACACACCCATCAGACCCCGCATTTGCAGCACTCGATGACACTAGTGGAGCCATTGTACTAACTACAGTTGATTCCAATAGTGGTAATATGTGGGTCTGGAGAATAGATGGAGCAACAGGTTCACTTGACTGGGAGCGTGTTTCTATTCAGGGAACTAATTCGGATGATGATACACCGAGATTACGTCTTCCTGGACCTGTTATTACCCAACTGGATTCTGATGCCGCACCCGAAATGATTCTCACTCTACCTGTTGATGACAATGGTGCAACAGAAGGCCTAGGGGCACAATTTGTTGGAATGGAATTGACCAGTACGAGTGAACTTTGGAGATTTAGAGCAAAGAATGGTTATGCGGATGCAGAACCATTACCAGTGGATACGACAGGCAATGGAGTCACAGACAGGGTTTGCTGGGTTACTTGGTATTCTGATGCCACCTTTTCAACCGACCGTGAAGGTGCGACTGGATGTCATGACATTACAATCGACCCTCCATTCCGAGAGTGGTCACGGACATTACAACGAGGGAGTGGTTATGATAATGATGAAATTGCTGTGTCCCCACCAATTTCAATCGACCTAGATGGCGAAGATGAGCCTGAATTATTAGTAGCATTTGGCCGACGTGTATTCGCATTTGATGGAAATACAGGAACTTCTGCCGACATAGGAACTGGATGGTCAGCGCCGATTGACATACCGCACAGGGCATGGGCTGCACCTGCAATTGCTGATATGGATGGAGATGGGTACCTAGACATATTGGTCGGTGACGTCTTAATCAGTGAAGCGAAGTCGGATGTAGCGCCACTAGCTGATGGCAGGGGAATCGGATTCACACCTACTGATCCAGACCCCGGAGAAATGGTTACAATCTCAGGCCAGTACTCTAATATTGGAATTGTCAACACAGATGATCCTGTTGATGCTGTTCTAATTCTTGATGGCGTCGAAATTGAAAGGCACCGGGTGAATGTAGCTGAGGCTATTGCGCCATCGGGAGAAGGTGGCCCGATTACATTCAGTATTGATGTTGAAGCCACACTAGGCGTTCATACTGTTGAATTGCGACTCGACGTTAATAATAACTTGACACAAACAAGATATGACAATGATAATTTCAGTACAACACTTGTCGTTCTCGAGCCGCATGTTGCTCAAATTCAAACACCAGCAGAATTGTCCAGAGCATTACCCGGCACATCACAAGTGGTGGATGTCACTGTAACTAGCAAGGGTAGCCGTGATGCTGCTTGGACGCTGGGTTATGACAATTCAGGCCTACCTGCCGGTTGGTCGTTCGCCCCTGTAAATTCCACAAACTTAGCATTAAATCTTGAGAAGGACGTTCCGCAAATCGTCCAGTTCGAATTCTCAGTACCGCAAGATGCTGTGGGTTCTGATGATGCACAGATACCACTTACATTAATTCTCGACCAAGATCAAAATATCTCAACATCTGCTACTTTACCACTAGAGGTCGAAAGGACACGCGGACTATCCCTTCAAGGGTCAACAGGTCTCCCCTTTGGAGTTGGATCTGGAAGGCCTGGTGATGTTGCGCATGTATGGCTCTTAGTTGAAAATGTAGGCAATGCGCAAGAAACTACTGAAATGCAATGGTCGTCGAATTCATGGAGTTCGGATACATCAATTGTCGATTATTCCGGCACTACACAATGGAATATTGAATTAGACCCAAGTGCAAAAGAAGAATATTTGATCGAGTTTGAGATACCTAGTGCAAAATCCTTAGGAGATTCTACGTCGGCAACACTAACCTTGTGTATAGGTTCAGGAACTGAAGAAATTTGTGAGGATTTTACAGTAACTGTATTTGCCAGCAATGTATCGAGCAACATACCTCATATTCGTACAATTCCGACCACTGGCTTGACATGGGACATAAGTTCAAATTATGTTGGTACTACTTTACAATGGGATATGTCAGCTGCTAGTATGCTCAAGGAAAATTGGAATTGGAGCGCTAGTGGTGACATGAGTATCAACGGTACCATGCTAGAAATGACTGGCCAAAATGGACAATTACATCTTGATTTACCACTTGATGCTCCACCTATGCGGCATTATTTCAATCAAAGTGAAGAAAATCTTGCCTATTCTGATTTTACAATCTCCTTGCATGTTTTGCAAGTTTTCCGGGCTGAAGCTGACATAGTCACCCCAGCAGATGGCGCGGTATTCAATGTAAGTGAGCGGACAAAATTAATTCTCAGATTAGAAAATCCAGGTAATGGAGAGGATACTTTCCTTCTGAGTGGATCTACTATTGCAGGTAATCTTTCAGAAGCGCCAAATGCAATCTTTGAGATTTCTAATCCAACACGTACCCTCGGCCCAGGTGGTATTAGCATGGTTCCGGTTTGGGTTACATTGCCAGCCGACGTACCCGCCAGAGAAACGTTCCAACTCATATTCGACTGGACCAGCACAGGAGATTCCGCAGTTACCGACCAGGCTAACATTACAATTGAGGCTCGCCCTGATCACAGATGGGATATTATTGTCGAACAAGGTTCTTGGATGCAAGTTGCTCCTGGAAATCAAATTTCTTTAGTAATTAATGTGACCAATACAGGAAATACTGATGATTTACTGACCCTTACTCCTACCTTTGATGTTACATACGAAGGTGGTGATTCCTCTAGTTGGTCTGCGGAAAAAATCAATTCTTCCCGATTAGGAGTAGCTGGTAGTGAAATAATTTCTCTAAACGTTTCAATTCCTGAATCGACATGGGCAGGAACTGTTGCGAATCTCACACTTGTTGCCTCATCCGATGAATTTGTAATCGATAACCTTGTCAGTATTGAATTAGAAGTAGAAAACATTGCAGGGTGGCGCATCGATCTTTCAAATACATCTCTCGAGGTCCCTCCTGAAGGCGGACAATTAGATATTCTTGTGCAACAAAAAGGTAACAACCCATCGAAACCTTACTTTGCGAAGGCTGGGCAAGGCTGGAATGTATCACTGCCAGATTCTGGGCCTGAAATCGAACCTGGTAATTCGGAAATAATCTCAATCATAGTCACACCACCAAGTAATGCGATTGCAGGAGAAGTTGGCGTACTAAGCATTCGTATCTCAAATGGAGATGGTGCAGGGCAGGTAGTCGAACAAGTTCCAGTCAGGGTTGGTTCGGCACCAGGAATTACTTTTGGATCATCTGGACCTTGGATGGTGAAGCAAAGTACTTCTTCATGGCCAACAGCATGGATTGAAAACACCGGTAATGATGTTGCAATAATGGAAATCTCAATGCCAAATATTCCGCAAGGATGGATACTAACCGGTGGTGATGTTGTGGTTGTCGCACCAGGTGAAATTAGAGGTGTTCCATTACAACTTCAACCATCAAATGATTGGGATGGAAATAATATCCAATTGGACATCGAACTGAAACACCCAGTACTAGGCACTATCATGCACCCAATTAGTGTTAGTGAAAGTGAAACTGTATTGGTTTCAAGCCCGGTACATACTGGAAGAACTGGTGAGAAAATTTCGATTACTACCGACTCTCTTAGTGGAGGTGTTGAATCATCTCTCATCTCTTTGCCACAAGAGCGGAGCAATCTCACACACAATGGGATTATGCTACACTTAGTCGGCATACCTGCGCCAGTACATGGAGCTGTATGTGATAGTGTATTTGGAGAGTTAGCGAGTCTAGGAATTGAAGCAATCTCTACCCCATGGACATCATGTGTAATAACTGCTAATTTAGAACACGGTTTGGTTGCTAATGCGTGGCTAAGATCAGATAGTGGCGAAATTTTGGATAGTGGAATAATCCGTCTAAGCCCTGGTGAAAACATGACACTTAACCTCTCAACTTTGTCATGGGATCCTGAACCGGGATTGGTTAACGTCGAGGTAATTATTGTTGATTCAAATGGTATACCTTTGCACTCTTCATCATCAGCGCATATTTCTCGCCAATCTGGTTGGAATCTGAAAATTGCAAATTTCGATGTAAATGATGAAACTATTGATGTTGGAATTGACAGACAAGGTTACGAAATAATGGCAGGCTCTGTATGTCAGATCACTGTTGAACTAACAGATGGAAGTTGGCAAAAATCAGTTGCCATTGATGTCCACGGCAGTAAATATGCACCTAGTATTGCTATCGATCGGCCTTCAGATGTAGAAGATGGTGTTGAAGTTTTAGCAACTGTTTCGTGTCTCGCACCTTGGGATATAGATACAGTTCCAGAGGATGATTCTATGACGGTTTATGCCAGTAAATTACCACTAGTAACCTACGAATCAGGAGACCTTTACTGGACTGGTGGGGTTGCAATATTACTATTGGTTCTAGCATACTTCGGCGGTATTCTGAATATTAAGCGTCCAGAACAGGTTGAAGGTGAAGCAAAAGAAAAACCTGAAATTAAGCAAAGTACGCAAGTGGTTTCTAAACCTACTAAAGAAATACAAATAGATGATATGAGTTTAGAAGAAGATACTGACTTGCCAGATATTGAACCCGCAGACACCTCCGTAGAGGAACAAATAGAGCCGGAAGAAGAGGTAATTGATATTGATGATTCAACTGCAAGTGGACGACTTTCTGTTCTTCGCATGGAAATTGAAACCGATAGTCCGGCCAAATCTGAATCAAGAGAGGACATTACAAGTCGCCTAGATTCATTCCTTTCAGACCGTTGACTTCATCCATGAGTGGCACTCCGCCTTGTTTATGGAAGAGGCTTTGGATACTACCACGCCATTCATGACAATCGACCCAATGGTTTCATATCGGTTACTTCCAGTATACTCTGCCTTGAATGGTGGTGATTGGAAAGTACTAATCCAAAGTGATGATGAACTTCGTTTACGCTTATTATCACAGGGAGTTGCAAACCCTGAAGATAGATCGTCAATGTCTTGGGATGATGCGAATTTGTTTTTCCTATCATGTATTGATGTAACCATAAATGGTCGTCCGTCGCCTCTATTCGCTGGAATTTCCAAAGATAGGTTTGGAAGATTCCCTCACGGAAATGGGTCGGCCCTGACTTACTTACGTGAATTTATCAAAGATTCAAATAAAGATAGTGACTGCTTTGAAGAAATGTCCGAATTATTACAAATGCTTGGAGCAAGAATGGATGGAACCAGTATGGAGAGTGGCGTTGGTAAACTCAAGATGCTTGGGTGGTTGACAAATGAGGAAACAACTAGTTTGAGAAAATACCTCAGTACAAATATTTGGACACCTGCAGCAGATGAACCTCTTGATGGTGGATGTCAAGATGCTGCCAAGAATATTGCTGCACTGCTTCGAGCTGCTGAAAAACGCAAGTGTGGAGTGCTACTGCGAGTCCATGGTTAATTCAAAATTCATTTCCTGTTAAGCGCTCATACATTGAGGCGTAAAGGTCAGCTGTTTGTGAAATAACTTCATCTGGAAGAGCAGGGATTGGAGGGTCTTGTGCCCCACTTTCGCGTGCTATACGTAATTCATCTTGGTGTCCTGTTCCAACATAGTGCTGGCGAACAAATTCCTTAGATAATTGAACAATGTTGCCTTTTGCGTATTCTTCAGCATCCCACCAACGATCCTCATCAAGAGTCCCAAATGAATCCACTAGAACAGGTACTCGTCCGGGACCTAATGCAAACTCCTTCTTACCGTCAACATGAATTAGGCCACGTTTCATGGCTTCTCGTTCAATCAAGGCATCAACGGCAATTACGACTTCAGTTAATGAATCTAATTCTTCTAAAGTAATATTTGCAATTTGTAGTGCTTCTTCGGTATCAATTAGTCTATCAAAGGCTTCGAATTTTGTTGTGACCTCGATATATGGTGCTGGCAATTTTGCACCTTGCTGTAATTCAGTACCTGCTGCAAACCCTAGTTCTTCAGAAGTCAACTCGCCTCGCTTGTACCTTCTCCAACCAGAACCTGCCAAGTAGTGTCGGCACACTATTTCTAGAGGAACGAAAACCCACTCACCGTCACGTGGAGTCATCCCTGGCTCACGATAGATATCTACGCGGCGTACAAGGCAACGATCGGTAGCATTACGTTCAACGATATGTGTTCTACAGATACCTTCTTTTTCAACTAATTCAAACCAATGACATGTTGTTCGATTCAGCGATTCCCCTTTACGAGGAATAAGTGAAGGTATTATCTGATCAAAGACTGATATTTGATTTGTATAGCGAAATTCAAGAATGTCTGGATCATCGGTTGACCAGACTTCTTTTACCTTGCCGGAATAGAGACATTCTCCCATGCCCTGCTGCTTGCGCGTAACGCCTTTCAACATTGGCACACGATTCAAATCAACCCAAGAGCATCTTCGATACGGTTTAATTCAGGTCCAGTGGTATCTCGGCCTGCGATTACACCGTTATTTGATGCTGCTAAACCGGCTCCAACATAGGGTGAGCCAAAAGATACAGTTCCGACCATTGGAGCTACTCCCAGGACTTCTTCGATTAACATTACTTCCTCAGGCATAACATCAGGATGTAGTAAAACACCCAGGTCATTTGCAATTCCTAGTGAACCAACAACTGCCTCTCCAGCGATAGAAGAAACAACAGTTGGAACTCCTAGTACTTGAGAAATAATTTCAACACCATCCTCTGGTATTGCAGGCGATGCAATAGCACCAAACTCATTGCAAAGTATTAGATTTCCAGCGGTGTTAACTCCACCTTCCATGACAACAACATCACCAAATGCTGTCAAAGTATCTACATCTTCAGCAGTAGCAATATCGGCAACTGCAAGACCTTTTGAAGTTCCAGTAACCAGGGCACCAACCAAAGTAGATCCTCCAATGGAAAGTGGATGTCGTTCTAGACCAAGGCACTCATCAATACGATTTAGCGCCTCGTCACTTAGCTCATGTGGATGGAAAACAACATTGCCACATACGGAAAGGTAGATTCCTACTTGGTCCGATCCAAGGATGTCACTAGTTGCTATTGGCATGGTTTTTCACCTCTGTATATGTGGTAGGGTTCATGGTTTCTTCGGAAACCGTGAATAAAAAATGGAAAAAGGCCGCACTCCGCAATGCGGAATGCGGCCAAATCGCTACTCCGAAGAGCAGCTGCGGGGAAAATCTCCGAGAGAAAGAAGAGGGGCACAGTGACAATCGTTCCCGTGGGCTCTCGCACCACAGTACCAGAAATGACGCAGATGGGCTTGACTTCCGGGTTCGGAATGGGACCGGGTAAACACCACCGCTATGACCGTGCACCCATCTTCCTTCGAATCGGAAGTGGATACGATCCAGCTTTGGATCGCTTCTCAAATTGGCATGAACTTATGAATGAAGGGCACTCGCCGGTGCGGTGCATACACAAAAAGTAGTTGCGTCATAATTAGTGCTGCTGGACTGAACACGTCGCCGAAGCTTCGTGCTTACATCCGCAGTCTATCAATCTCGTCTTCTACGAGTAATGAAATATGTGTCTCGTTTATGGGGTGGCTTCGAGCTTAGATGCTTTCAGCTCTTATCCATCAGGGCGTGGCTACCCAGCATTGCCTTGTCAGACAACTGGTAAACTAGTGGCCCCAAGCCCTCGTTCCTCTCGTACTGAAGGGCCTCTTCCATCAGACACTAAACACTTCAACCACCAAGCAACAAACCTGTCTCACGACGGTCTAAACCCATCTCACGATCCCTTTTAATGGGCGAACAACCCCACCCTTGGGTCCTGCTGCAGACCCAGGATAGGAAGAGACGACATCGAAGTAGCAAGCCACCAGGTCGATGTGAGCTCTTGCTGGTGACAACTCAATTATCCCCGAGGTAACTTTTCTGTTATCTACCGCCCCCAGAAATGAGGCTGGTAGGTTCGTTAGGCCCTGCTTTCGCATCGTCGATCGTTATTGTGCCGATCCACGTCAAGCCAGCTTTTCCCCTTACAGTTGACGGTGGAGTGCTGAACCACCTAAGCTGACCTTTGGGCACGCTTGTTAGGTTTTCGAGCGCGTGGCGCCCCACCCAAACTGCCCACCTATCGGTGTTCTGATAAACAGTTAGCATAGTTACTCTCCAAGGGTGGTGTCTCTTATTTCGACTACTCCCAGGACTGACGTCCTGGGGATCAACGTCTCCCACCTACACAGTACATGGAAAGCGACTATGCAACGACAGGCTGCAGTAAAGCTCTACGGGGTCTTCGCTTGCGGGTTGAAGGTACTGGACTGTGCGCCAGTAAAGTCAATTTCGCCGGACATATCGCGGGGACAGTGGAGCCCTCGTTGGACCATTCATGCAAGTCGCCAATTAAGCGACAAGGTATTACGCTACCTTAAGAGGGTCATAGTTACCCCCGCTGTTTACTGGTCCTTCGCCGGGTTGAAACCCGGTTTCAGATACCAGCACTGAGCAGGATTCAGGGACTATACACAACCTTTCGATCTGGCAGTCCCCTATGTTTTTATTAAACAGTCGGAGCTCCCTGGTCACTGCGACCAGCTTAT
>Ga0315322_10003024_pt1 | contig 13035 bp, 9 predicted proteins | sample M110021515metaG_FD_203461 | JGI IMG/M metagenome (GOLD analysis project Ga0315322, IMG submission 203461) | Ammonia-oxidizing marine archaeal communities from Monterey Bay, California, United States - M1 100m 21515 | ecosystem: Environmental > Aquatic > Marine > Intertidal zone | place: USA... | reverse complement strand
ATAGTGGTTTGCCACCCTCCAGGGACCTTGAGCGTAAAGAGACTTGCATCTCGTCCGTCACGGAGTTTTCCAAATGGACGAACAGTAGGTGCTGTTATTGTCTGGTTCATGTGTTCGGCTCCATAAGGTGTAGGCATCAAAAGAAAAAAGAATGAATAGGCTCCGGAAAGGCACCATTGCTATTCAATGTAGGCTCATCGTGCCATGCCAGAGTGCCAGTCCACAACACACAGAAACGATTGAGTTACAGTCAGGACGATTTGTATTCAGTGAAGTTTATACCCCCCATCCTTCTTTGCACGGAGAGGATTTTACAAAACTTCTTCAATGACTGGATTCGTAAGTCGCCCGATACCTTCGATCTCAATAGTGACCTCGTCACCCGGCTGTAGATAGACAGGTGGGGTGCGGGCAAACCCAACGCCGTGCGGTGTTCCAGTAAGAATAACTGTCCCTGGATTCAAGATTGTGCTTGCGGATAAGAATTCAATCAATGTAGGAATGTCAAAAATCATGTCATTCGTATTGCACTCTTGCATTACGTTACCGTTGAGAAGAGTTCGGAGGGAAAGATTGTTGGGGTCTCCAATTTCATCGTGGGTTGTAATTACCGGCCCAAGTGGACAGAAGGTTGCAAATGTTTTGCCTCGGCACCATTGCCCGCCACCACCATTTTTTTGCCAGTCGCGAGCGGATACATCATTTGCGCATGTGTAGCCAAGGATATGTTGGACGGCTTCGTCCCGACTAACGTTATGGCAACGTTTTCCGAGGACGACTGCGAGTTCGCACTCATAGTCAACTTTTTCGCTCCGTAGCTTTCTCGGAAGTATGATCGGGTCATCCGGGTTTTGAATCGAGCCAGTATTTTTGAGAAAAAGAACTGGGTGTTGAGGTGGTTCGGCTCCAGTTTCGATCGCATGCTGTTTGTAGTTGAGCCCAACGCAAAGGATATCTCTTGGAATTATTGGCGCCAAAATCTTTTCAACGGTTGCCAGCGTTCCTGTGTCAGAAAAACCAGATGTGATATCTCCATCAAGAAGTGTGACACGGTTGTCATTGTGTAGCCTTCCAAAGGTTTCTTTGTTTTGTTTTAAAAAACGAATAATTTTCATCAGTCAGTTCACTCTGAGGTATCATGCTAGCAGTCATTTTTAAATCTCTTTCATAGTGTAAGCGATGTCATCCTCACCTTGTGCAGTTACTTTTATCGGAACCGGAATAATGGGCTCTCCTATGGCAGAGCACCTTATTACTAACGGGCACCCACTCCATGTACATAATCGAACACGTGAGAAAGCCAAGCTATTACTTGAGCAGGGGGCGGTATGGCACGATACGCCTGAGTCCGCAGCAGCTGCCAGTGATACAGTGATAACAATGCTTGGTTTGCCGGCTGATGTTGAGCAGGTTTATTTCGGACAAGAAGGCGTGGGAGGTATTCTTGCTGCGGCGAAGCCAGGGAGTTTGCTCATCGACATGACAACGTCAAGTCCTCATTTGGCAGAACGTATTTCACGTGCAGCAGAAGAGCGGGGAATAGAAGCTCTGGATGCACCGGTTTCGGGTGGCGATGTAGGTGCTCGGGATGCCAGTCTTGTTATCATGGTTGGCGGAAGACAAGAGGCATTCGACAGGGCAGTGCCATTGTTTGAGCAATTGGGGAAGTCGATTACTCTCCTTGGTCCTGCCGGAAATGGCCAGCGATGTAAGTTAGTAAACCAGATTGCGGTGGCCGTCGGTATGGTGGCGTGGTGTGAGGCCCTTGCTGTAGCAAAAGCAGCCGGCCTTGATCCATCAGTAGCTCAAGGAGTGATAAGCGGTGGAGCTGCTGGGAGTTGGGGGCTAACAAATCTGGCTCCTCGTGCACTAAGTGCAGATTTTAAGCCTGGTTTTCTTGTACGCCATCTTGTGAAAGACATTTGTCTCGCTCAAGAAGAAGCAGACAGTCACGGAGTCTATCTTCCTGGTCTTGAAGTGGCCCGGAGACTTTATGAGATATTAAAAGAAGCGGGCTATGGTGAGGCAGGAACACAGGTGCTCTTTCATCATTACCACACAAATAGAGGAGTCAGCTAGCAATGAGTATATGGCGTATAAGCAACCTCAGTGGTCTACGAGTGCATGACAACGGGGTGGCTGAAGTTTGATTCAAAGACCTCGTTATTGAAGAGTAGCCGTAGGCTGCTCATGATGCGCTTGAGTTTCCTTCTATAATCGTGAAAACTATATTGAGTGTAAGTCAACAGGGGAGCATTTCGTTTTATGACAAAAAAATATAATGTCGGTGTCGTTGGGTATGGCTGGGCGGCGACTGCTCATATAGAGGCAATCAATGCAACCGCACAGGGGCAGGTAGTTGCTGTGTGTTCGACAAGAAAATTGGATGCTGCTGAGTTGGCAGCCCGACATGGTGGAACTATCCGTGTCTATAACGATCTCGCTTCCATGCTTGCTGATCCAGCGATTGATGTTATCGATATTACGGGGCTTCCAAGTAAGCATGCCGAGCAAGCGGTTGCTGCAGCCGACGCCAAGAAACACATTATTCTCGAAAAGCCTATGGCGAATTCACCGGAAGAGGTCGCCAGGATTTTGCAGGCTTCGAAGGCAAATGGCGTCCGTGGCTGTGTCTGTTTCGAACTTCGGTATTCCGAACAATTGCAGGTGACAAAAGAGTTGCTTGAAAAAGGCTTACTTGGGCAATTGCATTACGGTGAAATCGACTACTACCACGGCATCGGCCCTTGGTATGGTCAGTTCCGTTGGAATACTGGGAAGAGAGATGGTGGCAGTGCGCTTTTAACTGCTGGGTGTCATGCGATCGATGCACTTTTGATGATGATGGGAGACCGTCAGGTTGAAAGTGTTACGAGCATGAGTACAAAAACAAATAGCCCTACGTTTGATCCATACGAGTACGACACATCTAGCGTCACGCTTGTAAAGTTTGCAGACGGTGCTTTGGGGAAGACTGCGGCCATTGTCGATTGCTTCCAGCCGTATTATTTCCATACGCATCTTGTTGGGAGTGAGGGGAGTCTTCTAGATGACCGTTTTACTTCTATGAAGCTTTCCAAGGAGCGAAATGCCTGGCATCGCCTGTCGATGAAGATGTGTGACTCGGGTGATGTCAGTGATCACCCCTACCAGAGCCAGTTTCAGGAATTCTTTAATGCCCTCGATCGTGATGAAGAAATGCCACTGACAAGTTTTTCTGATGCAGCTCGAACATTTGAAGTTATTTTTGCTGCTGATCAGAGTGCTTCAAGTGGTGGGCAGCCTGTTGTGCCAGAATCTTTTTCGTAAGTGTGATCGTGGCTCCCTCCCGGAGGTGACTGGTGTTCTATTATCCATCCATTCGTGCTTTGTCTATATGTATCATCGCGTTGTCGTGTGTGCATGTTTTTGCAGAAGACTCAAGGACAAAAGAAATTCTCGCAGCTGATGATGCACGTATCGCAGCTATGGTGTCCGCAGATTCAAGGTTGCTCGCACCGCTGCTTTCAGAAGACCTGCAGTATTCACATTCAACAGGAGCAATTGATACAAAAAAAACATTACTGAAACGAATCAGTGGAAAAGTAATACGATATGTGATGTATCAACCTTTACAACGAACAGTCGCATTTGCAGGTTCTAAAATAGCTTTTGTAAATGGTCGGGCAGAAATTGGTGTTCAGCATGATGGCCAGTCACTAGAAAAAACATTCGTTTTTCTTTCAGTGTGGCGTCTGGAGGATGACGCATGGCGGTTCCTTCGTTGGCAATCGTCACAACTTGCGTCAGCCGATCCAGCAGTTGGTGATGTTCGTATTATCGATGAGTCGGGAAAGGATGATGGTTGGCAGCGTCTTGTTGAAGGTGATTTTGAGAACGTGAATGGCGAGGCCGATACATGGAGCTGGAAAGACGGTGTTCTGGCCTGTACGGGACGCCCTGTTGGTGTGACGAGGTATCATAAGCCACTTGTGAATTTTGAACTCTCTCTCCAGTGGCGGCACCTGTCATCTGGTGGCAATTCCGGTGTCTTTCTTTGGGCGCCTTCGGAGTCTCTTCTCGATCTTGCTCCTGGTAAATTACCGCCCGGGGGAATCGAAGTACAGATTCTTGATCATGGATATGCACAACGGTACGAAAAGAAAACTGGACGGAAGGCTACCTGGTTCACCACTGATGGTGATGTTTTTGCGGTCGGAACCTCAACGATGAATCCCTTTCCCCCACGTTCACCAAATGGAACTCGTAGTTTTCCAAATGCTCGACATAGCCGAGGAAGTCCCCAGTGGAATCATTACTATGTGAGAGCCGTCAATAAAGAAGTTCGGCTCTGGGTGAATGGCCACGAAGTTTCTGGTGGTGGTAACTGCTCACCATCAACAGGTTATTTGTGCCTCGAGTCTGAGGGTGCTCCTGTTGAGTTTAAAAAAATATATGTACGAGAACTTCCCTGATTCTAAATCCGTGTGGGCAGCTCAACGATGAAGTACGAATCCTTCAATCGCTTCATATTCAGGTAGTCCAAGTTTGTCATAGAGCCGAGCAGTATCTTTATTCCGATCCTCTGCCCGCTGCCAAAATTCTCGAGAGTCGGTCGGGCCTGGGAAAAGTGCTCTATCTTTCTGGCTCTCGTGCTTAAAGATGGCCATTCTTTTTCGCTCTACTTCTTCAGGGGAAAGTGGAACGGCCATTTCAATTTCATGAGGTTCCCACTCTTGCCAGGCGCCCCGATAGAGCCAAATCTCGCAGGCTTTTGCCCATTCATTATCGGCAAGCGTCTCCATGGCCTGAAAAACAGCTCCTAGACATACACGATGAGTCCCATGAGGATCAGATAGATCACCGGCCGCATAGATTTGATGTGGTTTGATTGAATCAAGGAGATCTGCAGTTATTTGAATATCATCAGGACCAAGAGGTTTTTTTCGAACCCGGCCTGTTTCGTAGAATGGTAAATCGAGAAAGTGGATTCGTTCAGGTTGAACACCTGAGTGTCTGGCACCTGCTCGAGCTTCAGTCCGACGGATAAGACCTTTAACCTGTTGCAGTTCTGGGATATCAACTGCCCCAGCTGCCTTTGTACGCAGAAAGTGCCGAATCTTTTCAGCAATTTCATTCGCTTTTTGCCCAACTCCAAATGTCTTGCAGAAAGCTTCAACAAAATCTACGTGAGCGTCTGCTGTTTCATCCCACACGGCAATGTTGCCACTTGTTTGATACGCAACGTGTACCTCGTGTCCTTGCTCGCAGAGGCGGATGAAGGTTCCGCCCATGCTGATGACATCATCATCGGGGTGCGGACTAAAGACAACAACTCGCTTTGGGAATTCTTTTGATGTCGTTGACTCAGACAGTCCGCGAATTCGTCTTGTTTCTCCAGGCTTGCCACCTGGCCACCCGGTAATTGTGTTCTGTAATGTCCGAAAGACCTCAATGTTGATGTCATAGGATCGTCCACGTTTTGACAAAAGATCTTGAAGACCGTGTTCGTTATAGTCTCCGTCTGTAAGCTTTAAAATCGGCTTACTCAGTTTTAAGGAGAGCCAAATAAGAGCCTTTCGAGTAAGGTCGTCAGTCCATGTCAGCCCGATTGATTCCAGAGGGCCAACAAGCCATGGGGACTCGAAACGTGTTAATTTTGCAGCGGCTGCTCGGTCAAGTACAAACTTGGCGTCAGGGTGTTGTTGAAGAGAACTTGCAGATACGTGGCTGTTCGGAGTGTCTTCAACGGCTTGGCGAACAATAGGTGCTTTATGCTCACCAAAAGCAAGTAAAACGATTCGGCGAGCATCGAGAATTGAGCCAACTCCCATTGTGACAGCTTGCCTCGGAACATTCCACTCACCAAAGAAGTCACTGGCGGCATCGGCTCGGGTGACGCTATCGAGTGTTATGAGTCGTGTCCTACTTTCAAGACTACTTCCGGGCTCATTAAACCCAATGTGGCCAGTCCGACCTATTCCAAGAAGTTGTAAGTCGATCCCCCCTGCTTCACGTATTTTTTCTTCGTATGCCTCACATGCTGTAGTTACATCGTCACGGCCAAGTTGTCCATTTGGGATGTGAATGTTCTCTGGGGCGATATCAATATGATCGAACAGGTGTTCACGCATGAACCGATGGTAGCTTTGAAGAGCATCTGGCTCCATTGGCCAGTACTCATCAAGGTTGAATGTGATAACGTGCTTGAATGAGAGTTGTTCTTCAGTATGGAGACGAATAAGTTCATCATAAATCCCAACAGGTGTACTGCCTGTTGCGAGACCAAGAACCGTTTTTTGGTTCTTACCGGATCGCGTACGAATAAGTGCGGCTATTTCGCGAGCAATAGCACGATTTGCATCTCCCGAGTCGTCGTAAACAGTTACAGGCACTCTCTCAATGGTGGAGATATGTGGAAGCGGGCCCCGATAAATCGGGTTTGACCGAGTTTCTTTTGTTCGAGCGTGCATGTGAACCCCTGCGACCTACGGCTGAAATAACTACTGTATTTTGACATTTTTGAGGTTCATAGCAAGGAAAACTCCAGCGAAATGGACCCTTTAAGAGTCGGTCGGTATCGGTGATAGTGATTGGCGGGTGTGCCTGTTCAGCGTATGCTCATCTCGGCGGGGTCAAATAAAGTGTGTAGCTCCAGAGTTCAACGCATACTTCCATAACCATGTTTTTCAAAAAAGGGCTTGCTATGAGCAATCCGACTAAAGCGTCACTTCCCATTCGACTGCCAATGACACGTTTGGGTGTCATGATGTTCTTACAGTTTTTTGTCTGGGGATCCTGGTATGTCGCGATGTATGGCTTTCTGAATGATGCGGGTATGACGGAGATAGGTCCTGGTGGCTCCTTCGATGCTGCCGCCTACACAGTCGCACCAATAGCTGCGATTCTTGCACCTTTGACGCTTGGCCTAATCTGTGATCGTTTGATGAACACGGAGCATGTACTCGCAATCTTAAATCTTGTTGGCGCGGGTCTTCTTTGGCTTGCTCCCACTCTTGCCAGTGCTGGTGCACCGGATAGTTTTCTGAGTCAGTTCACGCAGCCAATGATTCTGTGCCTCCTTGCCTACATGCTGTGCTTCATGCCGACCTTGGGCCTTACGGCCAGTTTGTCATTTAAACATCTTGCCAACAGTGAAAAAGACTTTCCCGCTGTCCGTGTGCTCGGAACGATTGGTTGGATCGCTGGCAACTGGGCGATGTGGGGATGCCGTTTTTTTAATGGCGAAGGAAAAATAATCAGTCAAGCGACAGCACAACTCGAACAGGCGCAAGCGGCTGCCGGAAGCAACGGGGCAGCGAGTAATGCGGCACAGCACGCATTCGATGCCGTAATGAGCACCATCCAATATTCAGATAATTCTCCTCATATATTTCATGCTGCAGCAATCGCGTCCGCAATTCTGGGTGTGTATTGCCTGACCCTTCCAAAAACAACTCCGCCTGCAAAGGGAGAGCCTATTTCCGTGTCAAAGGTTCTTGGTGTCGACGCATGGGCGTTGCTGAAAGACAAATCATTCTTCGTCTTTGCAGTCGCTTCCTTTCTGGTGTGCATTCCATTGGCTGGGTACTACGCAAAAGGATATGGGTTTGTTGATGCGATGGGAGTGAAGCTGTTTGGCTCCACTACGGGTGCCATGAGCACCGGGCAGATGAGTGAAATTATCTTCATGCTTGTCATGCCAATTTGTTTTGCTCGACTGGGTGTCAAAAAAATGCTGGCTATTGGCATGGTTGCTTGGGCGGTTCGTTATGGGCTTTGGGGCTTTGCCTTCGGGCAGGCTGGTCCTCTGCTCACCCTGCCCATCTTTGTCGGTATCCTATTGCATGGCATCTGTTACGACTTCTTCTTCGTGACTGGAATGATCTACACCGATAAGAAGGCAAAGCCAGAAGTTCGTGGCCAGGCGCAATCACTGATTGTGATGCTGACTCAGGGTCTTGGGCTTGGAATCGGTGCGCAGGCATTCGGGTGGTGGATGGGACGATGTACTTCAGCCGATGACGTGGTGAACTGGTCTCAGCTGTGGTACGTGCCAGCCTTATTTGCACTCGGCGTCATGGTGGCATTCACGTTGTTGTTCTGGGACAGGGGTGACAGAAACGTGAATACATCACAGCCGGCTTGAAGGCTGACCGCGTGACGCGCGTTTATTGTTGATAGGTAGTCATGTCGATCTACTTGGTGGATTCTTATTGTCGGTGTTGTTGCCGATATACACCGGGTGTCATATTTCGGTGTTTCTTGAAGAGGACGCTCAGGTATTCCGAGTATTCAAATCCGCAACGGGTTGCAATCTGTTCAAGAGTCAGGGAGGTTTCGCGAAGGCACCGCTCTGCTTTTGATAGCCTTGTTTCGATGATCAAAGCATGGGGTGTTTTGCCAAGTGCATCTTTGAATCGTTTTTCAAGAGCTCGCCGTGTGAGCTGTGTTTGTTTGACGACATCATCAACCTGAATTCCATCGCAGGCATGAGTAAGGATATAGTGTGCTGACGTAGAGACGTCCTTATCTTCGACAGCAAACGTATCGGTAGACTGACGAGTCGCGATGCCTAACGGTGGCAAGAGAGTATCGAGACGTTTCATCTTTTTGCCGGACATGATGGCGTCAAGTTGCTCGGCGGCTGCGTAGCCGGCCCCTTCCGAGTCGGGGATGATACTGGAAAGTGGGGGAGTGGCAAGCTGGCACAATAGGGGGTCATCATCGACTCCGAGAATAGCAATCGACTCGGGGACGGGCCGCGAAGTTTGAACGCATAAGTCGATCAAGCGGCGAGCAAGTGAATCATAAGCTGCCATCAAGCCACATGGATGGGGTAGTTCGGCAAGCCAACGCAAAAGTCGCCGGCGAGCATGTGGCCAAGTCGTACCACTTGAATCATCATCCACATCAAAAACCAGGGCGTCGATTCCGGCTTGTTTTGCCTCGGCTACAAACGCATCGCGACGCCAACTGGACCAATTAAATGAACCGTCACCACAGAAAGCGAGATGCCGAAACCCTTTTTCAAAAAAGTGTTGAATGGCTAGTTGCGCAATCTTCCGATCATCGGTTTCGACCCACGGTATGGTGGACAGCTCTCGTGCAGAACTCACGTCGATAGCCGGTAGCTGAGTGGCTTGCACAGCTCGAGCAATCGACTTGGTTTCAATTCGCGCTATGATTCCATGCCCTGAATAGGTGCGAAGCCATCGAGGCGGGTCGGCGCGACGATGTTGCTCAGGCAAATCGATGGTCCACTTCTCGTGCTCGTGCTGGTATCGAAGAATACCGCGAAGGAGTCCGCGTGCATATTCATTGCTTGTTTCAATAACGAGAGCGACAGATCGTTTCATGGAAAAATTTTAGCAGGAAACGGCTGTAGAAACGGTAAAATATCTCAGTAAGGTTGCGCAATATTACATTGTCTGCAAAATTGTTTTTACTAGCATTTATAATTTATGGATTGGTACTTTTCAGTCATGCATCCGCGAACACGGAGTGAAAATGTCGGACACCGTACAAGTTGCCATGATCGGTCTCGGCTTTGGTGCTGAGTTCATACCGATATACCAGGCGCACCCCAATGCAAACGTTGCTGCCGTCTGTCGTCGGAACGAAACCGAACTGAATGCAATTGCTGATCAATTCGGCATTGAAAAACGATATACGAGTTATGACGATGTCCTGGCAGACAAAGACATCGACTTTGTTCATATCAATAGTCCAATCCCTGACCATGCATGGATGTCACTTAAGGCGCTCGATGCAGGGAAGCATGTGATGTGTACTGTGCCGATGGCGACAACGATCGAAGAATGTCGTCAGATTGTTGAAAAGGTACATGCAACTGGCTTGAAATACATGATGGCTGAAACAGTTGTCTACAGCCGAGAGTTTCTTTTCATTAAGGAGCTCTATGAAAAAGGAGACCTCGGGAAAATTCAACATCTGGCTGCGTCGCATCCTCAGGATATGGATGGATGGCCGGATTATTGGGAGCGAATGATCCCCATGCACTATGCCACGCACGTCGTGAGCCCGTGCCTTGGGTTGCTCAATGATTTTGCCGAGTATGTAAGTTGTTTTGGTTCAGGCACGGTGCGTGATGATATTGCTGAAAAATCTGGGAACCAATTTGCTGTTGAATCATGTCATATCAAACTGCGAGACAGTGATCTGACTGCACATGTTTGGCGGTGTCTGTACGACGTCGCAAGGCAATACCGTGAGAGTTTTGATGTCTATGGAACGAAGAAAAGTTTTGAGTGGACATTAGTTGAAAATGAGCCCCACGTTATTCATACAGCCAAAAATCCGGAGCCAGAGATTCCAGAAAAAATTGTAGTTCCCGACTATGCTCACCTTCTTCCGGAGTCGATACGGAGGTTTACGCTTCCACAGGAAATTCACGACGCAGATCATCTCTCATTTTTGCAAGGCGGTGGTCACGGGGGTTCACATCCACATCTTGTTCATGAATTCGTGACGTCCATTCTCTCCGATCGTGATCCGTGGCCCAATGCTCTTACGAGTGCCAACTGGACAAGTGTTGGTATCTGTGCTCATGAGTCGGCGCTGAAAGGTGGAGAAATCGTTCGATTGCCTGAATTTACTTTGCCAACGCAGACTGTTGCACATGGGGAATGAGCTATGACGATGCACACAAAACATGCCGTCACGATTTTTATGCTCTTGGGCCTGTTGTTTATCCAAGGTGCTGGGGAAGACGTCGTTGCGAGTAATGACGTCGATTCTTTTCAGCTTGTAGTAAGTGCCGTTCGGTCAACAACAGACACCAGCGTTCAGGCCGCTCTACTGAAGGGAATGCTCCTTGGGCTTGAAGGTCGCAGGAGCGTTCGTGCTCCAGAGGGTTGGTCCACGCTGAGCAATACGCTTGCGTGCAGCACAAGTTCGACGGTGCGTCAACACGCTTTGGCTCTCTCTCAAATCTTTGGTGACACAGTGGCAGTTGCGAGCGCTTTGCAGTGTGTTCAAGATTCAAGCGTAGCCGCCGCCCAACGCTGCTCAACTTTGAGTCTTTTGCTTGGCCAGCAGAACCAAGAGGCCTCACAGCTACTCAAAGTGCTTATTGACGAACCAGCACTGACACTCAGTGCAATACGTGGCTACGCCGTTGTCAGAAATGACGAGGCACCAGCTGTACTCATCTCACGTTATTCCAAACTGAATGCCCAGCAACAGCGAGCAGTCATTGAAACGCTCGCCTCCAGAAAGGCTTACGCTGAAGCACTGCTGGAAGCTTTGAAGACGAATCAGATACAACCCAGTGCAGTCCCAGTGCAGGTGGCCCGATCGCTGAAGAATCTCCTTGGGAAAAAGTTTACCAATGTGTATGGTGCACTGCCGGTTGTCGGTGCAGAACGAGAGCACCTTATTAAAAAATATAAAAAGCTGTGCAAGCCTTCAGCTGTGGCAGCAGCAGATGCTTCACGAGGCAGGGCAATATTTCAGAAGACCTGTGCTGCCTGCCATGTGCTGTATGGCGAAGGTGGAAAAGTAGGTCCGGAGCTCACTGGTGCAAACCGTGCAAATCTTGATTACATATTATTAAATAGTGTGTATCCCAGTTTGGATGTTCCGCATGCGTACAGGACCGTGTCGGTGCTGACGGTTGATGGCCGTATTGTGAACGGCGTATTGGCTGAAGAAGACGGCACAAAAATTGTCTTGCGAACACCGGAGCAGCCGAGAGTTGTCATTGCGAAAGAAGACATCGACTTCCGAAAGATTTCACCGCAGTCGATGATGCCAGATGGACAATTGGATGCCATGAAGCCACAAGAGGTCATTGATCTTGTGAAATATTTAAGGACGACTGAGCAAGTGGAGTTGCCATGATAAATCGAGCAATGCAACGATTCTCTTACAATCGCAGGAATGCAGTGTCACTTGCTGCGTTGGCTGTCTTTATGGTGTATGGAATAGCCTCAATTCCTCTCGCGGCTGCTGATGACGGTCGTAATCAACTTCCAAAGAAACAGCACAAGGACAGCGATACTCCATTTTTAAAGCCAGCGGAAGCAGTATCAAAAATGGCTATACCGGATGGATTTGAGGTCTCTGTTTTTGCTGCTGAGCCCGACATCGCTGAGCCCATCGCCTTCTGTTTCGATGATCGTGGCCGGATGTGGGTTGTGGAGAATTTTAATTATCAAACTCGTAAAAAACATACTGACGACCCGGTGAGTCGAATTCAAATACTTGAAGACACCGACGGCGATGGCGTTTTTGATAAGAAAAAAACATTTACAGACAAACTGACATTCACCTCTGGGATTGCCTGCGGATTTGGTGGAGTGTTTGTTGGATCACCGCCAAACTTTTCTTTTATCCCAGATAAAGATGGTGATGATGTCCCCGATGGACCGCCGCAAGTCTTACTCGACGGATGGGGTATTCAGGATCGGCATGAAACCCTCAATAGTTTCATTTGGGGTCCTGATGGTTGGCTGTACGGTTGCCATGGCGTATTTACACATTCCAATGTTGGGAAGCCAGGTGACACAGATGCACAGCGTCAATTTATTGATGCCGGTATTTGGCGATATCACCCAACTCGAAAAGTTTTTGAAATCTTTGCTCGTGGATTGTCAAACCCGTGGGGGTTCGATTTCAATGATTACGGGCAGGGGTGTGCAACGTGTTGTGTTATTCCGCATCTTTTTCATGTCGTACAAGGTGGAACGTATCACAAGCAAGCGCGCCCACACGTTAATCCGTACATCTATGACGACATTAAAACCATTCGTGATCACACACATCTGTCCGCTCATGGGGGGGCTCGGTTTTATTTGGCAGATGTGTTCCCTGCCGAATATCGTGACCGTCTATTTATGTGCAATATTCATGAGCATGCTGTATTGACGGATGTGCTTGAGCCAAAGGGTTCGAGTTTTATTGGCCATCATGGTGATGATTTTCTACCAACGAACGATCTGGCATGGGTTGGGTTCAGCGTTGAGATTGGTCCTGAAGGCGGCGTCTACGTTCTTGATTGGCATGATCAGAATATTTGTGGCAACGAAGTAA
>Ga0315322_10003022_pt1 | contig 13036 bp, 11 predicted proteins | sample M110021515metaG_FD_203461 | JGI IMG/M metagenome (GOLD analysis project Ga0315322, IMG submission 203461) | Ammonia-oxidizing marine archaeal communities from Monterey Bay, California, United States - M1 100m 21515 | ecosystem: Environmental > Aquatic > Marine > Intertidal zone | place: USA... | reverse complement strand
CAGGGGTCGGTCGGGAACAACACGAAAACCTCTTTCTTTCAATTCCCGGCAAATGATTTCATACTCGACACGCACATCCGATGTTGTCTGAGCCACATAAGCGGTAGGAGCAACTCCCAAGTCAATGTACGTTTGGTCAACATCGATCGACAATGTTGAATTAATTTCATGTGCAACGTCATAGATTTTTTCGTAGTATCGTCGTTTGAGACTTTCACCAAACGATTCTTCAAACTCAAGAACCCGTCCGTTGGAATCCTGTTCGTAGAAGTCGTGATTATTCACCTGACTCAAAACACCATCGCCGATATTATTGAGCCGTGTTTCATCCACGGGTGCCTTGACGACTTTGATTAATTTCGAATGGGCAGATACCTGATTATTGACGAACGCCTCCACCTCATTGCTGCACACAGCAGAACTTGCAAAAGGTGGCGAGACGACGGAAAGGAACGATTTTGCTTGGGGTATTTCATTCAACAACGGGTTTTCCAATTCATCGTTTCCAGCAGTACGTGCAGGTTGGAAAATTTTGATTTCGCGCCCAGTTAGCTGCTGCAACCTGACCTGAAGATTTCGATGAAATCGGGAAATCCAACCCTCATCCGCACCCGTGAAAAACTGATCATCAATGCCGGCATAACTAAGGTAGACATCGCTTTCAGCAGGTGACCCACTTGAAACAGGAGCAACTGAACTGACTTTGCTTTCCACTGCTTCTGTTAAAGCGCCGAGAAAGTCTTCTGCCAACTGATACCGCTGCGTCTGTTCCTTACTCAACGCTTTCAGAACAATTCCCTCCACCTTACTACTGATCCGAGGGTTCAATGCCGCCGGTCTCTCAGGTTCATCGTGCAGAATGTTGCTAAGTGTTTCATGCAATGAGCGACCGGCAAAAGGCAATTTTCCCGTCAAGAGTTGGTAAAGGATCACCCCCGTGCTAAAGATGTCGCTGAGGTGATTGACCTCTCCGCCCGATGCTTGTTCGGGACTCATGTAACTGGGCGTCCCGTGGATGCTACCTGTCAGTGTCAGGTCTGTCGTTTGATCGGAGTCAGAGGTTGGCTCACTGATCGTTGATCGTTTGGCCAGACCAAAGTCAAGAATCTTCAAAAGCCCTTGGCTGTTGATCGCAATATTACCGGGCTTTAAGTCACGATGCACAATGCCATGACAATGCGCCACGGCCAATCCCGCGAGAAGTTGCTTCATCAAGTCAACAGCAGTATCCATCGACAAACCAGCACCGTCGGCCAACTTTGCTTCGAGCGTTTCACCATCGACAAATTCCATGCAAATGAATGGTTGACCAGATTCAGTCTCACCGACTTCATAGATGGTGCACACATTTGGGTGATTGACTGCTGAAGCAGACCGTGCCTCAAGAAGAAACCTTTGCCGCAAAGCCTCATCATTGCAAAGCCGATCTGGCAGCAACTTCAACGCGACTTTCCGATCCAATTTTGGATCGGATGCCAAAAAAACTTCCCCCATCGCACCGGAGCCCAGAGGCTTCGAAACAACAAAATGACCAATTTGACGATCTACCATGAGAATTCCAGGCAACGAGCGACAGAGAAGAAGAACTGGTCTTGCAACTCCCCATTGGAAAAGAACCGTTTCCTCTTGGTAGCAATTGAGCACGACATGAGACTTTTCGATTCCCTTGCGTTAGAGCTGCTATCGTTTCAACCGATAAATCATCTTCTGCGAATTCCAACCATCATCGGTCGTCGCAAATGCCAACGAATCCCAAGAACTGCTCCTCAAAATTCTGAGAGATTTCCTCAGCATCGGGAGTTCATCCTCAATGGGCCAAGTCTGACTTCACCTGCAACCGGGCAAGTTAGAACCAAACGAAACTGCCAGCGACTTACAGAGCAGAGTGATTCCGCACTACTGGCCCCAGTTTTCAGTGCGTTATTGCGTTGCCATTCACGTTGTTCTTTTTTGGTATTTTACCAATCTGCACGAGATTCTGCCACGCAACACACAACCCGACTGCCAACCCCTCTGCGCTACGGCCAGAACCCAACACCGCATGTAAAAACTCGGCATCGGCTGCAAAAGCTGCGTCGAAAGAAGATTTGACGGTCCAAGGATGCCAGCGATTCATCGGATATGCGGTTAAAACGACGATTTCCCAAAAAAGCAACGCCGATACCGAATGGCTGAACGCTTGTGTGCTGCCTCCTAACAAGGGCTGCCAATACGATGTGAGATATTGACGTTACATTCTGCGGGCAGGTGCGGGCCCTAGCCCCGGTGATGGTCCCCGACAACCTTGGATTCTGGTCCATGCCGATGAAATTGACCTCGATAAAGACAATATCATCAGCCGTGACGAAATTGTCGGCGAAGCAACGAAAGCGTTTGCGGTCTATGACACAAACAACGACGGAAAGATCAGCCAAAATGAACTTAGCGGACGAGGCGGATCACGCAGCGCAATGGGCGGATTTTTGAAAGGACACTTCAAAGAAATCGACCGCAATGGAGATGGAATCCTCACCCGAACCGAAGCTGTCGGAAACGCAGAACGCATGTTCGCCAAAATGGATCGCAACGAAGACGGAAAAATCTTGCCAGAAGAAAAGGAAGCGTCGCGGCGAAAATGATGCTTCGTCAGTGGTTATGTGGCGGTCTTGAGATTCGACATCTGCCCAAACAAGGTCTGCCCGGTCCCCTGTGACGCAAGACAAGCAGGTGTTGAAGGAACGATCAATGTTTGAGTTGAATCTCTCAGGGTCAATGAGACTGCCACGCTACCAATCCATCATTCTCAGCCCTTAAAAACCAAGCCAGCACCTCCAGCAGCCTTCGATTGCTTTGGCAGCCCCCAAATCACTCATTGCCCCCCTTTGCCTGCGTAGCTCATCCGAATCCCCCCCCCCGAATAGGAACTGAGGCGACTGGTGCATGAGACTGCCCCATCACATGACCAAATCTCTGATTTTTGACTCATGCACCACTTAACACTATGTTGACGAGCTTAGTTATGAATTTCATCGTCGATCCTTATGGAAAGAAAGTTATACGTGCGCACTTATTTACAATCTCCGCTCTGCATTTTGTTGCACTTGGCCATCTTTCTTACATTTGCAATTGGTGGCTGCAGCAGCAAAGACACAACGCCAGTACAAACCAGTGGCGACGCTATCGATCAATATCTGCAGGAAAACCCCGAGGAAGCCTACAGCAGTGATGGTGCGGAATCGGACGAGACAAAAGAAGACGGAGAAGAAGAATAGCCTCGCTACCCCGTTCAAGTGAGATCAACAATACCTTCATGCTCATTTACCATTTTACTTTGATTTACGAAAGAACAAGGCGTAACTCCTAATGCACAAGTTTCAAAAGCGGACAGCGTTTACACTAGTCGAGCTATTAGTTGTGATCGCGATCATTGGAGTCCTTGTTGGGCTTTTACTGCCGGCTGTTCAGGCTGCACGAGAAGCTGCTCGCCGAATGAGTTGCAGCAACAACTTCAAGCAAATCGGCCTCGGTCTACACAACTACCATTCCAATTTCAAACGTCTGCCCATGATGCGAGGGGGCACGGTTCGGCCTCCAGGCACCAACAACCTAATGGCCCGCCGGCCTGTCGCGCCCGGAGCCGCCGGAGGCGGTAACAACTTCCACAACCTCAGCATCTTAGTTCCCTTACTTCCTTTTGTTGAGCAGCAAGCGCTTTGGGAGGAGATCAGCAACCCGTATCAGTCAAAGCAGACACCGGGACTCTTTTTCAATACAATGGGTCCCCAAGTAGCCATGTCTTTGGCCGACCATGCTCAACACCGTTATGATCCTTGGCTAGTAAATATCCCCACTTATCGATGCCCCAGCGACCCCGGCAACGGATTGCCAGCTCAAGGCCGCACTAACTACGCAGCTTGCATTGGCGATTCGATTCAATTTCAGAATACGGGCCCCAGGAACCAAACAGGCATCGTTGCAAAGGTCCGCGCTGGACGTTGTCGCGGAACAAATCGTGGCATGTTCAGGCCACGGACGCTTTGCAAGTTCCGTGATGTACTCGACGGCCTCGCAAACACCATCATGGGTGGTGAAATCAACACAGATCTCGGAGACAACGATATCACCACTCGCGTGATCCAACAGGGCGGGATCCTTAACGACCCCAGTCGCTGCTATCTTCAGATTGATCCGGAACGCCCACGCCACTGGATTCCTACTGGTGATTTTGCGGGCAATAGTGTGCAAGTTCAACGCGGTTACAAGTGGATGAATGGGCAAGCTGTCAACACTGGAATCACCACGATTATCCCACCCAATGGCCCCGTCTGCAGTAATGGCAACAACACCTTCACCATGGGCATTTATGGGCCAAGCAGTCGACACGTCGGTGGCGCACACGTGCTGATGGGTGACGGAGCGGTGATCTTCATGACTGACTCAGTCGAGGCTGGCGACCGTGCTGCAGGCAATGTTGTATGGAATGGAACTGGTGCAAGAGCCCCCGGTAGCAAAAGCCCCTACGGTCTCTGGGGCGCACTTGGAACGCACCAAGGTAGCGAAGTGATTGAGGAATCACTCAACCAGTAATCGCATCACAATCAGATAGAGCAATCGATCGACCAATAGCAGCTCTGCTGTTCCACCTGTCGATGTGACCTCCGAACAGCAGCAACCGGACTGTAACCCGGTTGTGTTCTGGAGACACAGATGCAACGCAAGTCGCAAGAACACCACCGGCCGCAACTACAACCACGGGATTCGAATCGAACCGAGCCTCTCGCATTGCTTTACCCAAACGAGCCAATGAATGAAGCGGACGAGCAAGCCATGATTGGAGCTAAAGCTAACCAGTAACATCTCCCTTCGTTTTCGGCCATGCGTCCGAACACGGTAGATACATTCAATTCTGCAAGGAAACCTATCCGCAGTACTAGCTGTGTCCCTGATGTGAACACCTCTCACGACCCAGCTCTTTTCCAGATGGATTCCTGCGCCTGCCTACAGCGAATCTGTGCATCTAGCGTTGCAACTATGGCTTGCTGTAAAGCCAATCGTCAGCCCGCCCAAAGCCAAGAAACCTCGATGGCTAATTTCTTATCTCAGTGAAATCATTAACAGAGCTTGCAGCTACACGCCGCTTTTTTGATTGCATTACAATGCAGGAGCACCATCAAAAAATTTCGAGACACATTGATTAAACGATGGGGGCAGAAATCACAACAGGCACCGCAGCGCCCGAAAAATCCAGAGAGTCCGAGAGACGACTCTAACAAAGCATCATGAAAATCGACGACCTATCGAGCACACCAAGTCTGTCCCAAGCAAAATTTTTAACACGATCCAGTTTCATTGTCAGCCTGAAGAAATTTTCACCTTTGCATTGGAATAACTTTGTGCTGGCTTACACACCGATGATCACATTCTGGATTCGTCGGAAAAACATTCCACCAAAGTATGAGGATGATATTCTGCAAGACACCTTTCGCTCAGTATGCATTGGGATCGATAGATTTGATTTTGATGCGGATCGGGGTAGCTTTCGGGGTTGGCTCCGAACCATTACAGAAAGACGAGTTGCGGACTGCTTACGGAAGATACCATCAGAAGAAGAAATGCCACCGCAAAACCTCGCCTTACTGCCTTCGCCCGCGCAAAAAACAGACATTGAAATTGCCGCAAGACAGAGAGCCGAAAACGAAGTCAAAGCCCGAGCTCTTGAACTTGTTCGCCAATCAACGACCGAAAAGACATGGCAAATGTTCTGGGACAGCACCATTGAGGGTGTTCCTACAGCGGAAATTGCAAAGCAGTTCGGTGTCACTAGCGCCGCGGTGCGAGTGGCAAAACAACGCGTCAAAAAACGCCTCAAAGACCTCATGATAGGCGAGAGTGAACTGCCTTGATGAGTTGACTCACAGATGAAGTGTTACGGTCTGAGGATATCTATCACTGGGGCCTTTTAAACACTTACTCATCAGTCCGCATTAACCCGATGGTGGGGTCATGTCCGACACTGACAACTGCCCAACTCAAGATGAATTACACGGTCTCAATCATGGCGATTTACCCGGAGAGCAGCTAGAGTCGATTTGCGATCACATTGAATACTGTGCGCGGTGTCAAAAGCGATTTAGCCTACTTGAAGAACTACCAGACGAGATCAAACCACACCTGTCTGACATCGGACGCGATGACCTCAAATCCGCCGCAATCGCGATGGAGCACCAATTGCGGCATGAAGTCACTGCTTCAAAGGAAGACGCTTCACCGGAATCTGAGGAAAGCTCCTCAAAACCTTCGCTGAACACACCGTGCCAACTTCGGCAATATGAGGTTCTCAGGCTGATTGGCACGGGTGGAATGGGTGAGGTTTACGAAGGACGTCACAAGAACCTCAAGCGGTCGGTGGCTCTTAAGGTGATCAAGGGATATCGTCAGGACGACCCTGTGGCTTATCACCATTTTCTCAGAGAGATGGAAACTGCTGGCCAGCTTGATCACCCCAACCTCGTTCGGGCCTATGACGCTTGGGAAAAAGATGGGCGACTTTATATCGCACAGGAACTACTGAACGGCGATTCGCTGCAATACTTTGCCAACAACCGTCTGATAAATTCCCCAAAACAAATCATCGTCGCGATGCAGGGCACTGCACGCGCGCTGAAGGAAATTCACGCGAGGGGATTCGTGCACCGAGACGTCAAACCGGCCAATATCATGTGGCTTTCTGATGGCGCAATCAAATTGATCGACTACGGACTGGCGGTGGCATACATATCGACCGATTCAAAAACACATCGCCGTGCAGGAACCATCGGTTATATGGCGCCAGAGCAATTTGGCGGTGACACCCCCATCGATCACCGGTCAGACCTCTACGCGTTGGGACGCGTCATTGAATACCTCATCAGTGTCTTGCCGGCCAAAGACAGAACAACCGAGGACTCGAAAGCGATTGAGCGACTGAGTAATCTCTCTACCCAACTGTCACGGAGCGATCCAACAGATCGAATAAAGAATGCCAGTCAGGTCATTTTTGAACTTGATCAAATCGACAAGGCTATCACGTCTTCTTGCCTACCAAACAAAACCCAGCAACTTGCCGACGCTGTGTCCAGGCATTACGTTTCTGAAATCACTGAGTGCGATTCCGAACTTCCATCGCACAGGCGAGCAACTTGGAAACGCTTGCTTTTATTATCTGCCGCGTTGACCCTCTTCGCTGTCTCAGCTGCCGCTTATTACATTTTCGAAAAGCCCAGGCAAGCAACAATCACCGAGGTTGCTAACACTTCGCAACCACTGCCGCCCTCGCCACCATTCGAGTTGGTAGCGATCCCAGCAGGACAATTCGTCATGGGTTTTGTCGAGGGAGATTTACGAGCGTTAGCTTTCGAAGCACCACCAAGAACAATTCAAATCCAAAATCCATTTCGGATGAGTTCGTGTGAAATCACAGTCGGTCAATTTCGTGAATTCACCGAAGCGACCGGATACATCACAGAGGCAGAGTCCTCGGGAACTGGCGGCTGGAAGCATGCGACGGCATCAAGCTACGGCTCTCAACAACCAGAATTCAATTGGAAAAACCCTGGTTACCCAGTGACTGAATCGCTTCCAGTCACAATGGTCACGTACGACGACGCGATTGCCTTTTGCGAATGGCTAGGACAACGAGATGGTGTTCACTATCGTCTCCCGACGGAAGCGGAATGGGAATATGCATGCCGCGCTGGTTCAGAAACGATCTTTGCCTTTGACATCAACACACCGGACACACACGTTTGGTATGGAAGCAATTCAGGCGGCTCGCCGAAACCTGTTGGAACCAAGACCCCAAATGCATGGGGACTTTGGGACATGAATGGCAATGTCCGTGAGTGGTGCCTCGACTGGTATGACCCAAGAGCCTATGAAGCGACCTATGAGGAGTTTCTTGCTGGTCCACCGGACGGTGACGTACGCGTTACACGAGGTGGTTGCTTCATCAATGGCGAAAAGACATTGAGAGCTTCAACACGCCAACACGTCCCCCCCGGCACTTCGCTCAACACTCAGGGATTCCGCATCGTCCAGGGGGACCTACCAGAACTCGATTCCAAAACGAGTCCGCATCACTGAATACGTCGCACCGAAGCGTTTGAACGACCAGAAATCATGGTGATTCTCGGAAGCAGACCAGCTAGTGTTACACAACCCCGATACGTCGTAGCTGCAGCTGGTCGGGCAATTGGTTTGTCGTCGGCGTCAATGACTGTACCTGCTTTTTAAATACTCAATCCAAACCCAACGCAATAACATGCACAGCACGACTCTGCTTAAATCACTGACCAGCCGCATCATGCTGATAGGTGTGATGGTCTCTCTTCTCCTTTTCCTTCCCTCAAATTCTGAACTGAACAACGTTGCCGTGACCGCAAACAAGGCTAGCGACTCTGCACTTAACCAAATCAAGCTCTTACAGGATGGAATTGAAGACTTTCAGCAAACAGACATACAAACCTCCATCGACAACGCTGGCCTACAAGCCAAAACTGTCGCCGAACTGCTCAAAGGACAGACTATCGATATCGAGACAGTACAAACGCTACATGATGCGTTTGGCGACCTGGCCGTTGGCCTCGAAACAACAGGAGAGTTCATCGACCCCGAGAACGCGATCGCGCTGGCAACAAGTCTTGAAAACACTGCCACCTTTCTCGAAACCTCGGTGGCCACGAACGCACTTGAAATTGCAGGGCAAGTTGAGAAGGTAGCACAATCATTTTCCAGCAATGCCAAAAGACTGAATCAATTCCTTGAGACCGAGCCGTTTGACTTAAAAGCAATCGAACAACTTCGAGACACACTGAACTCATACAGCAAAGCAATAAACAGCATCAACCAGTACCAGCTCTCAACTAATGATTTCAACGCAATAGCGAAGTCGCTAGAGGAAGTTTCGCGCCAAGTTGATTATTATGCGACGTACAAAGTCCTGGGTTTCGGTGTTGTTTCTGACGACACAAAAACAGCATCACGCAACGCAGCGAAATCTCTTCGCGTTATCGCAGAAAAGACAAAGCAACTCGGCAAGCAATTGCCCCAAATAAAAGCAGCAGTTAGCGACAGCAAGAAAACGATAGACGCCGCGAAACTGATGCTGGACAATACACTTGAGCAACGCGATGCGATCGAACCAATATTAAGCGATCTCCCCATGCAATTCGCGTTCTTGTCACAGGAATTCCCCAAGCTCATGCTGAACTTTACCTCCCTATTGCGAGAGACGTCCAAAATAAATCAGGCCGCGGCTGTTTTGCGAGAAACTGCGAAGCGTACAAGAAAGGCAGGCGAGGAACTCCCGAAGATCCAATCGGCTATCTCTCGAGGAGCGAGATTGCTCACGAATTCACAGAAACAACTTAACCACGTCATTAACAATCGAGAGAAATACGATGCGGCTCTTGGGCAAACAGTCGTCACTCTTGAAGGTCTTTCCGTTGCCATCCCCGCCACAAAATCGCAAATCGACCAACGACTTCAAGAACAAGAAATCATCCTTGACAGCTTTGCGGTTACTGCGAAACAAACAAACAGCATGATTGCCGCCTATCAAGCATCCCTCAGCAATAGACTTAATCTCATTCGGATGCTCCTCTACACGGCAATCGTTATCACTTTGGGATCATGCGCTATGTGTTTCCGTTCCGCCTCCACGGTTGAACCAAGCCCCAGCTAGCTTGGACCATTTGAATGTGAATTTGACTAGCAATTCACTGCTTCCCACACAGCGACCTGAATAGGCATAGAGACTTGTCGGTCTACGCACCCCCGCAAGACAACCTTGATACGCCCCCGCGTCCGAACCGTTCATCACCCACAACACTCAAGTGCGGAATGTCGCAAACCAAAACAAGACAGGGAGCACGCAGAGCGAAGCGAGACTTCAAAAGGTGCGTGCAAGGTGATGCGTGTGTCAGTCCCCGCGACCGAGACACGTACACCGGCCAGAGCGGGCAGCACTGTAAAAAGCACCGCGCCCACGCAGCAACGTCTGCCGCACCGGCGTCTCCGGTAGAAAACCGGCCTTTCTGCTCTCAGTACACAACCCAATGGATGCAAGTTCTACAGTCATCGAGTTATAACAGAGACGGCAGAGTCCCGAAAAACACCCCCGACCTGACAGCAGCTCCTCGGTATTTCATACAACTTGCGTAACGCCCCCAGCTCTTCACCGCAAATTAGAAATGTAGCCCGACTGCCCATAAATTCATCTCAACTAACCCCCGCCTACCTCGCTACCAAACGCCAAATGGACAATAACCTTTCGAAACGAATCGCCTGCGAACTATTGGGCTTAAGCAACGAGGCACCGGGCAGCTTGCAGCAACCCGAGAGTGCGGACATCACCACCGCAGGCGTTACACGCCTGCTTCAGGCAGTCACCACATGGCAGCGGGCGAACGGCGCACCGTTGGGATGCCTCAACACAAATCGCATTAGGCTGAAAGACAATCAACTCGTGATCGCCTTGGGCGGGGAACAGGTTTCCTACTCGTCGGTCATGAAGGACGACGACGAGGCACGTTTTTTTGCTAAAGTCGATCGCGAGACGCCTGAACCTGTTGATGATCTGATCGCATTGGGAGTCGCCTTGGGTGAACACATCATTCCACCCAACAAGCGTCCGGAGATATCAACTGACAAGAAAGCGTACCGAAAAAAACTGGCAAAAAAACTGCGAGTGAATTTCGCAGATCTGATCGTTCAACGAGACCATGTCAGCCGCAACAAACTGATCCGTACGCTGCTGACAGCCGACCAGAAAAGGACCCAACCACAGAATTTCCTGAAGACGCATGGACCGCTGTTGGCACATGATCATGACGGAACTCTTCGGACCGCATCGGTCGTTGACAGCCTAAGAAACAAGACCTTGCTCGCCGTCATGACCGGACTGACGTTATGCATTGTCGCCTATTTTCTTTTTGAGAAACGAATGCTGCAAAAAACTGCGAAAGCAGATACCGAGCATCTGCGTGCAGACTTGAAAACGTTGAAGGAGGAGAAAGCTGCTCTGCAAAAGGAGAAAACCGATCTGCAAGAGGAAAAAACTGCGTTACAGGTGCAGAATGCTGACCTGAGAACAACCTCAAAGACGCCTGGCAAAAGCCCGCCCACCGAGAAAAAACTGCTAGCTCCGGAAACGGTGACGGAGCATTACGCTTACCGGGCTTTCAAGTCCGACGTCAATTTGAAGGACGATGAAGTGTTCAAGGAACTGCGCCGCAATTCACAAATAACTGAGGACGACTACAAGCACTGTATAGACAAACTAAAAACGCTGAATAAGGCAGCAAAACTTTGGTGGGAATTTGCAGAAAAAGAAAGTTCAGCGGAAGACATTAGAACCATAACGAAAGCGCAAGCCCCACCCGTTAAGCTAGCGATTGAAAAATGGCTTGCTGAAGTCGTCCCGAGAAGACGCTACGATATTCAAATAGACAACGTAGTTGCGGACAAAGAATGGAAAGACTATTGGATAAGAATTGGACTAACAAGCAACTCAGATGAAGAAGTAACGCCCGAGTTCAAAAGCGAAGTCCAAAAACCAAAATGCAGCTTCAGCTTCAGGTGGAAGGCGGGGGAAACTTTTGAAGTGACACCAGAATACGCAACATGGTGGACACCCGGAATTTGGCACAACTTTTCAGACAAGAAGTACAGTGGTCACTTGGCTCTCCACAAAATGCTCGCAGACGGCTTCGGAGACAAGTCGGAAGTTGACATTAAATTGACGGTAACCAGCCTCCCCGGGCCACCTCTCAATTCAAGGCAGCCATTTTCCCCGGTTGATCTTTACGGCTCGCTGGGTGACGAACTTTCTCACAGACCCGATTCCCAGAAGCCCGTCGACAGTTCAGCTACACCGCAGAGCGAAAGCATCGGTGATCTAAAAGACGGGCTCGCCTTATAGCTGCTGCCTCCTTGAAACGCATCACTTCCAGCAAACCGGACACTCTTCAGAGGAACACCCCATGACACGATTCACCACTCTGTTTTCGATTCTTCTGGTACTCTCCTCCACGATTCATTCACAGGAGGTTGAACTACCGAAGAAAAAATCTTTCGAACCCTTTGAGGCAGGTGACCTGGCGACCCGTTACCCCGCTGGCAAGAAATGGCGTTCGGTGTCTACCTTTCAGGCAACCGGCACGGGGCGATCCACCAACTGGGGACTGACCGGCGAACAGAACATCACCATCATCAACCGGTACAGCACCGTTGTCGAAATCCTTGACAATCGGAAAATTGCTGACACGGTAACTATCAAGATGCGTGTTGACATCGAAGATGCTGCACAAACGAGTGTGATCAGCAACACTTCGCTACGGCTGGCAGATCTGGAAACGGACGACCCTTTACTGCTGTTGGCAATGGACAAGGGGGTTGACCTGCTGAGCAGCGCGATCCCGCCACTCAAGATTCTTATTGAGTCAGGGAAGATATTGGAGGGAGCTGATCCTAACCTCAAGCGTAGCCTGACAGCGCTTGCAGGGAGATTGAATATCCGCCCTGAAACGTTAGCGAAAGCCAAGGACCTTGAGCTGATTGAGAAACCGGGCACCTTTGCAGGAAGTTCCTTTGCAGTCGATTGGGACAACAAGTTCGGGATCACAAAAGTTGTCCGGACCCCCAAACCTGGCAGTGGCGCCCCCCAGAAAATGGACACTCAATTGATTCGCGAGTGGGCCGTGGGTGCCAATCCACTGGCTGAACTCTACGTTTTCCCGTCTCTCAGTAAACGAAGGGGGGACAAATGGCCGCTTGATGCACGTGACGCAGGTCCCATTTTTGCTGGCCGGGGCGATGCCATCACACGAGGCGAAGTCGGCCTTGCTTACGTCGATGATCAGACCTACGCCGGAAATCAAGTACGACACTTGGACATTCGCAACGGCAACCTGAATGTCTCTGTCGATGAAGGTGAAAACGAATCACGCTACCGGGTCGACTCAATGGCCGGCAAATTGCTGGTTGCAGATGACGACGGCATGCTGTTGATGGGAAATGG
>Ga0315322_10003020_pt1 | contig 13038 bp, 7 predicted proteins | sample M110021515metaG_FD_203461 | JGI IMG/M metagenome (GOLD analysis project Ga0315322, IMG submission 203461) | Ammonia-oxidizing marine archaeal communities from Monterey Bay, California, United States - M1 100m 21515 | ecosystem: Environmental > Aquatic > Marine > Intertidal zone | place: USA... | reverse complement strand
TACGGCGGCAATGATGTTAGCTGGAAAAATCACGGTAACTGCATGCGCGCCGAATAGCGTAATTCCATTTGACACATTGTCTCGAACTGCACCATCTGCGTCGAAGCTCCAATAGGAAGCTTTGATTCCCATGCCCTCTGTATTTTTAAAACCGACCCAAATCTTCGGCGTTACCTTGTAATCGTACTGAAACGGGTGAAGGGTCTGCAGGCCAGTTGCGGTGTTGGTTTCGGAATACTCGAAAGCTTCTTTGAAGTGAGGTTTGGACCAAACAGCGGCGGCGCCAGCATAAAAGCCCGGGTTGGTTTGCGTTGTATTTTTATTTGCGTAATCAGCGGTTGAAATTTGAAGAGCTTTTATTTGTTGCTCCAGTTCCATCACGCGAGACTCAAGATAATTACTTTTGGAACCGGGACTTGTTCTTGTGACAGGAACGGTATTGAGAGCGTTGCCGCTGAAGGAGGCGTTGGTCGCTGTAGGTTCCTGAGCCTGCAAACTTCCACCCAAACTTAAACCGAGGATCGCCAGAACTCCTGCTACGAACTTCACCAAACTGTTGAGTTTCAGACTTCGCATTTGAACAAATACCATAACTCTTCCTGACGTGTGCTGTGTGAATTAGCCTACTACGTCTGTTTATCGGTTATTCCGGTGGTGGCGGTTAAGCAAAGCCTGCAATCCACCGCAGTAAGCGGTCATACTCGGAAATTTCTAGGAAAAGGGCGAGAAATATGCCTAAAAACTTATGGAGCCGTTCAGCTTTCAGCAGTCCCAGACATTCCTCTTTTGGTTGGCTGGGGGGATTGGGAGTTAGAGGTGGTCGGTGTTGGCGTTGCCTGCCAGACTTTGGTTGGGGGATGGGAGCGAGGAAATTAACGTGAATAGACAATCAAATGAAAATGTCAGTGTTCGCGTCGAGTCGAGAATGCGCGAACGAGAGCGATCAGCGTTTGTGGGGGGAGCGACACAGCCAAAAGTCAATGGTCGGATGCTTAGGTTCGACGTGGCGGTTCAGTTCAGGACACGATTCAAAACTTGGACGATTGCCTTTTTATTGACAGGTTTGGTAAGGACGTCATCCATCCCCGCTTTGCGATATTCGACGATATCCTCTTCTGCACAGTTAGCTGACCAGGCAATAATTTTCGGCGTATCCTGGCCGAACTTTTGTTTTATTATTTGAGTCGCTTCGATACCGTTGAGTTGTGGCATTTGAATATCCATCAAAATAATGTCGAAGGTAGACTCATCCATCGCTGCAATTGCTTCGTGGCCCGAGTTGACCTCTTCAATGGTGAGCCCAAACTTTTTAAACATCAGGTTGGCAACTTTTCGATTGACGCTGTTGTCATCCACAATTAGTAGGCGTGCTGAATACTTTCTAAAATCCGTTTCAATTGAGTGCTGATCAGCGTGATCAATTTGTTTTGAACGTGTTAAGGTTAGGTCGAACCAAAAGTTAGATCCAGGTTGTGGTTCGGCAGGTCGCATTCCAATTTCCCCGCCCATTTGTTCAATCAGGCCACGTGTAATAGATAACCCAAGTCCAGTGGATGCTATTTTATTTGTTCCCGGGGCGTCCTTCGTCCAAAACTCACGGAACAGAAGTGGGCGATCTTCCACAGAGATTCCCGGGCCTTGGTCCGAGACTGAGAACGATAATTTCATTGCATTGGCGTCTTCTTCGGTCGCCAAAATGGCAATTTGAATTTGCCCTTCGTTGGAATATTTGATTGCATTACTGATTAAATTTGTCAGAGACTTTCTAATTTTAAACACGTCGCCATCTAACCACTTGGGAACATTGGGGCTGATAAAGACGGATAGTTTTAATCCCTTCATTTTTGCGTGAGGTTCGAGAATGGCGACTGTCGAATTGACGGTGCTTTTCAAATTGAATGGCTCCAATTTCAATGTTTCAGCACCATCTTTCATTCGCGAGAAGTCAAGAACCTGATTCACCACGTGCATTAAATAGTCGGATGAAGTTCGAAGCGTTTCTAAGAGGTCGAGCGATTCATCATTGAGAGGTTGGTCCTCCATCAGCTCAATCAAGCCGGTGATCCCCGTCAATGGTGTTCTTAGTTCGTGGGAAACATGAGAAACAAATATTGATTTCGCGCGGTCAGCAGCCTGAGCTTCGTCTCGGGCACGCATAAGTTGGGCGGTAAGCCGTTGCATGTCATCGAGCATCACCGTTTGCGTATGAAGGTGAAGATTGAAATCAAGCTGGGCATCCTGTACGGAGAAGTCAAAAAAGTTTGGCTGATAGTGCTCGACATTTTCATTCAACCAAGTCAGCCATGGCGAAGCTGCGATTAAGATGATCTCACGCCCGTTCAGGGTTCCGGGGATTACCTGGCCTCGCAAACCGAACGTACCAGTAAGATTTGAAAATAGAAAAAGGTGTGCGCGGTAGTTGGAGAGATCGAGGGACGCGTCATTCCAATCCACCCGTGGTCGGTTAAGCTCGAAAACCTTGTCAAACCGCTTTCCAACACTTCCTCGCTTCAACTTGGCATCTAGCCGTTCGCTGACGTAAACAATCTTGTTGTTTTGGTCTAAGCCAATGACGAACGGATAAAATAATTCACACTGAGCGGGGGTAACCAAATCCACTAGTCACTCCTTTCAGTAAGGCGAAATACTGTGTGCTGGCCATTGGCTGATAACGTTTCTTCGTCGATGGCGATGTCGATTGTCGTTTTAAAATGGATTGCCAATCCATTCAGTAGTCCGATGACAAAAGGAGTGAGCCCTTGTCGACTGCTGCGGTAATGAAGCAGGTGGCTGCCGTCTTCGTTGTTTTGAAGAAAAAAGGATGGCGGGTCATAACCGTGAAAAGTACTCGACATGCGATCATGCATGTGATCAAGGTTTTTTAGCAACGCCCACATGTCTGAGCCAAATCCGTCGATCATTTCACTGTAGTGTTTGGCAGCGGTGTCCAAAACCCAGAATTGACCGAATGCATTGAGACAGTCTTCTGGCGAGATCTGTAATGTCTCGCTCGCGGCAGTTACCAAGTTAAGGATTATTGAATCGTCATAGCTCTTCATGGCTAGGAAATCTTCGTCTCCCACGCCTGCGCCTGACCGAATTTGTTCCCAGGTTGCTGGGCCATGATTTTGTAGAACCATGTCGCGAACTGAAGTGTGAACAAGCCCGTACATTGCGATTGCCTTAATAATTGAATGAGATCGAAATAACGCGCGCCAGCGGTGCGTTGGCTAGATAGAGAATGTGTTCCCAAAATGTGTCGACACGTAACACCTGTACCTAGATAACACAGTGCTGAGGAGCAGAACTGCCTATGCGATTGTTTAAATAATACAACAGTTTTATATGATGCTGGCGTAAAAACAAACTGAGCAATGGTTCTGACGGTGAAACCCGAGTTAATTACAACGATTAACGGATCATGGCCGAGCGTTAAAACTAAACGGTTGCGGCGCAAAAGTATCATCCGGGTTTGGTTCTTACTTGAGTTTACTGTGATGTCAGGTGAATTTGAGTGATTCAATTGTGATCGAAAGGCATGCACGGTGGACAGTATTCACAGCAGAGCCAATCTTTCAGAGTGTTGCCCAATCGGGTAGGCCAGACTGAATCTTCAAAATTTCTTTGGTGATCGGATGGGTAAGTTCAACTCGGTAGGCATGGAGGCACATCGGTGGTTCGCCGAGTTCCAATGCCTGAGTTAGCTCACCGGCGGAATTGTAAGTTGGATCTCCAATAATTGGAAAACCAAGATGGCTAAGATGAATTCGAATCTGGTTGGTGCGGCCTGTTTTGGGTTTGCATTCAACCAAAGAAGTTTGGTCTTCGAAGCGATGCAGGACGTTGAAGCTGGTTTTGGCAGATCGACCGGCCTCGGTGATTTTACGCGAACCGACAGTGGAAGCCTCGGAACTTATTGATTCGTCGCAGTCAAATTGTTCTTCGCTTGGATGGCCTTGGACGCGAGCGAGGTAAGTTTTATCTACTTGATGGTTGACGAACTGTGGGTGTATAAATTGGGCGGCTGACTTTTTCTTCGCCATGATGACAACACCAGTTGTGTTGGCATCGAGGCGGTGAAGGATTCGGATTTGCTCATCGACGTACACCTGGTTGATTATGTAGTCGAGCGTGTTTCGGTTGAAGCGGCCGCAGGGATGCATCGGCAGCGGTGCCGGTTTGTCGACGGCGATGATGACATCGTCTTCGTAAAGAACTTTGATCTGATTATTGACTGCCGGTTCTGTCGTTTGCGGTAGATGGTGCTCAATCCGCCATCCCGAACGCACAACGGTTTCCGCTGAGATGGGTTCGTGCTTGTAAGTGATTCGATTTTGCTCGCACTCCGAAATCCAATATTCAGGTTTGAGGTTGGCGTGCATCCCACAGAGGAAGTCAATTGTCTTGTGTTTGTCGAATCGGAGGGGGACATTCATTGGACGAATGTTGTCGTAAGCCAAAGACCCTGGAAGCGGTGTCGTCTTGAGCGCAATTAGATTGTTCCGCTCTTCGAGTAGCTCGGCGAGTCGTTGTTCGTCGGTGCGAAAGCAGAAGGGGCATGAATGCGGCGGTTGATAAAGTTTTGACTCTTGATCATCTAAGGTCAAAACTGCTTGGCAAGCGTAACATTGCTCGTAGTCGGATTCATTGAGCTTAGAATCAACGGCTACTCGTTTATCAAACACAAAGCATTCGCCATCATAATGGTCACCGCCACAGTCTTCAAAGTAACGCAGGATTCCACCGTCCAATTGGTAGATTTCGCTGAATCCTTCTTCCTCCATAAAAGGCCCTGCTTTTTCACAGCGAATTCCACCGGTGCAAAACATAACGAGGGGTTTGTTTTTCAGATCGTCTGACAGCTGTTTGGTCGCTTCGGGGAATTTTCGAAAATGGTCAATTCCGATGGGGATTGCGTTTGAAAATGTCCCAACTTCGATTTCGTAATCATTTCGGACATCCAGGAGTGTTACGTCTTTGCCCTCGTCGAGCCAGTTCTTTAAAGTCTGCGCTGGGAGTTTAGGGCTGGTCTTGGCGACCGGGCGAATCTTTTCCACTCCCATGGAAATGATTTCCTTTTTTAATCGAACCAGCATCCGGCTAAAGGGCTGATGATCACTGATACTCTCTTTAATGGGCAAATCTGAGTATTCCGGTCTTTGTTCTAAAAAATCGACAAATTCGTCAATTGCTTTTCGGGCGCCGGCGACAAAGAGATTGATACCCTCAAGAGAGAGGAGGATGGTTCCTTTGAGTTTTAAGGATTTGCAAAGCGGAAGCAGTTCATCCTTCCGCTGGGCTAGATTGTCCAAATCAACAAATTTATAGGCCGAAATGTTGATAAATTCATTATTCATGGCAGAACACGACAAAAAGTCTAATAAATATGAGGTCTAAACGAATCTAATAAGTGCTCACTTCAAATTTGAACCCCAAAGTTAAGTGGGGAAGTGAAACGCTTAGTTTCGTTGATTACTGTTTGGGTTGGCTGGCTTGATTAATTTTTGATTGGATTGAACACGACTTTCCATTTTTATATAAGGCGTATCCTGTCAACGAAGAATCCACTTCGTTCGTCGGTAACTCTTTCAAACAATTACCAATTCAAGCATTGTTGAGTCCTGAACAGGAACCTATTGTAACCGGTCGGCTAAGTTGCTTGAATTAGTGTTAAGCAACGTTTTTTCAAATTCATATACTGATTTTCCCATGACCTCGAAATTTAACCCTTATCAGCAGTGGCTTGGTTTAAGTACGACCTTCATCAAGCCGCACTATTTCGAATTATTTGGTTTAAGTCCTTCGCTGAAAGATCAATCTGAAATTACAAGGATTGTTGACGAGGCTGCAAAGCGCTGTTTGAAGTTGCTGGCTGAGGTCCCTGCTGGGGAAGACGATAACTTGGTCGAAGAGATTCAGGAACGCGTGCTGCGGGCTCAGAAAGTGTTGTCTCAACCGAAGACCCGCCTAGCCTATTACGAGAAGTTAAAATCCAAAACTCGTGAGCGCAACACTCCAATTTCCAACAAACCTGATCCGGCCTTGAGTCCGCCGGTGAAGGGGAAGCCCGCCATTAAAAAGCCACTGGAGTCGGCACGAGCTGAAGCCAGTAATCGCAAACCGCCGGTATCGCCAAAGGTGCCCGCCTCACCTGCCGCTGTCCCACCGTCTCCGATCAACACTAAAGCTGCTCCAATGGCTGCCAGTCCAGTAGCGGTCGCGCCGCAATCTGCGTTGCCAATGGCGATTCCGTTAGCAAAACCACTTCCTCAAGAACCGGCCGCGTCTGCTGAGCCAAGTTCGCCGATGATGGGAGATTTGAAAATTAATCCCAAGATTCGACGTCGTCGGAGCAGTAAGAGTTTTGCGTTAGTAGCGATGTTTCTAATGTTTGGAATGTTAGCTGGCGGTGTGTACTTGATCATTCAGAACTGGACTGTGTTTGAAAACCTTGGCAGATTGGCGAAGGCGAACGATCCTAGTGTTGTTGATTCAACGGATGGAAGTCTGTCGGATGATGGGGCGGGGGTCGACCCCATTGTTTCCCCATCGAATGTTTCTGATGACGCTGATGTTGACTCGCGTCCCTTACCTAAAATTGATCTGACAAAATTGGATGAGCTTGATGAAGAAGAAATCAAGAAAGCCGAACGGGAAGCAAGGCTGGCTAAGAAAAACGGAAAAAAAGGATCCATGTCTGAGGGGGAAGATCTAGATGGCTCCCTCAAAGATGTGAAGCCAGAAGAAAAAGAGCCAGAGAAGATGGCAGATTTTAGTGATGCTAAAGAGCCGGGAGATACTGTCGTTGTGGAGTTTGATCAGGTGCAGATGGCTCAGTACGAGCGTTACTTGAATCGAGCCCGCCATAGTCTATTCCGTCGCGACAAAGTTCGCGCGAAAAGAGCAATTGAAAATGCGCAGCGTATAAAAGATTCCGCCAGCTCAGAGGTTGGTTCCGAATTCGTCAAAAAACAGTTAGAGATTGCTGGATTGGTGGAAGAGTTTGTTGAAATTTACGATCTGTGCGATGGCTTTTGGGGACAAGTGATTGCGAGCAGTACTGAGATTCCGGGAGGGCAGGAACTGAATGTCTCCGGACAGATAATTGGTCTCGTGGAATCGGATAAAGATAAAGTTATTGTACGAAATGCAGGCTCTAACATTACTTACGGTTATTCATTTCTTCCGCCTCAGTTGGCTGTGGTTTTGGCAAAGCAGGGGAGCATTAAGGATATCCCAACATGGAACAAACAGCTGGCCGCGTTTTATGCAGTGAACCAAGTTGCCGGCAAAAACTACGCAAGTCAGATCGATAAATTGTTGAAAGAATCGGAAGCAGCGGGCCACTCTTGTGATGGTATTCGACATTTTTCTCGATTTGATTTCGATAAGATTGGTCAGGTGAAACAAAGGGTGCCGTTTCCAAATAAAAAGGCTCAGCAGGAAGGGGTTTTGAGCTTCCGGACTGAGCAGGAGTATAAGTCTGTATCGGACCTTTCATCTGGTCGAGCGGTGATGGCTGCGCAAGCGTTGGAGGATCAACTTACCGATGATGTTGCTCAAAACGTAGTTCTCCTCGAAGAAATTAGGAAATTAGGAATGCGGGCTGGTGATTCCGGGATCGTTGACGACGCGGTACGTGAGCTTGGAAATTTGTCACAAATCAACGTTGCTAACCTTTTGTGCGAATCGTACTTGGAGATGGCTGACTCCGAGCTATCGGTAAGCCAACGTCGAGGATTAATGGAGGTTGCGATTCCGTATTTGAAGTCAGACCTTGCTCGTAAATCAAAATTGAAACCCCGCGAGCAACTCGTGCAAGCTCTTTCGAAACTTGCACAGGCGTATGGAATGGGCGACGCCGCTAGACGTTTAAGCCAAGTGGAATTTTAAATCGCGCTCAATCCGGCAATTCAGGCAATTTAAATTCAGCCAAGCATTAAAGTGAGTGGGTAGCGATTTACCTGTTTCCTAAAATTAGTGCGGATTCGATTGTCCCGGAGAGGGCTTTCAGACATCATTCAATTTGTAGACGGATACGATCTGCCGCTCTATAATAGAGACGTTAATGTTTTCTGTTTGTGGAGTCTTTCATGCCAATTAGGGTATCCGTTTTTGTTTTCATTTGCTTGCTCACTGTTGGCTCGTTCGGGTTAGGCGACGTTAGGGCAGACGAACGGCCAAACATTCTTTACATCATGTCTGATGATCACACCAGTCAAGCAGTTGGAGCTTATGGTAGTCGATTAGCTGTTCTTAATCCGACACCGACGATTGACCGACTCGCCCGCGAAGGGGTGATGTTCGAGAATGCATTCTGTACAAATTCAATTTGCTCGCCAAGTCGAGCTTGTGTTCTGACGGGGCAGTACAATCATGTAAATGGAGTGTACGATCTTCGGGGAAAAGTTCCAGCTGATCAACAATACCTCGCTATTGAAATGAAAAAGGCTGGTTACCAAACAGCCATGATTGGTAAATGGCATTTGAAAATGGAACCTGCCGCCTTCGAGCACTATTGTGTGCTGCCGGGCCAAGGGAAATATTTCAACCCAGAGTTTCGAGTGCGGGGCGACCGAAAGTGGCCTAAGAACACAATCAAATTTGATGGAATGCACTCGGTGGATGCGATCACCAATTTATCAATCTCCTGGTTAAAAGAGGGGTGGGATCGCGATCGACCGTTCTTTTTAATGCATCACTATAAGTCTCCGCACGATTATTTTGAATACGCACCGCGGTATGAATCGTATTTGGCTGATACCGAAATACCGGAGCCTGAAAATATGTGGAAGCGAGATCCAAAATTCGGTTCACTGGCGACTCGCGGTGATAATGATGAACTCATCCCTCATATCGGAACTTCCATTGGTAGAAGGAATCCGCGACGCAGTTATGCTGCTGATTTTAAAATCGATCCGGCGCTTTCCGACGAGGAAGCAAAGCGGGCAGCCTACAACGTTTATCTCAAAGCCTATCTGCGTTGCGTGAAAGGAGTAGATGATAATCTACAAAGGTTGTTTGACTATCTGACCTCTGTCGGACAATTGGATAATACGCTGATTATTTATACGGGAGACCAAGGATTCATGCTTGGTGAGCATGACTATCAAGATAAACGGTGGATGTACGAAGAGTCGCAGCGAATGCCGTTTTTGGTTCGGTACCCAAAATCAATTCCACCTGGTATCAAGACCGATGCGATCATTGAGAATGTTGATTTTGCACCAACAATGTTAGCGTTTGCTGGAATCAAGACTCCTGAATACATGCAAGGTGCGAGTTTTCGGAAAATCTGTGAAACGGGTAGGGAAACGCCAGGTTGGAAGCAATCTGCGTATTATCGATATTGGATGCACATGGCACATCACGACAATCCAGGTCACGTTGGGATTCGGACCAAAGATCACAAATTGATTTTCTATTACGGAGCCGGATACGGAGCGAAAGACGTTCGGACTCCGCCCGCGTGGGAGCTTTACGATCTCAAAAAAGATCCGGGCGAAAATGTGAATCAATATGACAATCCGGAGTACGCGGCAATCGTAGAGAGCTTAAAACGACAGCTCGCTGAAAAGCGAGCGCAGATTGGCGACTCAGGAGCTGATTATCCAGAGATTGAAGGAGTCATCCAGAAATTTTGGGATTTTGGTCCGGCTGAAAAGGTTGAGTCAGCAGAAATTTCCAAACAATTCTTGCGTCATAGAACCAACGAATTGAAACAAAAGAAAAAGTAGATGCCCTTGTAAGAGCCGCCGATTATGCATGGTTCGTTCGGTTGAATGGTTAGGGCGAGTTATTCGTACTCGGAAAGAAAGCTGGATTTTCTCACTCAAATACGCCGTTGTTAACTTCGGGAATCTGCAGAAGCTTTCGCGATTAAATCGTGTGCGCAATTTTATTCTCGATTCCGTTTTGGGTATTTTTTCCGTCTTTTGTTTATATCCGTTCGTCGATGAAACGCATGTTGAGATTAAATTGTCCTCGTTGTAAAGCTGAATTCGCGGTCGCGAATCCAGCGGTGGGGTCGTTTTGTCCGGTGTGTAATTTTTGTAACACGCGTTTCGAGCTTTTTATCAGTCAAGATAAGGATGCCCAGTTTTATTCAGAAATTGGTTACGTTTCAAACATCGAGGTAACCCAAATTCCGAATGCGGACAGTTTGGAAACGCCGCTAGAACTGGTGCCGATTGAGGATGCTCTGAACCAGGTTGGCGATGCGGATTCGAACTCGTCTACTGATGATGGATCGGCCAACCCTTCGTCGGAAGAGTCTGAGTTAGATTTGACCATGGCAGCGGGGCACTCGGATGATACTTCAGCGAGTTCAGATGTCCGTGAACGCCGCGAAGCTAAATCGATAGATTTTTCCTCCTTAACTCCGCCGACTGGGGAAGACCCTGTAACTGCCGACGATTCATCCAGTGCAGTCACAGACGGATCTGAGTTAGATTTGACCATGGCAGCGGGTCACTCGGATGATAGTTCAGCAAGTCCAGGTGTCCGTGACCGCCGGGAAGCTAAATCGATTGACTTTTCTCCGTTAACTCCGCTGGCGGGAGAAAAAGCAGAGTCGACCAATGGATCATCTGGCTCGGGCACAGCTGGAACCGAGTTAGATTTGACGGTCGCTACGGGGCAATCGGATGATACTGCGGCCGGTTCCCAGGTTCGTGAGCAACCCAAAGCAAAATCAATTGATTTTTCTCCGCTGCCGCCTCGTATTGAAGAGCCAACTGAATCTGCAACCGGATTTCCAGCTGAGATTGGACCTTATGAACTTATCGGTTTGCTAGGCGAAGGCGGGATGGGATCGATTTATCTTGCAAAACAAATATCGCTGGATCGAAAAGTAGCTCTAAAAGTCGTTAAATCACATCTCCTGAAAAATGAATCGATGATGGTTCGATTCACACGAGAAGCATTCGCTGCGGCGCAGTTGATTCATCCTAATGTTGTACAGATTTATGACATGGGAAATGACCGCGGTAATTGTTACTTCAGCATGGAACTGGTAGAGGGGCAATCTCTACAAGATCTAATTAAGAATAATAAAAAACTGGATCCCGAGCAGGCTTCGAATTACGTTTTGCAAGCGGCCCGCGGTCTCGAATGCGCCCACAATGCGGGAATGGTGCATCGCGATATCAAGCCTGCAAACCTGCTGGTTAATCAAGAAGGGCTCGTGAAGGTTGCTGACCTCGGATTGGTAAAGGTCCCTGAACGAGACGAGTCGGAATTGTGCGATGGAGATGCCAGCGCCCTGTCGTCATCCCGCGAATTGACGCAATTTGGTAGTACCATTGGCACTCCCTATTACATGGCACCTGAGCAAGCCACTAGTTCAATGACCGTCGACTCGCGCGCGGATGTTTATTCCCTGGGTTGTACGTTTTATGTGTTGCTTACAGGTCAGCGACCGTTTGATGGGAGAACGGTTATTGAAGTAGTTGCCAAACATACGTCTGCTCCCTTGGTGCCTCCAAGTTTAATCGTCGATCGTGTTCCAGAAGTGCTCTCCCAGATCATTGCCAAGATGATGGCGAAACTGCCTGAAGATCGTTATCAGAGTATGGGTGATTTAATTGTTGAATTGGAAAATTATCTGGGAATCAGTTCAGCCGCGCAATTTACGCCAGCCGAGGAAGATGCGAGGTTGATGGAGACCTGCGCAGATGCCTACAACTTTTTTCCGCTTACCCGAGTCCGCACGGTGGCTCCGTTGGCAATTCTTGGGGTTTCACTTTTTATTGCGTTCAACCTCGTATTTATTAGTTGGCAATGGGCGTCCGGCGTGTTGATCTTTCCGTTGGCCGGATTTATTAGCTATCTCATCACGCAAGGCGTCAATGACAATACTGTTCTTTATCAGCTATGGCGTGAGTTATCCTACCGTAAGAAGGGGATGGCTTTATTGAAGTGGAATTTCGCTGTCGCTTTGTGGGTAATTGCTGCACTTCTGGCGGGGGTGTTTTTCCACTGGTTGGCGATGTCAATCGTAGGGGTCATCGTTGGTGCTGCGATTTATGTGTTTATTGATAAGCCAATTAATAAGCACCGCAAGCCATTAATTGCCAAATGCGAGCGATTAATGAAACGAATGCGCGTAATGGGAATGGATGAGTCAACGCTTCAGATGTTTGTGGCAAAGTATTCCGGAAACCATTGGGAAGAAATTTTTGAGCAGCTCTTTGACTATGAAGCAAAGAGGAAAGTCCGGAATGAGCTGAGTAATACCGTCATGGGGCGTCACAAGCCGAAGTTCCGTCCTTGGGCAGACGTGATGATCGATGCGTTTAAACGCAAGATAGACGCGGGTGAGGCCGCGCAGGACGAAGTGATTCTCCAACGAGTCGAGCAGGCCGGTTTGCTCGATAAAGGAATCACTTCAGGAGAGGCTAGAAAGCAAGCTTTCCAGATGGTCGACAAGAACGCTGAGTACCGGTCGAACATGTGGGGCAAACGGGACGATTCTAAAAATGCAGCGATCCGTCGGCAGCAACAGCTCGACAGAATCAACAATATGATGCGGGAGGCAAGGAGTGGAAAACATCGACGTAGTTATACGCTGATGGGACGGTTGACACCCTGGTTAGACGGCTTCTGTGGATCTTTCTTTCGCGCTTTATTGGGTTCTTGTTTAGTAGTGGTTTGTCTAATCTGGGCGAATCAAAACAATCTATTTCAGAACGTTACGGATCCCTTGACTGATATCAATGTGAATGTCGTCGAAAAACCTTTGAATGATGTATCGAGTTTGGATGGTGAGACGGTTCCTCTGGCCATTCCGCTGATCGGAGTTTTGATAAACAGTTTCAATCCCTTAGTTGCGGGATTGTTAATGATCGCGAGCTCCATTTTTGTTGGTTGGAGGGTGACCGCCTGCGTTTTACCAGGCCTGGTTGTGGTCTTGTTGGGGCGGTATTGGAATCTTCCGGAATTGGTAAATCTTCCGAATTTTGACTTGAGCAGTATTTTGCTGGGCGGAACAATTTTCATTGGGGGAATTTTTCTCTCAAGATATATCAAATAGCTGGC